>ERZ827522.2769-NODE-2769-length-11381-cov-1.954883_pt1 | contig 11381 bp, 9 predicted proteins | sample MGYA00519580_ERZ827522 | MGnify/ENA primary metagenome ERZ827522 (study PRJEB31778, sample SAMEA3449340) | human gut metagenome | biome: human gut; feature: human-associated habitat; material: faeces | place: United Kingdom | collected 2010/2012 ... | reverse complement strand
TAGCCATGTAATTAAGATAGCTTTAGTTTTGGCTATGATTATATGCTGGGTTTTATCTATAGGATACACCAATAGATTAGCTTCAGTAAAAAATACTTTTAACATATATTTTGATGAAGAAGAATATTTTCCTGCTGATATTTATAAAATGCAGAAAGAAGAAAAAGATAAGGGAAACTCTCTAGTATTTACAGGATGGCATGAAAAAGAAAAGCAAACAGTATTAAATAGTAATTTTAATAGAAGGGTAGAAAGTAACATAATATTTATTTGTGGGCAGTCTTCTCTTGTGGCAGAAGGACCTATATTATTTGAAGATGATATAAAAGGGTGCTTAATTGATGAAGAAACAGCATACAAGCTTTTTGGTAGCAATGACGTCATAGGTAATACAATTATTTATGATAGTGGAGAATTTATTATTAGAGGAATCCATAGAGCAATGGAAGATACTATAATAATGCAGGCAGAAAGTGATTCAAAAGATAAAATTCAAGGATTACTTATTGATATAAGCAATGATGGTATAAAAAATATAAAGCTTATAAGTGAGAGATATGGTGTAAAAGAATATGGCGTTAATTCTACAGTTTATTATAACTTAGGAAAAATGTGTACAAGTATGTTGCCATTGATAATATTGTTGATTATAGTATGGAGTGCTTTAAAAAAAGCTATTGAAATTAAAGATAGACCAGTATTGTTCATATTTAGTATTATGATGATAATAGTATGGATAACTGCATTCTTTTGTATAACAAGATACAAAATATCTATTCCAGTGGATATTCTTCCAAACAAATGGTCTGATTTTGATTATTGGAGTAAATTTTTTCAAGAATGTATGGATAAGATAAAATATGTTATTTATATGAAGAAATATATGCTTGATATTTATGTAATTTCATATTTAAATAAAATATTTTTATGCACTATAATAGCCATAATACTATTTTTTGTAAATAAGAGAAATATTGAGATTAACTCTATGAAAGAATTATTTATAAGTATTATTGCGTTATTTATTATTACTTTTATGGCTATTTATATATTAAAAGAAAGTATATTTATTAACAAATCTTCAGCGGTAATATGGCTTATATATCCATATTATTTATTATATGGATATGTATATTTGATTAAAGAGCAGTTTTTAAAAAGAATACTAAGATGAATTATGTATTAGAAAGTTTTAATCTATTGAAAAGTTTATAGAAAATAATAAATAAATGTATATTTTATTTGCACATTTAAAATCTTTATGATATATTAAATTTATAGATAAATAATAATTATTAATTAATAATTAATACAGAGGAGAAATAATTATGTTAGATCAAAAGACAATAGATATAATAAAAAGTACTGTACCAGCATTAAAAACTCACGGATTAGAAATAACAACTACTTTCTACAAGAATATGTTTGCTAATAACCCAGAAGTAAAACCTTTATTTAATATTGACAAGCAAGCTTCTGGTGAACAACCAAAAGCTTTAGCAATGACAATATTAGCTGCAGCTCAAAACATAGATAATCTTCCAGCTATTTTACCAGTAGTTAAGAAAATTGGAGAAGTTCACTGTAATAAAGAAATTCAAGTCTTTGGAGAAAGTCATGTGGAAGAAATCGCCCAGAAACACGGTTTAAATGTATTGGCAAAGCTTCCGATTGACCCTAGCATTGCAAAAAATTGCGATAAAGGGCTTGTAGAATTGGTAGAAGGAAATTGGTTGGACGAAGCAGCCAAAACAATTGAAAATTTATCTTAAATCATATGCCGACAGTGCTATAGTACTGTCGGCATTGTTGTGTGTAAAAATATATTTTTTGTAAATGTAAAGCTAAAGCGAGAAATTCATATCTTATGAATCAAATACAGTTATTGTATTTTGCAGCATTTATATTCATTTAAACATATATTGCCTCTATTTACGTTGTATATTTCATCATAAAACAGCATTTTCTCTACAACTCTGAAAGAGTTCAAGAGATAAATAAGTAAAAAAGCCTATTTTGTAGTTTTAATGTAGTTCCTGCTGGAAAACCTCAAGATATAGTTGTATAATAAAATAAAGTATAGTTTGAGGTGAATGGAATGGAGAAATTTAAATTGTTTCGCTATTCGCTACTTGCGGGTCTTATGATAGCGATAGGCGGCACTGTGAACTTATCCGTAGAAAATAAAGTAGTAGGAGCGTTTTTATTTTCCATTGGATTATTTACGGTGGTAAACCAACAATTTGCATTATTTACAGGAAGAGTTGGCGACTTTAAGCTGAAACAACCGGCTTTTCTGATTGATTTGCTGATTATTTGGATTGGCAATTTTGCTGCCACGGTAGGAGTAGGATATTTATTACGAGTCACAAGAGTCGCTTCTACATTATCTGCAAAAGCAGAAACCCTCAGTCAGGCAAAATTGAATGATAATCCCTTGAGCATTTTTGTATTGGCAATCTTTTGCGGAATTATTATGTATGTAGCTGTTGCTTGTTTCCGCAGTACAGAAAATCCCATCGGCAAGTATGCAGGTGTATTCATTGGAGTTCCTGTGTTTATTTTGTGCGGTTTTGAGCACTGTGTAGCAAACATGTTTTATTTTTCCATTGCAAATGCATGGACATGGAAAACATTTCTTTGGTTGTTAATTATGACGGCAGGAAATGCCGTAGGCGGTCTGTTAATTCCTATTATCAAATGTAATATCCCTTACAAAAAAGAAAAAAGGATATCCGTACAAGACAAAAAGGATAACCATTCCGAGTAATGGTTCAAATCTGTTGACAAAAGGAATCGACTTAAAAATATTGTAATTGTTGTATTGAAAAAAGCAGAAAAATGTTTTATGATATACAGTTGTATGCTTGCTCTTTGCCCTTTATATGAAATAATACTTTACAAAATGATTTGAATATGTTATTATTGAAATGAAAACAGTAATTATTATTATTTTATTAAGGTGAAGAACGATGGTTAGGAAACAAAATTTCAGTCGCAAAAGACAAGCGATTTTAGAAGCGCTCCGAAACACCAAAATTCATCCAACCGCAGAGTGGGTCCATCAAACATTAAAAAATGATTATCCTGATTTAAGTCTCGGTACTGTTTACCGTAATCTTTCCCAATTCAAAGAAGAGGGAATTATCTTAAGTATGGGTGTTATTAATGGGCAAGAGCGTTTTGATGCTAATGTATCGCCGCACTCTCATTTTATTTGTAATTGTTGCGGTGCAGTGATTGATATTGAAGAAACTTTTGAAAATGCTGAGGCTGCAAAACAGGTAAACAATAAATATGGTTTTGCAGTGGAAGAGCAAAAGATTATTTTTTATGGTGTTTGTAATCAGTGTAAAGTTAGGCATTAGGCCATAACTATATTTAATGAATGTATGTGGAGGTTTTTACAATGAAAAAATTTGTATGTAGTGTATGTGGTTATGTTCACGTAGGAGACGAGGCACCGGAATTCTGCCCAATTTGTAAAGCTCCTAGAGACAAATTTTATGAGCAAACAGAAGAAACAGGCTATGCAACTGAGCATGTAATCGGCGTAGGTGCAGCAGACAAAATTGAAAAAGATGTTTACGAAGGTTTGGTTGCTCATTTTAACGGAGAATGCTGTGAAGTTGGTATGTATTTGGCAATGAGCCGTCAGGCAGACCGTGAAGGTTATCCTGAAATTGCAGAAGCTTTCAAAAAATATGCGTTTGAAGAAGCTGAGCATGCAGCTAAATTTGCTGAACTATTGGGTGAAGTTGTGACAAACTCCACAAAGAAAAATCTTGAATTGCGTGCAGCTGCTGAGGCTGGTGCTTGTGAAGGTAAATTTGAAATTGCAAAACGTGCAAAACAATTGAACTATGATGCCATTCATGATACTGTTCATGAAATGGCAAAAGACGAGGCTCGTCATGGTGCCGGTTTTGCAGGCTTGCTAAAAAGATATTTTTAATTTTACTTACGACTTGTCATAATCTTTGATTACGACGTTTTCATATTTTCAACAAGAACAGGGCCGTGTTCGGTCCTGTTCTTGTTTTTACTTTATACACAATATTTATGGTGGTTACAAAAATGATACACAATATATATTGATTTTTTAAAATTAGCAGTTATAATAATAGATAGACTAATTATCAAGTTGTAAGGAGAACAGAATGGAAATCATAAAAAGGGACGGCCGAATTGAGCCTTACCAAAGTGAAAAAATAAAAGCTGCGGTTGCAGCAGCTTTTCAAAGTATAAAGACAGAAATTGATGAAGCTGTTCTAAACAGTATTACGGAAGATGTACAGCAGCAATTGGTTCAGCTGCAGCAGCAACATGAGTCTTTACAAGTTGAAACCATTCAAGATGTTGTAGAGAAAACGTTAGTTGCACGTAATTTTTATAATGAAGTAAAAAGCTTTATTTTATATCGTGACAGTCAAACTAAAAAAAGAGCTGCCAGACAAAGCATTGCTTGCCTGTTTGAAAACAGACAAGTTGGTGATGTATTAAAAGGAATCCAAAAAGATTATGACAGTGATGAATACCGTCTGGAACTGCTGTACCATAAGTTTTTTTCCTTTCAAAAAGAGCAGATGTCCGAAACAGAAAAATTATCTATGCTGATAAAAGCGGCTGTGGAGTTGACTTCACAGGAATCTCCCAAATGGGAGTATATTGCAGCGCGTTTGTTAATGTTGCGCTTTCAACTGCAATTGCAAGCTGAACTGGACAAACAGCAAATTACTGGCTTTTATGAGAAAATTTGCTATTTAACAAACCAAAACCTATATGGTTCCTATATATTACAGGCATATACAAAAGCAGAAATTGATGAGTTTGAAACATGGATTGTGGAAGAGCGCAATCATTTGTTTACGTACAGCAGTTTGGACGTTCTTCTAAAACGCTATGTGATTCATACACACCAATTGCTTTCTTTTGAAACACCGCAAGAGATGTTTATGGGAATTGCGATGCATCTGGCAATGAATGAAACTCAAAACCGTTCTCAGTGGGTAAAGCGTTTTTATGATATGCTCAGTCAGCTGCAAGTAACTATGGCAACGCCTACACTGTCCAATGCCAGAAAACCGTTTCATCAATTATCCAGCTGCTTTATTGACACTGTTCCGGATTCCTTAACAGGCATCTATCGCAGCATTACAAACTTTGCACAGGTTTCAAAATTTGGCGGGGGAATGGGAATGTACTTTGGAAAAGTACGTGCTTCCGGTTCTCCGATTCGTGGTTTCCAAGGTGCTGCAGGCGGTGTGATACGTTGGATTAAACTGGCCAATGATACTGCTGTAGCTGTAGACCAATTGGGTGTGCGTCAAGGGGCAGTGGCTGTATACTTGGATATATGGCATAAGGATATTCCTGAATTTTTACAATTGCGCACCAATAACGGTGATGACCGCATGAAAGCACATGACGTATTTCCTGCAATTTGTTATCCTGATTTGTTCTGGAAAATGGCTCGTGACCAGATTGAAGACAATTGGTATTTGATGTGTCCTCATGAGATTTTATCCGTCAAGGGCTATGCTCTGGAAGATTATTACGGAGAAGAATGGGAAAAACGATATTTTGATTGTGTGGCTGACCACCGTATTTCCAAACGCGTTATCCCAATCAAAGAACTCATTCGATTGATTATTAAATCGGCAGTAGAAACAGGAACTCCGTTTACCTTTAACCGTGACCATGTCAACAAAATGAATCCAAACGAACACAAGGGTATGATTTATTGCTCCAATTTATGTACGGAAATTGCGCAAAATATGAGTCCGATATCTACCGTCAGCCAAGAGACAAAAACAATTGATGGAGAAACGGTTGTAGTTAACACAACAAAACCTGGAGAGTTTGTGGTTTGTAATTTGGCATCTCTTTCTTTGGGAAACATTGATGTGGAAAATCAAGAGGAACTTCGCAGTATTATCCATACTACCGTACGTGCTTTGGACAATGTAATTGATTTGAATTTCTATCCGCTTCCTTATGCAAAATTGACCAACCAAACGTATCGTTCGATTGGTTTGGGTATCAGCGGTTATCACCATATGCTGGCAAAACATAAAATCCAATGGGAATCGGATGCGCATTTAGAATTTGTGGATAGCGTATTTGAAAATATCAATTACTACGCGGTTGAAGCAAGTACACAGATAGCTAAAGAAAAAGGAAGCTACGGTTTATTTGAAGGCTCTGATTGGCAGACAGGCGCTTATTTTGAAAAGCGTGGTTATCATTCAGAGCGTTGGAACAAACTAAAAGAAACCGTTGCACAAAACGGCATGCGAAATGCTTACTTAATGGCTGTAGCGCCGACCAGTACCACTTCTATTATTGCGGGTACCACTGCAGGCTTAGACCCTGTGATGCATCGTTACTTTCTGGAAGAAAAGAAAAACAGTATTGTACCGAGAGTGGCTCCTGATTTGTCCATGGAAACTTTCTGGTATTATAAAAATGCGCATACCATTGACCAAACTTGGACAGTAAAATCATGCGGTGTACGTCAGCGTCATATTGACCAAGCGCAATCTTTAAACTTATATATTACAAACGACTATACGTTCCGCCAAATTTTACAGCTGTATATTTTGGCATGGGAAAAGCAAGTGAAAACCATTTACTATATTCGCAGCAAAGCATTGGAAGTAGAAGAGTGCGAAGTATGTTCATCTTGAGTATGAGGAGAGTAAAAATAAATGGCAACCTTAAAGAAAAAACCTTTGTTCAATCCTGACGGAGATGTGGAAGTATTAAAACGCCGTATGATTGGCGGTAATACCACAAACCTAAACGATTTTAATAATATGAAATATGCCTGGGTAAGCGACTGGTACCGTCAGGCCATGAATAACTTTTGGATACCTGAGGAAATTAACTTAAATACAGACGTTCAGAACTACAATCAATTGACAAAAGCAGAGCGTACCGCATATGATAAAATCTTGTCCTTTTTAATTTTTTTGGACAGTGTGCAAACGGCAAATCTGCCTAATGTCGGTGAATATATTACGGCCAATGAAGTCAATCTTTGCTTGACCATTCAGGCGTTTCAGGAGGCCGTTCATTCACAAAGTTACGGCTATATGCTGGATACCATTTGTTCTCCCGTAGAACGCAATGAAATTTTATATCAATGGCGCCAAGACGAACATTTGCTTCGCAGAAATGAATTTATCGGTAACTTATATAATGAATTTCAAGAAAAGAAAGACGATTATACTCTGGTTCGCACTATGATTGCCAACTATATTTTAGAAGGCGTATATTTTTATTCCGGTTTTATGTTCTTTTATAATTTGGGACGCAATAATAAAATGCCCGGTTCTGTACAAGAAATTCGTTATATCAACCGTGATGAAAATACGCATCTGTGGCTGTTTCGCTCCATTATTTTGGAATTGAAAAAAGAGGAACCGCATTTATTTACAGATGAGTTAATTGAAGAGTACCGCAGCATGATAAAAGAAGGAGTAGAGCAGGAAATTGCATGGGGACATTATGTCATCGGCGATGATATTTCAGGATTAAACTGCCAAATGATTACAGATTATATTCGTTATTTGGGCAATTTACGCTGCATAAATTTAGGGTTTGAACCTTTATATCCGGGATACGAAAAAGAACCGGACTCCATGTCTTGGATTAGCCAATACAGCAATGCAAATTTAATTAAAACAGATTTCTTTGAAGGTCGTTCTACCGCTTATGCAAAAAGCACCGCTTTGGTAGATGATTTATAATCTATGCGATAATGGCACCCGCCTCTAAGATGGCTGGTGCCATTCATCATTTTAGGAGAATTGTTAGGTTCCCTTTGAAATGATGAGCAGCTAATATTCCCGTCAAAATTGCAATCTCTCACAAGTTCAGCTTTAAGGGCATTGGCCTGATTGAATTAAAAAACGCAGGCATAAAATGCCTGCGTTTTTTATTCTATTTCTTGTAGTTGTTGTTCCTGATACAATTGACTTTTCTGCTTACTGTACCCATATTTATTTTTAAATACATATAGAAAGATAACGGAGGAAATTAACGTAACAACTTCAGCAATCGGTACAACCAACCAAATGCCTGTAACTCCAAACAGAAGAGGCAATGTAACCATTCCTATTACAAAGAAAATCAAAGTTCTGAAGGAAGAAACCAATGCTGAAATCAATCCGTTGGACAATGCTGTAAACAATCCGGAAGTTAAAATATTAAATCCGCAAATCAGAAAAGAGAAACTGAATATTCTGAATCCGTAAATGGTAATTTGATATAAATCGGGAGAACCATGGGCAAAGAAAGTGGTAATTGGTATTGCCAGGGCCTGTGCTGCCGCAAAGGATACGACTGCAAAGATGCCAACCATAATATAGCTGTATTTTACAATCTTATTTAGTTTCATATGGTTTTTCTGTCCATAGTTAAAACTAATCAGAGGAGAAATTCCTGCCGAAAATCCCAATAGCATAGAGATTAATAAAAATTGTGAATACATCACAATGGTAACAGCGGCAACGCCCGTTTTTCCAATATATTGGAGCATATACAAGTTAAATAGAAATGTAGAAATACCTGCGGAAATTTGTACTACCATTTCAGAAGAACCGTTTGCGCAAGCAGACAACACCAGCTTTATTCCTGCTTTGGGTTTGGTAAAACATACGGTTAGCTTTTTGGAAGCAAAATAGATAAAGCCTAAAATGACAGGAAGAATCATGGCTATTTCTGTAGCATATGCCGCACCTGCCATTCCCATATTCAACGGTCCCATAAATACATAATCCAATATCACGTTGGTAACACCGCCGATTACACTATTAATGAGTGCTAAATTGGCTTTACCTGAAGTGACAAGGAAAAAGTCAAAATATAATTTAGCCATAGTTACCAAAGTAAACATAACAGTTGTGAATAAATAATCATAACTGTATGTGTATAAGGTTTCGATGGCTCCCAGAAAAGAAAGCAGTGGGTCAATAAATACCAGTACGCCAATTGTTACTAAGGCACCTACTGCCATTAATACAACAAATAAGAAGGTAAAGTTTTGATTTGCTTCTTCTTTTTTACCTTCACCCATTTTTTTGGCAACAATGGCACTGCCACCGGTAGCGAACATAGTAGCAATACCCATAATAATGTTGATGACAGGAAATACAATGTTAAGACCGGATAACCCGTCTTCACCAATAAAGTTGGAGATAAAGATACCGTCTATAATGGTATACAAAGATGAGAATACCAACATAAAAACAGTTGGAAGGGCAAATCGTATTAAAGACCCAAAGGTAATTTTTCTGCCTAATGTATGCATGATAACACCTCCTAACGCTTGACATGCAAAAAACTATCATTTATCATAAAGTATACAGTAACTGGATAGTCAAGAGGTTTTTTTATGAGTGAACATTTTCAAAATAAGATATCTACAGGTACCTTTGCAAAGCTGTGTGGTGTTCCTAAAAAGACATTGCTTTATTATGATGAAATAGGCTTATTTCAACCTGACCATATTGCCGAAAATGGGTACCGCTATTACTCTTACAGACAGTTTGAGGTGCTTTCTGTTATTTTAGCGCTGCGTGAAATAGGCATGCCATTAAAAGAGATTAAAGAATATATCGACCAGCGTACTCCGGAAAATATGATTCGTTTATTTCGAGAAGAGGACCGTAAAATCCAAAATGAAATTAAAAAATTGAAACAAACGCGGCAGTTTTTGCAAACCAGAATTCAATTAACACAAAAAGTGCTGCAAACACATACAAATTTGATTCAGTTGGAAGAACAGGAAAGAACATATTTTGCGGTAACGGATATCAGTCATATACAAGCATTGGATGATTGCTCTGAAGCGTGGAGAACACATATTCAATGCTGTATGGAAAAAGGAATTAATGTTGGTTATCCTGACGGTACCATGGTTTGTGTCGAAGATATTATGGAAGGAAACTATTCAAAATATGCATATATCTTTACCAAAACAATCCGCCCGATTCAAGGAATACCGTTTTTTGAAAAGCCAAAAGGAATTTATTTAGCGGCATATCACCAAGGACCTTATGAATTAACAGGGGAGACTTATCAAAAAATGATTGATTATGCAAAGGAACATCATATCAAATTAACTGGATATTCCTTTGAAGAAGGAATGCTGGATGAACTGGTAGTACCATCTGCAGAAGAGTTGCTGACTAAAATTTCTATTGGTGTTGAGGAGGTTCCATGTGCATTATTCTAATATAGAAAAAGGGATTTTTCTTTCAAGACCAAATCGCTTTTTGGCACATGTGGCAGTGGAGGGAAAAGAAGTCATTTGTCATGTGAAAAACACAGGACGCTGTAAAGAGCTGTTAATTCCAAACTGTGAAGTTTATGTGCAGCATCATGACAATCCCAATCGTAAAACAGAATACTCGTTAATATCGGTTCAAAAAGGGAATCGTCTTGTGAATATTGATTCTCAGGCCCCCAATGCAGCTGTGAAAGAATGGTTAGAACAGAATCAAGTCATACAGCACATACAAAATATTTATCCTGAAAAGAAATACTGTGATTCCAGATTTGATTTTTATTTGGAAAGGAAAGAGCGTCCTGCATATGTTGAAGTCAAAGGAGTGACCCTTGAAGAAAACGGGGTGGTATTATTTCCGGATGCACCGACGGAACGTGGAATCAAGCACGTATACGAATTATGTCAGTGTAAGAAAAACGGCTATGATGCTTATATTATTTTTGTGGTTCAAATGCAGTATGTACGGTATTTTACGCCTAACATAAAAACACACCCTGCATTTGGAGAAGCATTGCAGTATGCAAAAGAATGCGGAGTGAATATTCTGGCGTTTGACTGCAAAGTAACTCCGGATAGCATGTCCATTTCTTCACAAATTCCGGTATGTTTGGTGTAAAGGTTTGCATATTATTTTTATTTTATCTGATAATGTGGCAAATTTTTTATGGCCAATTTTATATAATAAGAAAAGATTGGTATTGTCATCAGCTTTATAAAAACAAAACAGCGGCTGTAACCCAGCCGCTGTTTTGTTCCAATTAAAGTTTGTCCACTTTGATAAAGCTCTTTTTATCGTCAGCCATTTTATAGAAGTGGTGTTTGCCGCAATCCCAGCATACCATTTCAAAACTGGTGAAATTTTCTCTGTCTTTGAATGCGTTCATTGCACGACCGCCGCAAACAGGACAGGTTTTCGGTGTAAATTCTGGTGGATCTTTTCTTTCAGACATTATAAGGTCCTCACTTTCATTGTTCTGTATAGATATGTACCTATTATAATATACAACCTGTTTCTTTTGCAATATCTTAAGCAGTAATTGATAAACTTTAGGCAAAAACATTCCATGTAGTTTGAAATACACAA
>ERZ827522.2768-NODE-2768-length-11395-cov-8.377337_pt1 | contig 11395 bp, 9 predicted proteins | sample MGYA00519580_ERZ827522 | MGnify/ENA primary metagenome ERZ827522 (study PRJEB31778, sample SAMEA3449340) | human gut metagenome | biome: human gut; feature: human-associated habitat; material: faeces | place: United Kingdom | collected 2010/2012 ... | reverse complement strand
TCATGGGCACGATCAGCGCCTGATTGCCGTCGCGCAGGTCCACGCTGCACCAGGCGGGAGCCTTTTCAATGTGATCCTTCTTGACCCAGCTGTCATAGCCGGCGGGTACCGGGTAGTACCCCGGTGCGTACTTGGTAGCGTCCATCATCGTTTTGTCCTCCTGATGCTTCTTACACTTTTTTGTACAAGAAAAGGCTCCCGTCTTTCAAGGCGAAAACCTTGAGAGACGAGAGCCTGTAAGTTTTATCACAGGGCACCCGTGGTACCACTCTCTTTGCTGCACCTTTTGTGGATGCAGCCACTTTGCACGATCGGCCCTTTGCGGCGAATCGCTGCCCTTGTAACGGTGGGCATCCGTCAGAACCTACTGCATCGTTCGGCTCTGCCGCTCAGGGGCCAGTAACCGAGACCCTCTGCACCCGCCTTGCACCACCCGGCGGCTCTCTGCACGCAGAAGAAAATCGTTTTATCCCCGTCAACGCATTTGTGCTTTTTTCAAAGTGAGATAAGTTTAGCATGGTTTCCAGAACCTGTCAAGAAGAATGGCTCATCGGCAGGATGAAACAAATTCACAAATCCATGGTCAGAATTTGCCGGAATTTACGAAGTACGTTTGTTAAAAAACTGCTAAGTTTTTGGAAACAAGCCCTCAAGCTGCTTGTTAAGCTGTTTTTGGCAGTGCTATACTATGATCAATGAGATGCAGACACACTCAGATACCGATATGAAGGAGGAAAAACCCTATGAAGGAAGTCAAACCTTCCAAAAAGCCCTTGGCCATCTACTACGCCATCGTGCTGCTGGTGCTGCTGGTGCTCAACCTTGTTTTTGTGCCCTGGCTCACCGAACGTCAGGTCAAAGAGGTGGACTACGGCACCTTTATGTCCATGACCGCAGAAAAACAGATCGGCCGGGTGGATATCGAGTCCAACCAGATCATTTTTACCGATAAGGACGAGAAGCAGGTGTACAAGACCGGTCTCATGGATGACCCGGGCCTGACCCAGCGTCTTTACGACGCCGGGGCCCAGTTCTCCAGCGAGATCGTGGAGCAGGGCTCCCCGGTGCTGAGCTTTTTGATCTGGTTTGCCCTGCCCATCCTGCTGTTCAGCTTCATCGGCAACCAGATGAACAAAAAGCTCATGGAAAAGGCAGGCGGCGGCCCCGGTGCCATGATGTTTGGCGGCGCAGGCAAGTCCAACGCCAAGGTCTATGTGCAGTCCACCCATGGCATCCGCTTTGCAGATGTGGCCGGAGAGGACGAGGCCAAGGAGAACCTGCAGGAGATCGTCAACTACCTCCACGACCCCAAGCAGTATGAGGAGATCGGTGCCTCCATGCCCAAGGGCATCCTGCTGGTGGGCCCTCCGGGCACCGGCAAGACCATGCTGGCCAAGGCTGTGGCCGGTGAGTCCAACGTGCCCTTCTTCTCCATCTCCGGCTCCGAGTTCGTGGAGATGTTCGTGGGCATGGGTGCCTCCAAGGTCCGGGACCTGTTCAAGCAGGCCAAGGAAAAGGCCCCCTGCATCGTGTTTATCGACGAGATCGACGCCATTGGCCAGAAGCGCAACAGCGGCAATCTGGGAGGCAACGACGAGCGGGAGCAGACCCTGAACCAGCTGCTGACGGAAATGGACGGCTTTGAGGGCAACACCGGGGTCATCATCCTGGCAGCCACCAACCGCCCGGATTCCCTGGACCCGGCTCTGACCCGTCCCGGCCGCTTTGACCGCCGGGTGCCGGTGGAGCTGCCGGACCTGAAGGGCCGGGAGGAGATCCTGAAGGTCCACGCCAAAAAGGTAAAGATCGCCCCGGGGGTGGACTTTAACACTGTGGCCCGCATGGCCTCCGGTGCCTCCGGTGCCGAGCTGGCCAACATCGTCAATGAGGCTGCTCTGCGGGCGGTGCGTGCCGGCCGCAAGAGCGTGACCCAGGCAGACCTGGAGGAGAGCATCGAGGTGGTCATTGCAGGCTACCAGAAAAAGAACTCCATCCTGACGGATCAGGAAAAGTGCATCGTGGCCTACCACGAGATCGGCCACGCCCTGGTGGCAGCCAAGCAGTCCCACTCGGCTCCGGTGCAAAAGATCACCATTATCCCGCGCACCTCCGGTGCCCTGGGCTACACCATGCAGGTGGACGAGGGCAACCACTACCTGATGAACCAGACGGAGCTGGAAAACAAGATCGCCACCTTTACCGGAGGCCGTGCCGCCGAGGAGCTGGTGTTCCACTCTGTTACCACCGGAGCCTCCAACGACATCGAGCAGGCCACCAAGCTGGCCCGGGCCATGATCACCCGGTACGGCATGAGCCAGGACTTTGACATGGTGGCCCTGGAAACGGTGAACAACCAGTACCTGGGAGGGGACACCTCCCTGGCCTGCTCTGCCCAGACCCAGCGGGAGATCGACCAGAAGGTGGTGGAGCTGGTAAAGGCCCAGCACGCCAAGGCCCTGCAGATCCTTACCGAGAACCGGGACAAGCTGGACCAGCTGGCCAAGTTCCTCTATGAAAAGGAGACCATTACCGGGGAGGAGTTTATGGCCATCCTGAACGGAGAAGAAAAAACTGAATAATTTTTTGCATTCCCTGCAATAATCCAGCCGCCGCATTCGTTTACAAGACAGATGCGGCGGTTCTGGTTCAGAGCCCCGCAGAAAAAACCATGGTTGCAAGAACATGAAAAACACAGCCGGACCCCGGCTGCAAAAACAGGAGGATTTTTCTATGAAACTGCAGAATCATAAATTTGCCCGTACCCTGGCTGCCGCTGCGGTGGCTACCTGTGCCGTTGCCATGCTCAGCGTAGGCGCATTTGCTGCCGACGTGGCCATTGGCGAAAAGGACCCCACCTTCGGCGGCTACGGCGCCCCGGAAGGCCCTGCCATCCAGGGCAACATCATGCTCATCAGTGCCGACGGCGATGTGGCCGTTGGCGAAAAGGACCCCACCTATGGCGGCTACGGTGCCCCGGAAGGCCCTGCCATCCAGGGCAACATCATGCTCATTGGTGCCGACGGTGCTGAGAGCGACACCCTGAAGCTGAATTACAGCGTCAAGGGCCTGTTTGGCCGCCAGGTGCTGTATACTGCCCGGCAGAACGGCACGGTGCTGACCCTGGATGTGCCTGCCAGCGTGGCGACCTTCCGCTGCACCATGGAGGACCTGACCACCATGATGAACAACGGCGTCAACACCCTGGTGTTCAAGACCGAAAAGACCTCCACCACCCTGAACCTGAGCCTGCTGACCGAGGGCTATGATGCCGACGCCAAGGTCAAACTGCACCAGTGCGGCAGCAACGTCCGCCTCAGCGTCAATGGCCGGGGCCGCCGGGATCTGCTGATCGGCCGCTGAGCCCCAGCCCCCTGAAATTCCATAAGCATCCAAAAGCTCCCACTGCTACTGCTGCAGTGGGAGTTTTTCTGTTAAGTTTTTGAAAATTTGCCCGGCAGATGGTGCAACCTCTGCCGGGTTGTGCTATAGTTAAAGTGGATAAAACTACATGGTTGCAAAGGAGAAAACGCCATGGATCATTTTGTGGAGTTTGAGGACGTCTGCAAATATTACCAGACCGGAAGTGTGAAGATCGCCGCCGCCGACCACATGAACTTTTATGTGGACAAGGGGGAGTTCTGCATCATCGTAGGCCCCTCCGGTGCCGGCAAGACCACCTTGCTGAACATTCTGGGCGGCATGGACAGTTGCGATGAGGGCCATGTCTGGCTGGACGGCCAGGACGTGAGCCGCTTTTCGGAAAAGGCCCTTACCACCTACCGTCGGTACGACGTGGGCTTTGTGTTCCAGTTCTACAACCTGGTGCAGAACCTGACGGCGTTGGAAAATGTGGAGCTGGCCAGCGAGATCTGCCGGGACCCTCTGGACCCGGCCCAGACCCTGACCAGTGTGGGCCTGGGGGAGCGGCTGAACAACTTCCCGGCGCAGCTGTCCGGCGGCGAGCAGCAGCGGGTGTCCATTGCCCGGGCCCTGGCCAAAAACCCCAAGCTCCTGCTGTGCGACGAGCCCACCGGTGCCCTGGACTACAAGACCGGCAAACAGGTGCTGGGGCTTTTGCAGGAGACCTGCCGCAAGACCGGACGCACCGTCATCGTGATCACCCATAATACGGCCCTGACCGCCATGGCCGACCGTGTCATTCAGGTACGCAGTGGGCAGATCGTGTCCAACAAGGTCAACGAGCACCCGGTGCCAGTGGAAGAAATTGAGTGGTGAGTGCAGTGCAAAAAAGTTATCGCAAAAATATCCTTCGGGAGATGAAGGGCAACGCCAGCCGCATGGTCTCGCTGTTTGGCATCGTGGCCCTGGGGGTCATGATGCTGACAGGCCTCATGAGCATTGCCCCCAGTATGCGGAGCGCAGCCCAAAAATATTATGTGCAGCAAAATGTGTTTGACCTCCGGGTGCTGTCCACCCTGGGCCTTTCAGACCAGGACATTGCCGCCATTGCCGCCACCCCCGGGGTGGAGGCTGTGATGCCGGTAAAGACCCTGGACCTGGAGGCCAACTGGCAGGGCCAGGAGGAGCGCATGGTGGTGCAGCTGCAGGCCCTCCAGCAGGACCCGGCGGCAGACACCGATGCCAACATGAACCGTCTAGTGCTGCGCTCCGGCCGGATGCCCCAGGCCGCCAACGAGTGCGTGGTCCATGTAATGGGCTACCAGGCCGAGATCGCTGAAGGCACCGTGCTGACCCTTCCGGAGGATACGGAGGGGACAAAACACAAGGAATATACGGTGGTGGGGCTGGTGCAGGACCCTCAGCACATCTCCACCGACAAAGAGAGCAGCACCGTGGGCAACGGTCAGCTGAACTACATCGCCTATGTGCTGGACGGGGAATTGACGGCAGATTACTACACTGCCTGTTATATCAAGGCGGAAAATGCCGGCCGGTACGATAATTATTCCCAGGAGTACCAGGAGGCGGTGGACCAGGTGGCGGACCGCCTGGAGCAGATCAGCACCGCCCAGTGTGTGCAGCGTCGGGAACAGCTTATCGACACCGCCAACCAGAAGCTGGCGGAGGCCCGTCAGACCTACGACGACCAGAAGGCCGAGGCCGAGCAGAAATTTGCCGAGGCGGAACAGCAGCTGGACGATGCCCAGAAGCAGCTGGATGACGCCAAGGCCCAGCTGGACGCAGGCGAAACGGAACTGGCCAAGCAGAAGGAAGCCCTGCCCGACACCATGCAGAACGGTGCCGACCAGCTGGTGGACGGCGAGGAACAGGTGCTGGAATTTGAGGAACAACTGCAGCAGATCCAGCTGCTGGTGAACCTGAAAAAGGTAGCCGACCCGCTGCTGACCTACGCCCAGACCGCCCTGGACAACGCCCAGAAAGCGCTGGACGAGGCGGAGCCTGCCGACGAGGAATACATCGAGCTGCGGGACGCCCTGGCCAAGGCCCAGGCTGCCTACGACAACATCAACGGCCAGCTCCAGGGCTACCAGGCCCAGCTGGATGAAGGCAAAAAGCAGATGTACGCCCAGGGGCTCATCTCCTCCCCCAACCTGGACAACGACCAGCTGGTGGTGGAGGCCAAGGCCGCTTTGCGGCGGCTGAAGGTGCAGCTGCTGGAAGGCCAGCTGCAGCTTACCACCGGCACCGCCACGGCCTACAGTCAGTTTGAGGCAGCCCGGGCCCAGTTGGACGCCGGGTGGCAGGAGTATCAGGCCGGGGTGCAGCAGCTGGCAGACTCCCGTGCCCAGTACGAGACCCAAAAGGCCGATGCCCAGCAAAAGCTGGACGAGGGCCTGCAGCAGCTCACCGACGCTGAGGAGCAGGTGAGCAAGATCAAAAAGGGCGAGTGGTATGTGCTGGACCGCAACAGCACCCTGAGCTTTGTGACCTTTGAGCAGTACGCCGACCGGATGGATGCCATTGCCCGGGTGTTCCCGGTGTTCTTCTTCCTGGTGGCGGCCCTGGTGGCCACCACCACCATGACCCGTATGGTGGACGAAAACCGCCTCCAGATGGGCACCCTGAAGGCCCTGGGCTACTCCAACGCCAGCATTGCAGGCAAGTACCTGTTCTATGCCCTTACCGCCAGCGTGCTGGGCAGCATGGCCGGCATGGTGGTGGGCTTTGTGGTGTTCCCCAGCATCATCTGGTACGCCTATCAGCTGATCTTCAGCCTGCCCACCTTTACCCTGCGGTTCTACCCGGGCATGGCAGCAGCCAGCGTGGCTATCAGTGCCGCCGTCATCGGCCTGGCCACCTGGAGTGCCTGCCGCTCCAGCCTGAAGGAAAAAAGTGCAGCACTGCTGCTGCCCCGGGCTCCCGTGGCAGGCAAGCGCATCTTCCTGGAGTACATCACCCCGCTGTGGAAGCGCATGAGCTTCTCCCAAAAGACCACCGCCCGGAACCTGTTCCGGTATAAGAAGCGGTTCTTTATGACGGTGCTGGGTGTGGCAGGCTGTACGGCCCTGCTGCTCATTGGCTTCGGCCTCCAGGACTCCCTGCTGCCCATCGTCACCAAGCAGTCCACAGAGCTGTCCCACAACGACCTGACCGTCACCCTCAGCGACCCTGCCGCCTTTACGGTGGAAAAGGGCCTCGCCGATGCTCTGGAGAAGGGCCAGGTGGAGAACTGGGCGGCGGTGTACAGCAAGTCGGTGACCATCTACAATGCCGACGGAGAAAGTGCCGGCGTCAGCGTGGTGGGAGCCCAGACCGACAGCCAGCTGAGCCGCTATGTGACCTTCCGCACCCGGCAAGGCCACAAGGCCATCCCCTTTGAAAAGGACAGCGTGGTGCTGACAGAAAAGACCGCCCTGAACCTGGGCGTTGAGCCGGGAGACTCCATCTGGGTGGAGAACCCTGACGGAGAACGGGTGGAGATGACCCTGACCGGCGTGACGGAGAACTATATGTTCACCCGGCTGTATGTGTCCAATGCCCAGCTGCAGACCCTGCTGGGCACCCAGGATATCCCCTGGAACACGGTATACGCCCAGACCCGCTGCGACAGTGCCGCCGACCGCAACACCATGCGTGAGACCCTGCTGGCCTGCAACTATGTGACCGGAGCCTCCTTTACAGAGGATGCCACCTCCATGTTCGACAACCTCATCGTGAGCCTGAACTCGGTGGTGGTGCTGATCATCGTGTGTGCTGCGGCCCTGGCGGCGGTGGTGCTGTATAACCTGATCAGCGTGAACCTGGCCGAGCGCAAAAAGGAGCTGGCCACCATCAAGGTGCTGGGCTTCTATGATAAGGAAGTGTACCGCTACATCTTCCGGGAGATCGACCTGCTGGCTCTCATGGGCTCTTGCGTGGGCCTGCTGCTGGGCATCCCCCTGCATCAGTTCATCATCCGCACGGTGGAAATGGACCAGCTCATGTTCATCCGGACCATTGCCCCCCACAGCTATCTGCTGAGCGTGGCACTGACCATGCTGTTCACGCTGGCAGTCTGCTTTGTCATGCGGCGGCATGTGAAGAAGATCAGCATGGTGGAGAGCATGAAGGCACCGGAATAAGAAACGTCAGGGTTCATAAAAGATTCACGAATGCACAACACTTTTGCCGAAATTCTCTGGTAAGATAGAATCACCGGAAGGGAACGCCGCAAATCCCTTCTCCGGGACAACATGATTCCTCCTTTTCCAAACCAAATACCGTAGAAAAGCACCGCGCAACGGGTCCACTTCCCGTTGCGCGGTGCTTTTTGCGTGCCGGAACAACGGGAAATATGCTGCTACACCAATGTTGTGCAGCAGCATGTTCGGGTCTGTGTCAGGAGGCCGGCAAAAACTGCAAGGTGACCGCCTCAGCGGCAAGGGCGTCGGCCTGCTCCCGGGTCAGCTTTTTGCACCCGACCATCCGGTTGAGCACCACTTGCATCCGCTTGACGGCCAGGTCCGGGCTGCTGTTGGGCGAGTAGGCCGATGGAGCATTGGGCAGGCCCGCCAGCATCACGGCTTCGGCGTCGGTGAGCTGCAGCAGCGTTTTGCCAAAGTAGCCCTGCGCGGCTTCGCCGATGCCGTAGTGCCCGCTGCCGAAATAGATGGTGTTGACGTACATTTCAAAGATCTGTTCCTTGTTGTACTGCTTCTCAATGGCGAGGGCGGCGAACATCTCCGCCGCCTTGCGGGCCAGATGCTTTTCCTGAGTGAACAGGGTGTTCTTGGCCAGCTGCTGGGTGATGGTGCTGCCGCCCTCGGCAAAGCTGCCGGTGCGCAGGTCGGTCACCAGTGCCCGGGCAATGGACACCGGGTCCACACCCTTGTGGTGGGTGAAGCGGGAATCCTCCGCCGAGATCACGGCGTTGATGTAGGTCTGGGGCAGCTGGGCATAGGGAACGAACCCCTCGCGGGACGAAATGCTGCTGTACAGGGTATCAATGGGGGTGATCTGGATGGCGCTCTCATAGAGTTTGTGGCCTGTGACGGCAAAGTACCCGCCCGCTGCCACGAGGGCCAGCAGGGCAAGCAGCAGCACCGTGAGCAGCAGCTGCCGGAGAAAACGAAAAACGGTATGCATGGTGTGCTCCTTTCCGGGCGGTGGCCCGAATGACTGTATCATAAACGATTTTGGCCGGTTTGACAAGGGTCATTCCGGTCTTATTATAAGGTGCAGATTTTGCCGTTTTGTGACCAGAGCATGAATTTGTGCCGGTGTACGCCGTCGGACGGGCCGGAAAATCAAGCAAAGTAATACTCTTGACTGGAATGCACAAGGCACGGCACCGCGCAGCGGCCGTTCATCATGCACAAAATGTAAAATTGAAAAAAATGGAATTAACCTATTGACAAACTGGGTATTATGGGGATATAATGCGAACAACAAATCCACAAACCTTGTGGGAAATTGAAATGGAGATTCCCGGGTTTGTAGAGGAGTGGGAAAAAGCCGGAAAGGAGGGCACGAAGATGAAACTGATCTGGAACGAGCTGCTGCATGCAAACTTCCGCTGTGGGCGAATGTGTGGGGAACGGGCAGAAGAATTCACCGTGACCTGTACGATGCCCTCCTGTGCACGAATGTGTACGCCGATGGAGCGTTGAACAGAAGCAAACGGAAATGATCTGCCCGGTACGCTGGAACTTGAGTGCGTATCGGGTGTTTTTGTATCAGGAAATTATACTAAAAGTTTAATGAGAGAGGTATACTACAATGTCTAAATATAAATTTGAGACCCTTCAGCTGCACGTTGGCCAGGAGCAGGCCGATCCCGCGACCGATTCCCGCGCAGTGCCCATTTACCAGACCACTTCCTATGTGTTCCGCAACAGCCAGCACGCTGCGGACCGCTTCGGTCTGGCAGACGCCGGCAACATCTACGGCCGTCTGACCAACTCCACCCAGGATGTGTTCGAGAAGCGCATTGCTGCTCTGGAAGGCGGCGTGGCTGCTCTGGCTACCGCTTCCGGCGCTGCTGCCATCACCTACACCATTGAGGCACTGGCACAGGCCGGTGACCACATCGTGGCACAAAAGACCATCTACGGCGGCAGCTACAACCTGCTGGAGCACACCCTGACCCAGTTCGGCGTTTCCACCACCTTCGTCAACGCCCATGACCTGGCCGAGGTGGAGAATGCCATCCAGCCCAACACCAAGGCGGTGTACCTGGAGACCCTGGGCAACCCCAACAGCGATATCCCCGACATCGACGCCATTGCCGCCATCGCGCACAAGCACGGCCTGCCGCTGGTCATCGACAACACCTTCGGCACCCCGTACCTGATCCGCCCCATCGAGCACGGCGCTGACATCGTGGTGCACTCCGCCACCAAATTCATCGGCGGCCACGGCACCACCCTGGGCGGCATCATCGTGGACAGCGGCAAGTTCGACTGGAAGGCCAGCGGCAAGTTCGGCAACATTGCTGACCCCAACCCCAGCTACCATGGCGTTTCCTTCGCCGACGCAGCCGGCCCCGCTGCCTTTGTCACCTACATCCGCGCCATCCTGCTGCGTGATACCGGCGCAACCATTTCTCCGTTCAACGCCTTCCTGCTGCTGCAGGGCACCGAGACCCTGAGCCTGCGCATCGAGCGCCATGTGGAGAACACCAAGAAGGTCGTGGAGTTCCTGGCCAACCATCCGCAGGTGGAAAAGGTCAACCACCCCTCTCTGCCGGATCACCCGGACCACGCCCTGTACGAGAAGTACTTCCCCAACGGCGGTGCTTCCATCTTCACCTTCAATATCAAGGGCGGCCGTGAAGAGGCCTTCAAGTTTATTGATAACCTGAAGGTGTTCTCTCTGCTGGCCAACGTCGCTGACGTGAAGAGCCTGGTCATCCACCCGGCTTCCACCACCCACAGCCAGCTGAACGATGAGGAGCTGGCCGAGCAGCAGATCTACCAGAACACCATCCGTCTGTCCATCGGCACCGAGCACATCGACGACATCATTGCCGATCTGGAAGCCGGTTTCGCAGCAGTCCGCGGCGAGTAATTACCCGTCTGCACGAGCTGCATCAGAACCTTTGTCTCTTTGTCCATTCTTCCTTTTTTCCAAAACAAACGCAAAAGCCCTCCGGTCCTGAGCCGGAGGGCTTCTGCTGTTTCCGGGGTGTGATGCACCCAGAAAAAGACCCCGCCGTGGAGCACACAGCGGGGCCGGAAGAATGCGGTTTATTCGTTGCCGGGGAAGTGGGGGATGCCGTCAAAGCCCTTCTGCAGGTCGGCATCGGTGGGGATGTAGTCGGTCATCTTGCCGTCGTGGAACTTCTCGTAGGCCACCATGTCGAAGTAGCCGGTGCCGGTGAGGCCGAAGACGATAGTTTTTGCCTCGCCCGTCTCCTTGCACTTGAGAGCTTCGTCTTCTTCCAGATAAAACTTGTACGGGATGTTCGCTTCGGTCTTCATAAGGCTTGTCCTTTCCGGGCCGGATGCACATGCCGGCCCTTGCTTGCGGGACAAGAAGGAAAAATAAAAACCGCTCCTGTCCCAAAACACATTGCGTGAATTGGGACAAGAGCGGATAAAATACTCCTGCGGTGCCACCCAATCTTGACAGGAATGACCCTGCCCACTCGTGATATGCCAACACATACCGGCTTTGTTCACGGAGACGCTCTCCGTCGCCCCTACTGCGCATAAAAATGCGGTTCGGTTTGCCCTCAAAAGCCCATTCTCATCCGCGCCCACACTGCCCGGTCTCAGCTGCCCCGGTGCTCTCTGTACTGGTGAGTTTTGCGGTGGTACTTATGCTTTCTCACTGGTTTGGTGGGATTTTATCACCTCACGAAAGTGAAGTCAATACCTTTTCTGAAAAAATTTTGAGCGGAAAAAAGCGAAGTCGTACTACTACCTGAAACCTGTGCGAGAGGGATGAACACCAGCCGCCCCCGGGGGCTGTACGCCGCCCCTGCCATGCAGCCGTAGAGAAAAAAGAGCATCACCGCCACTGCCGCCAC
>ERZ827522.2763-NODE-2763-length-11410-cov-2.696433_pt1 | contig 11410 bp, 7 predicted proteins | sample MGYA00519580_ERZ827522 | MGnify/ENA primary metagenome ERZ827522 (study PRJEB31778, sample SAMEA3449340) | human gut metagenome | biome: human gut; feature: human-associated habitat; material: faeces | place: United Kingdom | collected 2010/2012 ... | reverse complement strand
GTTCTCAACACCCTTGTACTCGCCGAGCAGGGAGGCGGCGTAGTTGCCGCCGCACTTGGCGAAACCAGTGCCGCCAGGGCCGGTGCGGAACCACTTGTCTTCAACCCAGATGCTCACCGGCTTGACGCCGCCCGGGAAGTACGGGCCGGACGGGGAGGCGATCACGCAGTAGTCGACCTCCTGCGGGGCGCGCACGCCGAGGAACGGCTCGGAAGCGAACATGAACGGACGCATGTACAGCGTGTACTCGCGGCGGGACGGCACCCAGTTGGCGTCGCGCTTGACCAGCGCGGCCACGGAACCGAGGAAGTCGTCAATCGGCAGCTCAGGCAGGTACAGACGCTTGGCGGAGTTCTGGAAACGCTCGGCGTTCGCATCCGGGCGGAACAGCCAGGTGGAGCCGTCGGCATGACGGTAAGCCTTGAGGCCCTCGAAGCACTCCTGTGCGTAGTGCAGCACGGAAGCACCCGGATCCATCTTGAGCGGCGCGTACGGTTCGACGCGGCGGTCGGACCAGCCTTCGCCCTTGGTCCAGGTCATGTGGGTCATGTTGTCGGAGAACACCTGGCCGAAAGCCGGCTTGTCGATGAGGGACTGACGCTTCTCATCGGATGCGGGGTTGTCGTTCGGCAGTACGGTGAACGGTTCGGCGAGCTTGTCGAGCGCTGCCGGATCGTGGTGCGTGTTTTCAGTCATTACTAGCTACTTCTTCTTGACTTTGGCGGCCCGAAAGCCACCATATGGGGTGTGTGCTGTGCGCTTGTGGCGCGAGCTCTGTTGCATACTTTTGCACACCCATGTGTTACTCGTGTGGCAGAGTTCACATGGTGAAAAACGAAGAAGCCCGCACCGTTCTCAACGGCTGCGGGCTTCCACGTTTCAGTTATGTTCTGAATTGTTCGCTATCGAAGAGATCGACTCACTTGGCGTCGGCAGCCGGAGCAGCAGCGTCGGCAGCCGGAGCAGCAGCTTCCGGAGCGGCGGTGGACTCAGAAGCATCTTCCGGCACCTCAACGGTGACGACGGACTCTTCCGGGTCCTCAACGTCGAGCTCAACGCCTTCAGGCAGAACAACGTCCTTAGCGAACACCTTGGTGCCATCGGTTAGGCCCTCGACGCTCACAACGATCTTCTCAGGCAGGTTGGCGACGTCAGCGCGAACCTTGAGCTCCTGAATGTCGACGAATGCCACAGCAGCGCCCTTCGGGGTGCCTTCAACGAAGACCGGCACCTCGACGTCGATCTTCTCGCCAGCCTTGACCTCAAGGAAGTCAACGTGCTCGATGATGCGCTTGACCGGGTTCTTCTGCACGTCCTTGACGACGGCCATCTTGGTGTTGCCGTCGAAGGCGATGGTGAACAGGGCGTTGGTGTGACGCAGGGCCAGGGTGGTCTCGCGCATCGGCAAGGTCACGAAGGCGGGCTCTTCGCCGCCGGCGTAGATGGTGGCCGGAATCTTGTTGGCAACGCGCAGACGACGAGCAACGCCCTTGCCGAACTCGGAACGGGCCTCGCCCTCAAGCTTAATGGTGGTAGCCATAATGGATACTCCTTGTAGTTTCGTTTCGTACTGTCTCGCTCAGACGCCACGACGCGCCGAAAGACACCCTACAAGGAGTGAAATACGCCGAGTCGATAACGGAAGCTGTGTCATGTGTCAGCACGCACACTTCCCTCGCCAAAGCAACAATTGTCAAGTATACGCCAACTCCGGACTTTGCGGGGTGATGCTTCAATGACACTGCATCCCGGCCGTCCCAGCCACGTCATCGTACGGTTTCCGCGAAATAATCCCTAACTTTGTGAAGAACGTACGCTTACCCGTTCTCAACGTACGGTTTCCGCGGAATCGTCCGCCATTTCGTGAAAATCGTACGCTCAGCGACACTCAGTGTACGGTCTTTCACGAAGTTGGGGATGATTTCGAAAATAACGTACGATGGTGAGTACCGTATCGGGAGGTTGATATGACTCGTTCGGACGACGTCATCAATGAGGATGGCCATGACGTCATCGCCGCACACACTCGCGTTGTCAGGGGTATGGCTGCGGCACTTGCCGCGATAGCCGCCACAGGAGCCGGCGTCACAGCCGCGGCCGCCAACGTCATGTTCACGTTCGCGCTGGACACCAAGGCCAAACGTTCGATGTTCAACATGCCGCACGAGGAGACACCGAAAGGCATCGAATTCGACATGTCCGAGCAGCTTGAGGCCGCCCGGTGGTTCGAGGAGGCCAAGCAATCGGTCACGCTGCGCAGCCATGATGGATTGAAACTCCACGGCTGGCTGTTGGACCCGGATTGTTCCGACCCACAGCCGCATCTATACGCGATCTGCTGCCATGGCTATACCGGAGAGCCCGCGGAAATGGCCAAATGGGCGCATCGCTATGCGCAACTCGGTTTTACGGTCCTGCTACCCGCGCAGCGCGCCCATGAGTTGAGCGAAGGGCGTTACGTGGGTATGGGATTGCTGGAAAGCGACGATCTGTTGGGCTGGGTTTCGCTGATCACCGCAGCTGATCCGGATGCACGCATTCTGTTGCATGGCAATTCGATGGGCGCCGCCACGGTGATGATGGCGGCCGGCGATGCGCGACTCCCCCGCAACGTCGTCGCCGCGATTTCCGATTGCGGATACAGTTCCGTGGTCTCGCAGTTTACGGATAATGCCGAGGCGATGTTCCGTTTGCCGCACTCGTTGGCCGTGCTGCTGGTCAAAGTGGCCAGTCATGTGTCTGAACGCAAGGCTGGATACCGGTTTGAGGACGCCTCCTGTGTGAAGGCATTACGGCACGCGACTATTCCGATGATGTTCATTCATGGCGGAGCGGATACTTTTGTCAATCCGAAGTATCTGGACATCAATTACAACGCCTGCGCCAGCATCGACCGCGAGAAGCTGCTGATTCCCGGCGCCGACCACACGATGAGCGCCAGCACCGATCCGGACCGCTATTGGCGTCGCGTTAACAGCTTTGTTAAGCGGGTGTTTGGGCTGTAGTAGATATAGAGCTCGGCTCCCCTCTGTGAGGGGAGCCGCCAGCGAAGCTGACTGAGGGGAGCACCCGCGTATGGGCTACTCCCCCCAGTCTCACTCCGTTCGACAGCTCCCCTCACAGAGGGGATCCAAGAATGGTTACGCGAGCAATTCCTTGACGGCGGCGATGACGGACTGCAGACTCTTCTTCGCGTCACCGAACAGCATCTGGGTGTTGTCTTCGAAGTAGAGCTCGTTCTGGATGCCGGCGTAGCCCATACCGCGGCCGCGCTTCATGACCACGACGTTCTGGGACTTGTCGACGTCGAGAATCGGCATGCCGGAGACCGGGGTGCCGGGACGGCGAGCAGCCGGGTTGGTCACATCGTTGGCGCCGACGACCAGAGCCACGTTGGCCTGCGGGAACTGCGGGTTGATCTCATCGAGATCCACGAGCTCCTCGTAGGGCACGTTGGCCTCGGCCAGCAGCACGTTCATGTGGCCAGGCATACGGCCTGCGACCGGGTGAATGGCGTAGGAGACTTCCACGCCGTGGCCCTTGAGCAGTTCGCCGAGGTCGGCGAGCTCGCGCTGGGCCTGAGCCTGAGCCAGACCGAAGCCGGGCACGAAGATGACCTTCTGCGCGTAGACGAGCTGAACGGCCAGATCGTCCGGCGTGGTCTCCTTCATGGTGCCTTCCGGACCGTCGCCAGCAGCGGCGGCGTCAGCACCACCGCCGAAGCCACCGGCCAAGACGGAGAGCAGCGGGCGGTTCATGGCCTGAGCCATGAGGATGGACAGGGTCACACCTGCGGAACCGACGAGTGCGCCGGCCACGATCAGGGCAACGTTGTCAATCGCCAGACCGGACATAGCCACAGCCGTACCGGTGCAGGCGTTGAGCACGGAGATCACCACCGGCATATCGGCGCCGCCGATCGGAATCACGAACACCAAGCCGTAGCACAGGGCGAACACGGTGGTCAGAATCGACCACAGCAGGCGCTGTTCGGGCTGGACGCACAGCATGACCAGCGAGGCGACGGACAGCACGGCGAACAGAATGTTCCATACGCCCTTGCCCGGCAGGTTCAGCTTCTTGACCCACTTGATACCCTGCAGCTTGCCGGCAGCGATGAGCGAGCCGGTGAAGGTCACAGAACCGATGAGAATACCGAGACCAGCGGTGATGAGCACCACGATGTCCGGGGTGCCTTCCTTGGTCAGGATGTCGTTCAGGGCCACGAGTGCGGCGGCGCCACCACCCACGGTATTGAACACGGAGACCAGCTGCGGCATATCGGTCATCTTCACCTTCTTGGCGGAGACGACACCGGCCACGGCACCGATCAGGATGCCGACGACCAGCACCACCACGGCGACAATGTTCACGAAGCCCTTGGCGAAGAGCACGATGAACGCCATGAGCACGGCCACGACCATGCCGAACGCGGAGATCTGGTTACCCTTGCGGGCGGTCTTCGGCGAATTCATGAAATGCAGACCGACCACAAACAGGACGGCAGAGAACAGGTAGACGAACCAAGCGACGATGTCGATGGTGCCAACGGTTGCGGAGGTCATTACTTCGACTCCCCCTTCTTCTCGTTCTTGCTGGACTTGAACATCTCAAGCATGCGGTCGGTGACCACGTAGCCACCAACGACGTTCATGGTGCCCAGCACAGCGGCCAGGAAGATGAACACGTAGGCCAGCGGGCTATTGGCTTCGGCTGCCACGATCACAACGCCGACGATGACGATGCCGTGGATGGAGTTCGCGCCGGACATAAGCGGCGTGTGCAGGGTGGCGGGCACCTTGCCGATGACCTCGATGCCGATGAGCAGCGCGAGGACGAACAGGGTAATGGAAACGACGAGAGTAGGCATGGTATTCCTTCTTCCTTACTTCTCGGACTTCTCGGCATCGGCAGCAGCTGCCGGGGCGGCGGCGCGGCCGGCAACCACCAGCGCGTCGTCAAGTTCTTCGGTGAGATCCTGGCCGAGCTTGCCGTCACGCACGAAGTGCACGAGGATGTCGGCCACGTTGCGCGAAAGCAGGTTGGATGCGGTGGTGGCAACGCCGGAGGCCAGGTAGGGAGCGCCGATCAGCTTGACACCGCCCTCGGTGACCTGCTCACCAACGGCGGAGCCCTCGACGTTGCCGCCGAGGTCGGATGCTGCGCAGTCCACGATCACGGCACCACGCTTGAGACCCTTGACGCCGGCTGCGGTGAGCAGCACCGGGGGCTTGCGGCCCGGGACCTTGGCGGTGGTGATGATGATGTCAAAGCCGGCGGCCTTTTCGTCGACGGCAGCCTGCTGCTGAGCCTGCTCTTCGGCGCTCAGCGCGCGGGCATAACCGCCCTCGCCCTGGCCCTTGGAGAAGTCAAGTCCCAGATCAAGGAACTTCGCGCCGAGGGACTCGACCTCGCCCTGGGAGGCGGGACGCACGTCGTACGCGGTGACGACCGCGCCAAGACGCTTCAGCGTACCGATGGCCTGCAGGCCGGCGATGCCGGCACCGAGCACCAGCGCCTTAGCCGGGCGAATCGTGCCGGCGGCGGTGGTCATCATCGGCAGGAAGGAACCGTAAGCATCGGCGGCGGTGATGGCTGCCTTGTAGCCCATCACGGAGTTCTGAGAGGTCATCTCATCCATGGACTGGGCGCTGGAAAGCTTACGGGGCAGCTTTTCGATGGCGATGCCCACCAGACCGGCCTTCTCGAGCGCGGCCACGTAATCGGCATCGGTGAAGGAACCGAGCATGCCAATGACCCACTGGCCGGCCTTGAGCTTGGCCACGGTCTCGGCGGACGGTCGGTCCACAAAACCGAGCGCGTCGGCTTCGGCGAGCACCTCGTCACGGCTGGTCACCTTCGCACCGGCCTTTTCGTAATCCTCATCGGTGTAGTCGGCAGCAATGCCGGCACCTGCTTCAATCAGTGAGGAGACACCGCTCCTCTTCAGCCGGGTGACGATATCCGGCGTCAGCGCGACGCGGGATTCCGTTTCGGACGTTTCGTTCAAAACGCCGAACACCACGGTGGCTTCTGGGTTTTGCGCCATGAGAGCCCTTTCTTGTTCTGCTTCAAAATGGACATGGTTATCCGCATAGTAAGTGTAGCCGGAAGGTAAAGACCATGACTTGAGATTCCGCCAATCGAAACAGAAACGAACCCGAAATTAGTGAGAAATACGAATGTGTCCATGTGCATTGCGGATGAATTGCTCGGAAGCCGTCCAACAATCACCTGGCATCGATTAGCAACCAACCGCTCAATAATTATCGACAATCACCGTTTCGCAGCTCACGGTTACTCAACAATATCGGGACCTGTGCAATATTTTGCCACGCACTCCCCTAACCAGCCAGAATCCTACGGTTGCGTAAGGTGACGAGTTCGGTTTGGGCGATTACAATTTGAACTTTGAGAAGCGTTCGCCTCATGGCTGGACGACACTGAAAGGTTTACAGGAGCAAGACTTGTCGGTTATCAATTCCTTCACGCAGCACACTATCAATCTCACCCGTAAGGCGCTCAGGTTGGGATCCGACTTCGTCCACCCGGTCCACGACGACACCCCGGACGAGCCCGATTACCTGTCCAACGCCGACGTGCCGGTCGAGACCAATATCGCTTTGCCTCACAGCGACGATTGGGACGACGGCCACCTGACCGTCACCGACATCGACCCCGCCACCGGCCTGCTCACCACCTCCACCGAAGGCAATCCGCCGCTGGACGAAGGTACGTCCATCTACGACCTGTATGCGGACCGCGCCGAACGTATGGGCGATGAGCCGCTGTACACCTACAAGTCCGGCAACGATTGGGTGACCGTCACCGCCAACGAGTTCCTGGCTGACGTGCGTGCCGTGGCCAAGGGCCTGATTCATTACGGCCTGAAGAAGGGCGATGCCGTGGCATTCATGTGCCGAACTTCCTACGACTGGGACCTGACCGACGCGGCGATCATGGCGTGCGGCGGCGTGCTCGCCACCATCTACGACACCGATTCCGCCGAGCAGATTCGCAATATCGTCAACAACTCCGATGCCCGACTGCTGATCGTGCAGGACACGGACATGCGTAAGAAGGCGGATGGGGCCGTCGAAGAGTGCCCGTCCCTGGAGCACATCATCACCATCGAGACCGGTGGCTTGGACGAGATCAAGGCCTACGGCACCACGGTCTCGGACGAGGAGCTGGACGAGCGCATCGATTCGGTCAAGAAGACCGACCTGTGTTCCATCGTGTACACCTCCGGTTCCACGGCCGCGCCGAAAGGCGTGGAGATGACCCACGAGCACTACTGCCAGACCGCGCTGAATCTGCCGGCCTACATGCCCGATCTGCTGCACGACAAGAGGAACACCATCCTGCTGTTCCTGCCGCAGGCCCATTCCTTCGCCCGCGCCATCAACTACATCGTCGTCTCCTCGAACGTCCGCATCTACATCGCCACCGGCATCAAGACGCTGATCAGCGATCTGCAGGTGGCCAAGCCCACTCTCATCGTGGTGCCGCGCGTGCTGGAGAAGGTGTACAACGCCGCGTCCCAGAAGGCCGGCCACGGCCCCAAGGGCGTGGTGTTCGCCTCCGCCGTGGTGGCCGCGCAGAACTATATGAAGGAAGTCTCCGCCAATGGCAAGGCGGGTGCACTGACCCGCACTCGCCGCGCTGCCTTCGATCCGATTGTCTACTCTTCGCTGCGCGAAGTGCTCGGCGGTCGCGCCAAGTGGATTGTGGCCGGCGGTGCCCCGCTTGACCCGGAACTGCTGGCTTTCTTCCGTGGCGCGGGTGTGCCTGTATACGAGGGGTATGGTCTGACCGAAACCACCGCGCCGTGCGCGTTCAACCCGCTGGGTACGCCGTTCCACGCTGGTTCCGTGGGCATCGCATTCCCCGGATTCTCCCTGCGCATCGCCGAGGACGGCGAAATTCAGGTCAAGGGTCGTGCCGTGTTCCCGCGCTATCACAAGAACGACGAGGCCACTGAGCTGTCGTTCACCGAAGATGGCTGGTATGTCACCGGCGACTTGGGCCGTATCGACAACGATGGCTTCCTGTACATCACCGGTCGTAAGAAGGATCTGATTATCACTGCAGGTGGTAAGAACGTCTCCCCCGGCCCGATCGAGGAAGTCATTCAGCGTTGCGAGTTCGTCTCCCAGGCGCTGGTGCTGGGTGATAAGCGTCCGTTCATCTCCGCATTGGTGACGCTGGACGAGGAGTCGCTGCGCCCGTGGCTGGCCGCCAAGGGCCTGGACGAGAACATGCCGCTGGAGGATGCCGCCAAGAACGCCGCCGTGCGCGCCGAAGTGCAGAAGTGGGTCGATCAGGCCAACGAGGGCGTCTCCCGCGCCGAGTCCGTGCGCAAGTTCATCATCCTGCCCGAGGAGTTCACTCAGGAAAACGGCCTGATGACCGCTTCCATGAAGGTGATTCGTCCCAAGGTCATCAAGCGCTACTCCACCCTCCTCAACACCCAGATGTACACGAAGCGGAAGTAAACCGTATAGCAAAAGCTCCCTCTGACGAGGGAGCTTTTTTCGTCTATACGCCTTAGAAGCCCAGGCGCTCCAGCTGCTTGGGGTCGGACTGCCAGCCTTTGGCTACCTTGACGTGGAGGTCGAGCTTGGCTTTTTGGCCGACGATGCGGTTGACCGGGGTGCGCAGCTTCTTCTTGACGTAGGTGAGGTTCGAGGCGCCCTTGCCGATGATGATCGGCTTCTGGGAGTCACGCTCCACGTAAATGGACACGTTGACCTGCGCCTTGCCGTCATAGCCCTGACCGGTCTCGTTGTCTTCCGGATAGTCGATGGAATCAACCACCACGGCCAGCGAATGCGGCAGCTCGTCGTCCAGGGTCTCAAGGAACGCACCGCGCACGAGTTCGGCGATGGTGTCTTCCGGACGTTCTTCGGTGATTTGCTCGGCCGGATACATCTGCGGTCCTTCGGGCATGTTCTCCACCAGCACGTTGCGTACTTCGGCGAGATTGTCGTGCTCGAGGGCGCTCACCGGCACAATGTCGGTGAAGTCGGCGAACTCGTTGATTTCGATGAGCTTGTCGATCAAAGCGCTTCGGTCCAATTCGTCGATTTTGGTGACGATGGCGATCAGCGGCACCTTCCATTTGAATGTGCCGTCGTCGCGTTTGACGGCGAAATCAGAACGCAGCCTGCTCAGAATGCGTTTGTCGCCGGGGCCGATTTCCTGGTCGGCGGGCAGCAGGAAGGCGATCGCGTCGACATCGGATAGCGATTCGTCGACGACATCGTTCAGCCGCTGTCCGAGCAGCGTACGCGGACGGTGGATACCGGGGGTATCGACCAGCACGATCTGCGCGTTGTCTGTGGTCAGAATGCCGCGGATGGCCTTACGTGTAGTCTCCGGACGGGATGAGGCGATGGCGATCTGCGTGCCGATAAGCGCGTTGATCAGCGTCGATTTGCCGACGTTCGGACGTCCGACCACCGCGACGAAGGCGGAACGATATGGAACGGGGGCTTCGGCGTCGGAATGCTGGGAAGCCGGTTCGGTCACATCTGCGTCAGTCATGCTTGTCCTTGGAATCCTTGTCGTCATGGGATGCCTCTTCGGCACCGTTCGTATGGTCTTCGTGTTGTTCAGTTTCGTCCACGCCCTCGACGTGGGCCGGTTCCACCACGATGGTGGACACTTTCTTGCGGCGTCCCGCGGAGTCGACCGCGGTCAGGCGCAGGCCCCTGGTGACGGCCGTCGAACCGACGATCGGCACGCGGCCAAGCAGCTTGGTGAGCAGACCGTATACCGTGTCGACGTCGTCCTCGTCGATGTCGATTTCGAAGATCTCCTCCAAGTCGGCGATGGGCGTGCGTGCCGGCATGCTCCATTTGTTCTCGCCGATTTGTTCCGGATCGGCATGCTGGGTACGGTCGTGCTCGTCCTCCAGTTCGCCGACGATCTGTTCGATGGTGTCTTCGATGGTGACCAGGCCGGCGATGCCGCCGTATTCATCCACGACGATAGCCACATGCTGGCGGGTGCGCTGCATCTGGTGGAACAGGTCGTCGACCGGCTTGGATTCGGGCACCAGCATCGGGTCACGGACGATGGATTCGACATCGCGGGATATCGCCGCGGGATTGAACGCCGTGGCGCGCACGGCATCCTTCAGGTATGCCACGCCGACCAGATCATCCACATCATCGCCGATGACCGGTATACGGGAGAATCCGGAACGGGAGCACAATTTCAGCATGTTCTCCAGCGTCTCCCCGCGTTCGATGCAAATCATATCAGTGCGCGGCACCATGATCTCACGCGTCAACGTTTCGGACAACGTCAATACGTTGCGCAGCATTTCGGAAACCTCAGGGTCGAAATCATTCGCCTCGACCAGACGATCTATGGTGGCGCGCCCTTGTTCGAGTTGGATTTTTTCAAGCTCCTCATCGTCCGACAGATCATTCGAATGACGTTTCGCATCCTTCTGTCCGCCGATTTTAGCGAATGGCGTCAAAGCCACCGCGACCGACGCCGCATCGGCATGCTTCAGCATCAGATCGACCGGTTTGGAGGCGCCCGCGCTACGTGGACGGACCAGCAGCGAAATCACCGCGACCACCAGCGCGAACACGAAGCCGACAAGCAGTCCCGCCCATAACGGCGCATCGCACAACGACGCGATCGCGGCGACCAACACACCGTCAAGCACATTGCAGGTGATGCGGAAGAACGCGCATGAACCGGCGGTCGCGTAGCGGTCGGCGATCAGCCGCTGCACCTTGTGGATGCGTTTGATCTTCTTGTCGCGTATGAATTGCGACGCCTCCGTATCCGTCTGAATCTCAAGAATGAGGTTGTTCAGACTTGCCCTCGTGACACGTCCCACCGCGCCTTCCGTCGCGGCCATCGACAGCGACAGCCAGACCAGCAGCAATGCGATGACGACGAGAATCGCAATCATCGTGATAGTCGTTGTTTCCATGGTTCGTCAACCCCCACTTTCGAAACCGTCGGATGATGCATCATGCCGTCATTTGGCCGTTTTGCCGCCGGCCCCGTGTTCGCGGTCCCATTCGGCGAGCGCATCCGGCGTGCCGGCGGGAAGCGTCGCCCGCGCGCCGGCTCCCTGTCGAAGCGCGAAGAACGTCAATAGCAGCTGGCGTTGCAAGCCGAACATCTGCCGTTCCTGTTCGGGTGTGACATGGTCGTATCCGAGCAGGTGGAGGATGCCGTGGATGGTCAGCAGCATCATTTCCTCCATGGTGCTGTGGCCGGCCGCGAGCGCCTGCTGGGCGGCCACCCACGGGCATAGCACGATGTCGCCCAGCACGCCTTCCATTTCGGTTCCGCCGTCTCCGGGGCGCAGTTCGTCCATTGGGAAGCTCATGACGTCGGTGGGGCCTTCGAGGTTCATCCAACGCATGTGCAGTTG
>ERZ827522.2757-NODE-2757-length-11438-cov-6.833612_pt1 | contig 11438 bp, 13 predicted proteins | sample MGYA00519580_ERZ827522 | MGnify/ENA primary metagenome ERZ827522 (study PRJEB31778, sample SAMEA3449340) | human gut metagenome | biome: human gut; feature: human-associated habitat; material: faeces | place: United Kingdom | collected 2010/2012 ... | reverse complement strand
CGCGGCCCAATGACCGGCGGACGCTGTGGAAAAGCTGAAATACCTGATTTTCCCGATTGCCGAGGCTGAGAGCATCCCCGCCGCATGGCGCGAAAAAACGCTGCTGGAGCTGCCGCGGGTCATGTTCGGCAGACTCGAGCAAAAGACCGCCGCGCGGCTGGACGCCCTGCAGGACGCGGGTTTTGCCGGGGCGGTGGTCAACAACCCCGCACAGCTGCGCTATACCGACGGCTGGACGCTGTACGGCGGCCTGGGCCTGAACATCACGAACCCGATGAGCGCCGCGCGGTATGCGTCCCTGGGGGTGCAGGGCATGCTTTTGCAGCCCGAGACCGCGCTGACGGCCATGCAGGCCGTGGCCCCCGGCGTGCCCACGGCGGCGCTCTGCTATGGCCATCTGCCGCTGATGCTGACCCGCGCCTGCCCCCTGCGCAATGTGCGCGACTGCGGCAAATGCCCGGGCGGCGGCACGCTGCGGGACCGCAAGGGCCGCGACTTCACCGTGACCTGCTCGGCCCCCGGCGGGGCGGGCGTGCGCACAGTGTTCAACCCGGTGCCGCTTTACATGGGCGAGCGCCTGCGTGAGCTGCCCGTGGACGTGGCGGTAGCGGCCTTCACGACAGAGACCCCCGCCCGCGTATCCCAGATTTTGGACCTGCTTTTCAACGCCCAACCGTTTGACAGCGAGTTTACGCGTGGGTTATACTATACGAATAACTAACACCGCAGGCTGACCCGAAAAAGGGCGGCTTGCAAATAAAAAATAAGAAATAATAAATAATAAAGAATGTGGAGTTTGCGCCACGGCGCAAACAAATTTTTTGAGCGGAGCGCAGCGACGCGGTCCACCGCATTTATTATTTTTTATTTATTATTTATTATTTGAAAATCGGAGACTTTGCCTTATGAATCCCATTGTAAAATACAAAAAATTGGATGCCCGCGCTGTTGTGCCGCAGTACGCTACGCCCGGCGCGGCGGCGGCGGACCTGTGCGCGGTGCTGGATACACCGCTGACGCTGGCCCCGATGCAGCGCGCCCTCGTGCCCACCGGCCTTGCCATCGAGCTGCCCGGCCCCCACGCTGTGGCGCTGGTCTATGCCCGCAGCGGCCTTTCCATCAAGCACGGCCTGTGCATGGCAAACGGCGTGGGTGTGGTGGACAGTGACTACCGCGGGGAACTGAAGGTGCCCATGATCAATCTGGGCACCGAGGCCTATACCATCCAGCCCGGTGAGCGTGTGGCACAGCTCTGTATTGCACCGGTGTATACCGCTGCCTTTGCTCAGGCGGCCGAACTGGGGGATACCCAGCGCGGCGCGGGCGGCTTTGGCTCAACGGGGAAGTGAAGCGTATGAAAGATCTGATCCTGGCTTCCCAGAGCCCCCGACGGAAAGAGTTGTTGAGCCTGTACACGACGGATTTTACCGTCTGCGTCAGTGATTTTGACGAGGATGCCGTGACGGCGGATACCCCCGCCCGGCTGGTGGAACAGCTTGCCCGGGGCAAGTGCCTTGCTGTGGCCAAGGAACACCCCGGTGCCGTGGTGCTGGGCTGCGATACCGTGGTGGATGTGAACGGCGAGGTGTTCGGCAAGCCTCACAGCCCGGACGATGCCAGACGGATGCTCCGCGCGCTGTCCGGCGCGACCCACTATGTGCACACCGGTGTCTGCGTTTCCGATGGCACCCGCACCGAGAGCTTTGTGGATACCTGCAAGGTCACCTTTTTCCCACTGAGCGAGGAGGAGATCGAGCGGTACGCCGCCACAGAGGAGCCCTACGATAAGGCCGGCGCCTACGCCATCCAGGGCCGCGCGGCGGTCTGGCTGGATGCCATTGAGGGTGATTATTACACCATTATGGGCCTGCCCGTCAGCCGGACGGTCCGCCTGCTTGAACAGTTCTGACAGTTTGTGCGGCGGAACGCACAGAAAAATGAAAAATACGGAAAAACTTGACAAAACGCTTGAGAAAACGTTGACTTGCGGCTATAATAGAAACGTGTTATTCTGCGATAGGCGGTCAAACCCTGTGGAGTTTGGGCTGCTGTGCGTTTTGGAATAGACCGGAAATACGAAGGAGAGCTTCATTATGAGTTTTTTGTCAAAGGACGTTGGCGTTGATCTGGGTACTGCCAATACCCTGGTTTACATGAAGGGCAAGGGCATCATCATGCGGGAGCCCTCGGTCGTGGCTGTGGATACCAAGACCGATGAGGTGCGCTGCGTGGGTGCTGAGGCAAAGGCTGTCATCGGCCGTACCCCCGGCAGCATCGTGGCAGTCCGCCCCCTGAAGGATGGTGTCATCGCCGATTTCGATATCACGGCAAATATGCTGGAGAACTTCCTGAAAAAGGCCTGCGGCAACAGCATGTTCTCCCGCCCCCGCGTGGTCATCTGCATCCCCTCGGGCGTGACCGAGGTGGAGCGCCGCGCTGTGCGTGAGGCGACCCTCAAGGCCGGTGCCCGTCAGGTCTCCGTCATCGAGGAGCCCATGGCCGCTGCCATCGGCGCGGGCCTGCCCATCAGCGAGCCCACCGGCAGCATGATCGTGGACATTGGCGGCGGCACCGCTGAGATCGCTGTCATCTCTCTGGGCGGCATCGTGGCCTCCCGCAGCGTACGGATGGCCGGTGATATGTTCGATCAGGCCATCATCGCTTTCATCAAGCGCAAGTATAACCTGCTCATCGGTGAGCGCACCGCCGAGCAGATCAAGATCGAGATTGGCTCTGCCTACCCCATGGACCCCGAGATGACCATGGAGATCAAGGGCCGCAACCTGGTGGACGGCCTGCCCAAGAACATCGTCGTCCACTCTGAGGATGTGCGCGAAGCCCTGCTGGAGTGCCTGGTCAAGATCACCAGCGCCATCAAGGAGACCCTGGAGCGCACCCCGCCTGAGCTGAGCGCCGATATCATCGACCACGGCATCACCCTGACCGGCGGCGGTGCCCTGCTGCGGGGCCTGGATCAGCTGATCCAGAGCGAGACCGGCATTGATGTCCATGTTGCGGAGGACCCGCTGGATTGCGTGGCCAAGGGTGCCGGTGCGGTGCTGGATCATGTGGATGTTCTGCACGACGTGCTGGACACCGATGGAGCTCACATGTAACGATGTAACAGAGGGTGCGGACGGCTCTGGGCTGTCCGCGCCCTTTTGCAATCGGAGGAAAACCCCTTGAAAGACTTTTTCGATACCTGGAAATTCAAGATCCTGGTGGGCATCGCGGTGTTTCTGGTGGGCATCATGGCCTACGCCGGTGCCAACGGCCGCCTGACTGCCGCTCCGCAGGAGCTGCTGAGCGTGGCGGCTGCGCCATTCCAGAAAGTGGCTGCTGTGGTCAGCGGCGGCGTGGCCTCCCTGTGGGAAAAGTACACCAGCATCGATGACGTGATGGCTGAGAACGAGACGCTCAAGGCCGAAAACGCCGAGCTGCGCCAGCAGATGGTGGATTACGACCGCGTCAAGGCCGAGAACCAGGCCTACAAGGCACTGGAAAGCATCCAGAGCCAGCGGCCAGAGATGAGCTATCTTTCCAGCTTTGTCATTGGCCGTGACCCGCTGGATTCCTTCTATGGCTTCACACTGGACCGCGGCACGCTGGATGGCGTGGCCGTCAACGATGCCGTGGTCAGTGATCAGGGCTACCTGCTGGGCATGGTGGTGGAGGCTGAGCCCACCAGCTGCAAGGTGATGACCGTTCTTCACCCCAACTTCAACGCGGCGGGCGTGGTATCCCGCACCCGTGACAACGGCATCGTCACCGGCAGCTCCGAATACGCCGCCGATGGCCTGTGCGTGCTGACCAACCTGGCGCGCAACACCCTGACGGAGAAAAGCGACCAGGTGGTCACCACCGGGCTGGGCGGGGTGTTCCCGGCTGACCTGCTGGTGGGCGTGGTACAGGAACTGGTGCCCGAGGTCAGCGGCAAATCGACCATTGCCGTCATCAAACCCGGTACCGACCCCCGCACGGTGCGCCATGCGTTCATCATTACCAGTTTCTGAGGAGGGACCCTGATGGAATCACGCCGGAAACGCAGCCGGGGCCAGATCGTCAAATGGATCTGCTATGCGCTGCTGGGCCTTCTTTGTGCTGTTTTGCAGACCACGCCCGGGCTGTTCCAGTTCGGGGCGGCAAAGCCGCTCTGGCTGCTGCCGCTGGCGTTAGCGGTCGCCGTGTTTGAGGGCGAGTTCGCCGGGGCTGTCTTTGGGGCGGTCTGCGGCCTGATGTGGGACTGGCTGGCCGGGCGCACCGTGGGCATGCTGGCGCTGGAGCTGCTGCTGCTCTGCTTTGCCGTTTCGGCGGTGATGCAGCTCTACTTCAAGAATTCGGCCGCAAACTTTGCACTCATTGCGTCTGCTGCCGCCCTGCTGGTGCTCACGCTGGACTGGCTGTTTTTCTACTACATGCCCGGTTACAGCGGCGCGGCCAGCCGCTGGCTGTGGTTCGTGCTGCCCACGGCGGCGCTCTCGGTGCCCGTCTGCTTCCCTCTGTTCGGGGTCGTGCGCCGCATCCACGAAGAATTTAAGATCGACAACGGCGTGGTGTAACGCACCCCGCGCCGGAAGGAGAATCCATGAACCAAGAAGAACGGAAAACCGCCATCCGGCGGATGCGTGTTCTCGTTGCCGCCGCCTGCATCCTCATGCTGCTGTACGGGCTGCGGCTCATCTTTTTGCAGCTGGTCAACGGGGACGATTTCAAATCCCAGGCCACCAACACCACCGACTACAAGTTTACGGTCACGGCGGCACGCGGTGACATTGTGGACAGCCGGGGGGAGCGCATTGCCACCAGCGTCACGAGCTACAACGTAGTGCTTAACAAGCTGCTGATGGGAGACGAAGATCTGGACGGGATGCTCCAGAAGATCGTCGAGCTGCTGCGTGCCAACGGCGAGAGCTGGAACGATACTCTGCTCATCAGCCAGCCGGATGCAGCGGGCAATTATACCTTTACCGCCGAAGAGGGCAGCACCAGGGATCAGAAAGCTCTTGCCGCCATGAAGGACAATCTTGGTTTACAGCAGTATGCAACGGCCAATGATGTGATAGAGAAGCTGGTGGAGGACTACGACCTTGCCAGCTATCCGCTGAGCTGGCAGCGCACGCTGGGCGGCATCCACTATGAGATGCAGCTGCAGGCTTTCTCCAATGTGAACAACTTTATCATGGCGGAAAACGTCAGCGAGGCCACCGTGGCGACCATCAAGGAGCACAGCCTCTCGCTGCCGGGTGTGGAGATCGTGGAAACGAGTACCCGCAGCTATGAGCAATCCACGGTGCTGCCCCATGTGCTGGGCCGGGTGGGCAAGATCACCGCTGAAAAGTGGAAGGTGACCGATGAAAACGGCCAGACCACCTACCCCCTGCGCGAAAAAGGCTATAACATGAACGACATCATCGGCATCTCGGGCCTGGAATCGGCCTATGAGGACGAACTGCGGGGCAAGGATGGCGTGGAGACCATCACCCGCAACTCCGATGGGGTCATTGTGGATACTGCCCTGACCACCGTGCCCGAGCCGGGCCACACCGTCCAGCTGACCATCGACAGCCGGTTCCAGAAGGCGGTGGACAAGGCACTGGCCGAGAACATCGACATGATCAACCGGGTCTACAACACCGGCAGCATGAAAGCTGCCGCCGTTGCCGCCGTGGTGCTGGATGTGAAGGACGGCAGTGTGCTGGCCGCATCCAATTACCCCAGCTTTGACCAGAACCTGTATGCCACCCAGTACAGCGAGTACAGCGCGGACGAGAGCCTGCCCCTGTTCAACCGGGCGCTGCAGGGCCTGTACACCCCCGGCTCCACCTTCAAGCCTGCCGTGGCAGTGGCTGCGCTGGATTCGGGCCTCATCAACCGGTATTCCACCGTGTTCTGCAACGGTGTGTACAATTATTACAGCGACTACCACCCCAAGTGTACCCGCCACGGCCACAGCGGCAACATCGACGTGATCACCGCCATCAAGTGGAGCTGCAACATCTTCTTCTACGATGTGGGCCGCCGCCTGACCAGTGAGGTCTACGACGCCTACGCCTACAAGCTGGGCATGGGTGTGCGCACCGGCGTGGAGGTCAGCGAGGCGCTGGGCCACCTGACCAGCAAGACCGACTCCAACTATATGGAGTCGCTGGACGTCCAGGCCGCCATCGGTCAGGGCAACACCGTGGTCAGCCCGGTGCAGCTGGCCACCTACGCGGCCACCATCGCCAACCGGGGCACCCGCTACCGCACCCACTTCGTCAAGGCCATCCTGGACTCCAACACCGGCGAGGTGCTGCAGGAGACCCAGCCCGAGGTCATGGACGTCATTGAGGACAGGGGAGAGACCTTTGATCTGGTGCAGCAGGGCATGATCGGCGTGTCCCAGACCATCCCGGTGCTGGCCAGCTACCCCTATACCATCGCCTGCAAGACCGGCACCCCCCAGCGCAGCGAGGGGTACTACGTCGGCAGCACCTATAAGCACTACACCAATACCATGATGATCGCCTACGGCCCGGCGGAGGACCCCCAGATCGCCATCGGCATCGTGGTGGAGTACGGCGGCGGCGGCGCCCGCGCGGGCAACCTGGTGGCGGACATTGCCAATGCCTACTTCGCCATGCAGGATGGTACCCTGAATGAGGATGGCACCATCGGCAAGCAGGAGACCGCCGCAGACAGCACTTCTGCTGCCCAGACTGCCCCCGCCCAGACCGAAACCGGCGCGGATGCGGCAGCAGATACGGCCACAGATCCCGCCGCAGGCACCGCGGAGGCTGCTCAGGAGACCGCACCTGCCGGGCAGGATGCTTTAGACAATTGAAGAAGGACAAAACGCTGAAACACTGCTTTTGGTCAATTCTGGCGCTTTTTTCCGAAAAAAGTATGAAGTTTGTCTAAAAAACGGTTGTAAAAGAACGGAAACTGTGATACTATGATATATGCAAGAAAATGCCCACTGGCAAAACAAAGGAGAGGTTGACCGATGACGATTGCACTGATTGCGCATGACTCCAAAAAAGAGCTGATGGTTCAGTTCTGTACGGCGTATTGCCGGATTTTGAGCCAGCATAAATTGGTGGCTACGGGCACCACCGGCAAGCTGATCTCTGAGGCAACGGGTCTGCAGATCCAGCGCTTTCTGGCAGGTGTTCAGGGCGGTGATCAGCAGATCGCATCCCGCATTGCCTGCAATGAGGTCGATCTGCTCCTGTTCTTCCGCGATCCGATCAACGCAAAGCCCAGCGAGCCCAACGAGATGACCCTGCTGCGCCTGTGTGATGTGCATAACATCCCGCTGGCCACCAACATCGCCACCGCGGAGGTGCTCATCCACGGTCTGGAGCGTGGAGATCTGGATTGGCGGGATATCGTCCACCCGCAGAACTGAAAACTGGAATAAAACACAAGCCCCCGCATGTTGGCCGGAAAACCAACGTGCGGGGGCTTTTTTGCATCCCTGTGATGGTTACAGGAACGTGACGGTTTCGGACAGAGGCTTGCGGGAGCTGTGGTTGGGCAGGGGGCCTGCACCCTCGGCAGCGTGGCCCAGATCAAGGAGCATCACGATCTCTTCGTTTTCGGGCAGACCCAGCGCTTTTGCCAGCTTGTCCGGGTCAAAAAAGTTGACCCAGCAGCTGTCCACGCCTGCATTGGCAGCGCCCAGCAGCAGGTGGGTGGCCACGATGGCGGCATCCTCCATGCCGGAGTTCATTCGCTCGCCGGGGTAAGTAAAGGTGTGGTTCTTGTCATAGGCAACCACCAGACAAACGGGGGCACCGTAGCGGCAGGGAGTGGCAGCATCGATCTTTGCCAGCCCTTCTTCGGACTGAACGACGTAGATGCGCTGTTCCTGGGTGTTCTTGGCGGTGGGTGCCAGCCGACCGGCTTCCAGAATGGTGTGGAGTGCTGCAGCGTCTACCTTGCCTGCACCAAAATTTTTGCAGGAATACCGCTGTGCAATAAGCTGAGTGAATTCCATAACGATCTCCTCCTGACTTGGATTGGACGGAACAGAGCGCCGCTTGCGGGTGCTCTGTTATGCTGATTATACCACACTGCGCCGGTGGCGCAACCCTTAAAAGAGGTCCAGCATGTTGTCCAGATAGATCGCCTCCCGGACGTGGATCTGATACTCCGGCCGGGTCAGATAATAGAGCAGAAACTCCAGCACCAGCGCGCTGCCCAGCCCGCGCCCTTCCAGCTTGAAATTGGAAAAACCCAACGGCAGATAGCGCTCCCGGATGTCCGCAGTGCCGATGAACCCGGGGTTTTCCATCGCCTTGGAAAAGCGGTAGCCCTCCTGCGCGCCGGGGGCGGTGCACCGATGTTCGCAGACCTCCCCCAGATTTTTGCGGCTGACGGCTTCGTAGCAGCGCCTGCGCTCGGTGCAGCCGAACCAGCAGCACTCGTTGCAGAGAAATTCTACCTTGTCCTTTTCGGGCAGGGAGAGCGTATCCAGGGCATCGAAGGACTTGTTCAGCCGGAAGTCCGGCACGACATACCGGAACTCCGGCCGCCGGACCTCTGCCTGAAACGCCTGAGGATCCGTCAGGACCTTGGTGGTGGAGGATACGAGATAAAGCTCCGGGTAATGCTGCTGCAGGTAGTTCAAAAGCAGCTCGGAGTGGACGATGACCCCATTCTGCACAGTGCCCCGCTGGGCAAACTGCTGGCACACTGCGTTGCATTTCCGGTCTGAGAGGTGCTCCGGGCGGAGCAGGGAATTGCTGAATGTGAGCCGGGCAGAGATGCCGTATTCCTGGGTCAGAGCCAGAACTTCGGCGGGGGAGTGCTCTCCGGCCTCCACGCGGCCCCCGCCCCAGATGCAATCCGGCGGAGCGCCGTAGATGGAGCTAATCTCGCACCAGTCATAAAAATATTCCCGGTGCTCCCGGAACAGGGGCAGGAACAGGCGGTAGAGCTCGTAGAACTCGAACAGTCCGGGCAGGTGATAGCAGGCGGTGTGTTTCATTCTCAGATTTCCTCGGTGTCAGAAGGTGCAGCGGTGATATCCCGGTAAAAGATCGCCCAGGCCGCTTCCTCGTAGGGGTGCAGAAAGAAAAAGCCGGCGCTCAGCGGGATGGACAGCAGGATCAGCGGAACAAGGACCGTATCCGCCGAGCGGGTGAAGGCGAAGACGAGAGAGAAACCAATCAGCATGGGCAGGGTGCAGAGCAGCTCCCAGCCCAGAAAGCTGAGATCGAGGCAGAACAGCCGCCACTTGTTGCCGTCCATGATGCGCCGGGATTCAGTGATGGCTTCGTTGGCCGTCAGGCCGGGGTGCTCGGCCATGATATAGGGGGTCATGGCATAGCTGTAGGCTTTTACCACGCCGGGGATGAACAGCAGCAGCGACCAGAGCGCCACATAAAGCCCCTGCAGGAAATTCATGCAGAAGCCGTCCCACAGGCGGTGCTTCTGGGAAGCGAGGTCGGAGAGGGCAGCGTCCCTGCCGTCTGCAAGGTTCAGGTTGAACCGGGCGTAGCCCAGCCGCACCGCACCGCCCACGATGACGGTGAACACTGCCCAGGCAAGGATGCAGATCACAAGAACCGCCAGCACGCCGCCGCTGCCGGTGGAAAGCAGCCCGGCAAACCCCGGGGTGTCGCCGTTGGCGTTCTGGCTCATGTTGGAGATGACCCTGTCTGAGCTGCTCACAATGTTGGCTCCCAGCAAACTGGCGATCAGTCCGGCCAGAACAGCTGTCTTCCATCTGCCACGTAGGGCATCCAGCGCAAGGGCACGATAATCAGCAGAAAATTTCATAGAGCTTTCCTCCTGTCTGTAATGGAGATCGTTCGTTGAAAAACGGCAGCTGCCGTTTTATATAAAATACGTTTCAGCCTGCACAAAAATTGCAGCCGGGACTTCTTTTGCAAAGGCTCATCCCCGGGCATCCTGCCGGGTGGTGCTGAAATATTCTTTGGGGGTCATACCGTACTCCTTTTTAAAGGCGCGGAAAAAGTGGTTATAGCCCCCGAAACCGCTGGTCTTGTACACCTCGGTGATGGGCAGGCCCTGCTCAATGAGGGCGCAGCAGCGGTCCAGCCGCGCCTTTACGATGTAGCGGTGCACGGTCTGGCCGGTCTGGCGTTTGAATTCCCGGGCAATATGCTCCCGGGAGACGAAAAACTCCTTTTCCAGACGCTCCAGCGTCAGATCCTCGGTGAGGTGCGACTGAATAAACAGGAATACCTCATCCAGCATCAGGTGGTGGCGGCTGACAGAAGCGGTGTGGAATTCGGCATGGATGCAGGCACGCAGTGCCAGCACCACGAACATCTGCAGGATGCCGTGCTCGAACGCCGCCGCGCCGAACTGGCTGCTCTCCTGGGGGAGTACCAGCAGCTTCCGGGCAAGATTCTTCAGCAGCATATAGATCTGGCTGTCCGGCCGGACAGCCACCTGCCGGAAGGGCACCACGTTGAAGCTTTTTTCAAAGTCAGTGTCCTCATCCGACAACTGCGCCAGCATCTGGGGAGACAACTGCACCCGGATGATCTCCAGCGGGCCGTAGGCTCCGGCATATTCCAGCCTGCCGCCCTGCCCGGGCTTGAGGATGATCAGATTCTGCTGCTGGGCGGGCAGCACCACTTCGCTGCACCGGAACACCCCGCTGCCCCGGATGACCAGAAATAGGTCATAATACGCGCCCGAAAAGAATTCCCGAACAGTGCTTTGTTCAAAAAGATAACGTTTGGCTGTATAATTCACCAAAATTCCCTCCGTGGAACTGTCAGATGCGACAGTTTGTTGTACACAACTGAAAAGTACAACTGTCATAATTGCATAATACATCAATTTGCGATAGTTTTCAATCATTTTTTGGATATGCTTTGACGCAAAATTAACGTATAATGCAATCGAAGAGAAGAGGCTTGTGTGAAAAGCCTCGTGGTTTCATCTGTTTTTTTAGGAGGATAAAAATGTTTAAGATTACAAAAACAATGTTAACTGAAGAAGAAATAAAAGCGAGAGTAGCTGAATTAGGAAAACAAATAGAAAAAGATTTTGAAGGACAAGACTTATTAGTAGTAGGTATACTTAAAGGAGCAAGTGTATTTGTAGCTGATTTAATAAGAAATATAAATTTAGATGTAAATATGGATTTCATGAGTGTATCTAGTTATGGAAATGCAATGGAATCTTCAGGATCAGTAAAAATACTTAAAGACTTAGATGTAGATATAAAAGGAAAAAATGTTTTAATAGTTGAAGACATAATAGATTCAGGATTAACTTTAAGCAACTTAACAAAAGAATTAGGTGCTAGAGAACCAAAATCTTTAAAAATATGTACACTTTTAGACAAGCCAGAAAGAAGAAAGGCTGATATACCAGTTGACTATGTAGGATTTGTTATAGAAGACAAATTCATAGTTGGATATGGAATAGACTATGCAGAAAAATATAGAAACTTACCATATGTTGGTATT
>ERZ827522.2752-NODE-2752-length-11445-cov-7.499912_pt1 | contig 11445 bp, 10 predicted proteins | sample MGYA00519580_ERZ827522 | MGnify/ENA primary metagenome ERZ827522 (study PRJEB31778, sample SAMEA3449340) | human gut metagenome | biome: human gut; feature: human-associated habitat; material: faeces | place: United Kingdom | collected 2010/2012 ... | reverse complement strand
CGCCGCAGGTGGAGCAGCTACCGGTGCAGGAAGCGGAAGGCTCCTGCACGGTCATCGGGTCGCCGCCGTTCATGGCAGTGTTGATGATGGCATCAATGTAGTTGACCAGATTTTCGCACTCGCGCTTGGCCTCGTTGTAGGCGGTCATGCCCTCGTCGCCCATGATCTGGCCGTAGAGGTTGTTGACCTTCTCGTTCAGCTCGGTGATGCGGGCGTCGTCGCGCTCGCTCTTGCCGATCTCGTTGTTCAGGTCCATGCGGGCCAGGTTGAACTCGCCGATCAGGTTCTGCAGGTTCTCGTCGTTGTCGTTTGCCTTGCGGGCCTGGTCCAGTGCCAGATAACGGGGGTCGGTCTGCAGGGCCACTGCAGCGCGCTTGAACAGATCAATGCAATCCATGGTAGTTGTTCTCCTTGTCGCTTTTTATTGTTTCAGGGGCACACGGCCCCGGAATCGCGTTTTCTCTCAGTCTGCCAGCTCACCCAGCAGCACGGTAGCACGGGCACCGGTCAGCCGGACCATCGCATACTGGCCCAGCAGTGCCGGGTCGGCGGTGAACTCCACCGTCAGGTTGTTGTCGAGCCTTCCGGAGAGGGTGCCCTCGCTGCGGCCGTAGCCTTCCACCAGCACCTGCACGGTCTGGCCCACCTGGCCTTTGACCAGCGCCATGGCGATCTCGTCCTGCACTTTGAGCAGGCGGCTCATGCGGTCGGTCTTTTCCTTGCGGGGGGTGGGGTCCGGCAGTTCGGCAGCCTTGGTGCCGGTGCGCTTGGAGTAGATGAAGGTGAACAGCTGCATATAGCCCACCTTCTGCACCAATTCCAGCGTCTTGACAAAATCCTCTTCCGTCTCACCGGGGAAGCCGACGATGATGTCACTGGAGAAGGTGATGCCGGGCACGGTCTTGCGGGCGTACTCGATGAGCTCCAGATACTGCTCGATGGTGTAATGGCGGTTCATCTGCTGCAGCAGCCGGTCGGAGCCGCACTGCACCGGCAGATGCAGGTGCTTGCACAGTTTCGGCTGAGCGGCAATGGTGTCGATCAGCTTGTGGCTGGCGTCCTTGGGGTGGCTGGTCATGAACCGGATGTGGTAGTCACCGGGCACGGTGCACAGCAGGTTGAGCAGGTCGGAAAAGTCGATCTGCTCTTCCAAGCCCTTGCCATAGCTGTTCACGTTCTGGCCCAGCAGGGTGATCTCCTTGTAACCGGCCTCCACCAGCCCACGGAACTCGGCCAGGATGTCGCCGGGCTTGCGGCTCTTTTCGCGGCCGCGGACGTAGGGCACGATGCAGTAGGTGCAGAAATTATCGCAGCCGTACATGATGGGCAGCCAGGCGCGGAACTCGCTCTCGCGCCGGATGGGGATGTTCTCCACGATTACCGGGCGCTGGGCGGGGTCCAGCAGCACACGCTTATGCTTCTGCAGCTTCTGGGCGATCAGCTGCGGCAGGGTGTCGATGCCGTCCACGCCGAACACGAGGTCCACATAGGGGTAGCTCCGGCGCAGCTTTTCCACCACATGCTTCTGGTTGGCCATGCATCCGCACAGGCCGATGATCAGGCCGGGCTTTTTCTCTTTGAGGCCCTTGAGGGCACCCACGTTGCCGAACACCCGCTGCTCGGCGTGCTCACGCACGGCGCAGGTGTTGAAGAGGATCAGGTCGGCGTCCTCCGGCTTGTCGCACAGGCCGTAGCCGATATCCACCAGCACACCCTTGATGCGCTCGCCGTCGTTGACGTTCTGCTGGCAGCCGTAGCTGTGCACAAAGGCCAGCGGCGGGGTGTCGTAAGCCTGCTTTACCAGATCAGCGGCGATGTTATTATGCTCAAAACTAATGTATTCCAATCAAACCATCCTTCTCCGCCGGGAAAGGCTCCCGCACGGTGAACACTCTTTTTTCCACTTTTATGAATAGCTCTCCTTAGTATACACTCTTTGGCCGCTGCGGGCAAGGGGGTCCGGGCAAAGTTTACGCCTCGGAGGCCGCTTTTTGTGCTGAACAGCAGCTTTCGCACACGCCGATGAACACCACGGCGCAGTCCTGCACCCGGCCTTTCTGGCCGCGTACCAGCTTCGTCACCTGCTTTTCGTCCACCTCGGCGTCGGTCACGCCGCCGCACACCGTGCAGTACAGGTGGCTGTGCCAGGCCAGCGTATGGTCGAACCGGTCGGCCTGGCCGGGGATGGACACCCGGCGCACGCGGCCTGCCTCCACCAGACTGTTCAGGTTGCGGTACACGGTGCCAAGGCTCAGGCCCGGGCATTCCTTTGCAGCGGTGTCGTAAATCTCTTCGGCGGTGGGGTGGTCGCAGAGGTTCTCCACCGTCTGCATGACCAACTCACGCTGTTTGGAATAGCGCATATCGTTCTCCTTTTCTTGTTTTTGGGTTCAGACGTTTTCCTCGCCTTTGATTTTTGCCCAGTAGGCGCGGGCCGCCTGTTCGGTACGGTTGTCGCCGTAGGTGTAGTATTTCACGTCCTTGAGGGCATCCGGCAGATACTGTTGTTTGACCCAATGGTGGTCGTAGTCGTGAGCGTACTTGTAGTTCTGTCCTTTTACCAGAGCATCCTCGCCGTCAAAGTGCTTGTTCTGCAGCTGACGCGGGATGGGCCCGGTGCGCCCGGCCTGCACATCCGCGATGGCTGCATTGATGGCGTCATGGGCGCTGTTGGATTTGGGGCTGGTGGCCACCAGGATCACCGCGTCGGCCAGCGGCAGGCGTGCTTCCGGCAGACCCACCATGTTGGCCGCATCCACCGCCGCCTTGACGATGGGGATGATCTGCGGGTAGGCAAGGCCCACGTCCTCGCAGGCGCACACCATCAGACGGCGGCAGGCCGAGGGCAGGTCGCCAGCTTCCAGCAGACGGGCCAGATAGTGCAATGCCGCGTCCGGGTCAGAGCCGCGCATGGACTTCTGGTAGGCCGACACGATGTCGTAGTGATCATCACCCTCCCGGTCGTACCGCATGGCCGTGCGGCGGGTGACCTGCCGGATCATATCCAGCGTGATGTGCCGGGCACCCTCTTCCACCGGGGCCGCCGTGACCGCAAAATCCAGGCAGCCCAGTGCCTTGCGCAAATCGCCGCCCGCACTCTCGGCAAGATAGGCACAGGCGTCCTCGTCCATGCGCGCCGGGGTGCTCTCCCCTTCCGACAGCTTTTTGAGGGCATTGTGCAGGCCCTGCTCCACGTCGGCGGCGGACAGGGATTTGAACTCGAACACCGTGCACCGGGACAACAGTGCATTATAGATGTAGAAATACGGGTTCTCGGTGGTGGATGCAATGAGGGTGACCGAGCCGTCCTCGATGCACTCCAGCAGGCTCTGCTGCTGCTTTTTGTTCAGGTACTGGATCTCGTCCAGATACAGCAGGATGCCGCCCGCCCCCGCCAGCGTGCCAATGTCCTTGAGCACCGCCTTGATGTCGCCGGTGCCGCAGGAAGTGCCGTTGAGCTTGTGCAGAGTCATGCCGCTGTTCTCTGCGATGATGCGGGCCACTGTGGTCTTGCCGGTACCGGACGGGCCGTAGAAGATCATATTGGGGATGCGTCCGCTCTCGATGGTGCGGCGAAACACCCTGCCCGGGGCCAGCAGATGCTGCTGCCCGCACACATCTGCCAGCGTTTTGGGCCGCAGGCGCTGCGCCAGTGGTTCGTTCATTGTGTTTCCCTCCCATGCCGGGGAATACCCCAGTGTTTTTTATAGTATAGCGCATTTCTGCGCGGAGGACAAGAGATTTTCTGAAAATGATTCTCAGATAATTCCGGGCAGGCGTTTACAAACCGGTCGAAACATGCTATGATAAGGAAAACATTTTTTGCCGAAAGGAGGCGACGGTATGCCCGCCCGTAAAAAGGAGCCGGAAGATCTCACCGCCAAAAAGGAACTGGCGCTGGAGGTGATCAACCGGCTCAAAAAAGAATATCCGGATGCCGGCTGCACACTGGACTACGATCACGCATGGCAGCTGCTGGTCAGCGTGCGGCTGGCGGCCCAATGCACGGACGCCCGGGTGAATATCGTAGTGGAGGACCTGTTTGCCCGCTACCCCAGCGTGGCCGCACTGGCCGCTGCCGAGCCGGAGGACATCGAGGCCATCGTCAAGCCCTGCGGACTGGGGCACTCCAAAGCACGGGATATCTCGGCCTGCATGCGCATGCTGCGGGACAAGTACAACTGCCAGGTGCCTACTACCTTTGAGGAGCTGCTGGCGCTGCCCGGCGTGGGCCGCAAGAGCGCCAACCTGATCATGGGGGATGTGTTCGGCAAACCGGCCATTGTCACCGACACCCACTGCATCCGTCTGTGCAACAAGATCGGCCTTGTGGACGGCATCAAGGAGCCGCAGAAGGTAGAAATGGCCCTGTGGATGATCATTCCGCCGGAAGAGGGCAGCGACCTGTGCCACCGCTTTGTGATGCACGGCCGCGCTGTGTGCAATGCCCGCAAGCCGGAATGTGAGAAATGCTGTCTGAATGATATCTGCCGCTACGCCCGGGAACAGTCCGGCGCAGACACGGCGCAATAAGGAGGTATTTTTTATGATTACATTGACGATTCTGCTGATCATCACCCTGCTCTGCATTCTGGTGGGCTGTCTGATGGGCCTGTTCTCACTGGTGGGCGTGATCGCTTCTCTGGTCGCAGGCGTGCTGGTGGGTGCGCTGGCAGGCTATGTGGCCGGCCGCTTCATGGGTACCGAAACTTCGCTCGGCCGCAACATCCTCATGGGCATCCTGGGCAGCTTTGTGGGCGAATTCGTGTTCGGCCTGTTCGGCATTTATGCCACCGGCAGCATCACGTCCTTTATCATTTCAGTCATCGGCGCCTGCATCTGCATCTGGATCGGGCAGAAGCTGTTCCATTGAGCGCTGATAAAAGCCGTTTGACACTTGTTTTGGACGCGGTGCTGTGTTATAGTTATACTGAAGATACTCCCTGTGCAACCGTATAGCTGTACCGCACAATCTTCGGGAGTTTGTGTGGGAGTATCTTTTTTGCACATTTTCCAGAATGCCGTGTTTGACGACTTTCTTGTTCAGTGTTATAATATAGTTTAGAGCTCTCCCACAAGCTACCCCTGTTACCTTCGGGTCTCAGGTAGGTATCGTGGGGAGCTCTTTCTGTTTGTCGTGCTTCAAAAAATCAGTAATCTTGATTCTTATCTGGACAGCAGCATCGGCTGAATTTTTCATCAGCCGTTCAACGGCTTATTTTTTGTGTTTTTCTCACTTGCATTTTACTTGCATCGTAAGGTTTTTTAATGGAAAATGGCGTAAAATAAGGCACTTTTCCGCTCGAAAGTGCCTTGCAAAAACGACATAAAAAGACCCGAAAAAGCTAGGCCACAAGCCGCTTTTCCGGGTCTTTCATGTTGGAGCTACTGACCTGATTCGAACAGGCGACCTGCTCATTACGAGTGAGCTGCTCTACCAGCTGAGCCACAGTAGCACATTGCACATATTCTGCAACGAGCAATATTCTACCATATTTCAGCGTATCTGTCAAGGTTGGATTTCCCGCCGGGGCAGATCTTTGTTCAGCTCGCAGGCCGCCAGGCAGCACACCGCAAAGGCCAGCAGAGCACAGTCCGGCGGCACCCGCTGCATGGGGATCACCCGTTCGCACAGGTTGCCAAAGGTCTCCACGGCCTGTTCCGGCCATGTCAGGCAGAACAATGCCAGCGACAGCGGCAGGTGCAGAAGCCGGCCTGCCAGCAGCGGACGGAAGGACACTTCTCCGGGGCAGAGGGTGCGTACCTGCAGCAGCACCGACGCCCCCTGTACGCTGAGGGCGGCGCAGCACAGACTGCTGGCCCACAGGCCGGTGCGGGCCGCATAATCGCAGCCAGAGCACACCTCCAGCAGCATGGCCGGAAAGGGTGCCCACGCGGCGGGCAGAAACTGCCCGCACCCGGCTGCCAGCATCCGGAAATACAACACGAAGCCGCACAATTTCAGGTACTGCACAGCCGCCTGTGCGATCACTTCATCCAACCGGGGCGGCGCAGTCTGGGTGGACTGCGCAGAGCGTACCGGGGCAGCGGGTGCCGGGTGCAGACGGTTCAGCAGAGCGGCGGTGAGATACCCGGCCAGCACCTGTGCAGCAAACAGGCGGATGCCCAGCACCCGGCTGCCCAGCAGCTGCTCCCCTGCCGTGAGGATCACGAAGGACGGCCCGGAGCAGATGCAGGCAGGGAGAAGGGCCGACGCCTCCTGCGGGGTCAGCTCCCGGCTGCGCACGGCTTCGGCCACCGCAGCCGCTGCCGGGGCAAACCCACCCAGGAACCCGATGAGCAGCACCCCACCGGCCGCCGGGCTGCGCACCCCGATGAGCCGTGCCACCGGACGGAACACAAACCCCAGTACCTGCCCTGCCCCACAGCGCATGAGCAGAGCGGAAACAATGAGAAACGGGAACAGTGACACCAGCAGCGGCCCGCCGCACAGGGCAAGCCCCTGCTGCAGCGCACGGGCGCAGCACTGCGGCGCTGCAAACACCAGTCCTGCCGTGCCAATTGCCGCCCCCAACAGCACGACCCGCTGAAACCGGAACGTCTGATACATAACTTTCCCCTCCCGGTCCATATATATGGAACAGCGGCCCGCATTTATGGCACTTTGGGCCAAAATATCAGAGCGGAACGGGAGGGAGCCGAATGAGTCCTGCGCACCGCGCGCCTTTTTCGCTGCGGCGCTGGCTGGCCCTTTTGTTCCGGCAGCCGCCGCAGGGGTTGTACTGCCGCCCCTGCCTGTACCAGAGCGGCGACCGGATGGAGATCGAGCATTATGAAGCCATCCTCGCCTACGACGAGACCCGCCTGCGGCTCCAGCTGCCGCGCGGGCAGCTGACCATTTACGGAGAGCGGTTACAAATCGAAACGCTCACCGCCCGGCGCATCACGCTGCGGGGCTGCTTCGTCCGCACAGACTACACCACGGAGCACACCGCCACAGGGCAGCGCCCTACCGGGCATCTGCCGGACAGGAGGCCGTCATGGAACCCGTTCGTCTCTGGGCCGCGGTAGAATTCACCGCGCAAAGCGGCAGCACCGACGCCCTGCTGGGCCATGCCGCGCAGGCAGGGCTGCACCTGACCCGCATTGTACCGCTGCCCGGCGGATTCCGGGCGCGCTGTGCCGCCTGGCATTACCGCCCGTTGGCCGCTCTGGCCCGGCAGGGGCATGTGCGTCTGCGAGTGGAAAAGCGTCTGGGGCTGTTTTTTCGGCTGCGTCCGCTGCTGCGCCGCACTGGGCTGTGGGCCGGGATGGCGCTGTTTATTCCGCTGCTGCTGTGGAGCCAGCAGTTCGTCTGGGCCGTGGACACCAGCACCCTCACCCGCGGACAGGCCGCCCGTGCCTTTGCCGTACTGCGGCAGGCAGACCTCGCCCCGGGGGCTGCCGCCACCGAAGCCAAGCGCACCGCCGGGGAGTATGCCCTGCTGGAAAGCGGCGAGTTTTCCTGGGCCAGTCTCAATTTTGCCAAAGGGCGGCTGGAAGTCCGCGCCGCCGCTGCAGTGCCCAAGCCCGCCATTGCGTCCGGGACCCTGCACGGCCTGCGCGCCCGGTGCGCCGGTGTGGTCACCAAGACCAACCTGACCAGCGGCACGATGCTGGTGGTGCCCGGGCAGGCCGTGGAGGCTGGACAGGGGCTGATCGGCACGGCGCGGCAGGAGCGGGACGGTGCACTGATCTTTGCCCCGGCAGCGGGCACCGTGCGGGCACAACTGGAGTGGAGTGATGCTCAGTCCGTTCCGCTGGAAGAGACCGTTTTACAGCCGACCGGGCGCTACACCGTGCGGTACCGGCTGAGCGCTGCCGGGCAGAACTGGACCCTGCCCAGTGTTCAGCCGCCGGAACAGGCGCTGGAGCGCACCCGGCACCTCCAACCGGAGCTGCTGGGGCTGCCGCTTCCCTGCTCCGTGGAGGAAACCACCTTCTACGAGCAGCAGCCGCAGCTTCTGCGCCGCACCGAAGCCCAGGCGCTGGCACTGGCGCGGCTGCACAGCCTGCAGGCGCTGTACACGGCATTCCCGGATGCCGTGTTGATTGCCCGGAAGGAGGACATCTCCTGTACGGACACCACGCTGGAATACACCGTCGTCTACACGCTGGAAGCCGACATCTGCACGCAAAACGACCCCGGCAGCTGAGCTGTTCCGCTCGCCCGCCGGGGCCGTTGCTTTATCCAATCAAGCGTTGGTGTTCTGTGCCGCTTCTTCTGCGGCACGCTGGGCGGCCTGTGCGTCGTATTCAGCGATCAGGTCGTTCAGGTCGTACTGATACCGGCTGTGGCAGAAGTGGCACACCACTTCGCAGTGCGGGTCCTCGTCCCGCATCTTCACCAGTTCCCGGCGGCCCAGGCTCAGCAGCATACCCTTGGTGCGTTCCTCGCTGCAGTCGCACTGGTAGCCCACCGTGCGCTCATCCAGCACCTGCGGGGCAAAACCGGCCATGGCCAGCTCCATCATGTCCTTGGGGGTCTTGCCGGCGCGCAGCATCTCGGTGACCGAGGGCATGGCCGCAATGTTCTTTTCCAGTGTGTCGATCTCGGCATCCGTTGCGCCGGGCAGCAGCTGCAGCAGGTAGCCGCCCGCGCACAGGATGGACAAGTCTTTGTCCACCAGCACGCCCAGCGCGCACACGGTGGGGATCTGCTCACTGGTGGCGTAGTAGCGGGTCAGGTCCTCGGCGATCTCGCCGGACACCAGCGGCACCTGGCCCACGGTGGGCTCCTTCTGCAGCCGGTTGTCCCGGATGACCGTGAGCACACCGCTACGGCCCACTGCACCGCCCACGTCCAGATGGCCGTCGGCCTTCGGGGGCAGCTCCACCAGTGGGTTGTCGATGCAGCCTTTGACGTTGCCCGTGCCGTCGGTGCAGGCAATGAGCACACCGGCCGGGCCGCCGCCCTGCACCCGCAGAGTGACCTTGTCGCCGTCATCCTTGAGCATGGAGCCCATGAGCGATGCACCCGTGAGCAGGCGGCCCAATGCCGCGCTGCAGGTGGCACTGGTGGTGTGCAGCTGCTCGGCGCGGCGCACAAGTTCGGTGGAATCCACACCGCAGAACACGACGCCGCCGTTTTCCGACAGGCCGCGGATCAGGTTTGCCATAACGTTATCCCTCCAATTGTGTATACTGCTTGACTGCGCAGAAGAAATAGCGCTGGCTGTCCCCGGTCAGGGGGCCGAAGGTCTCGCCGTCGCAGACGCTTTCCAGCGCAAAGCCGTGCTTTTCCAGCGCGGCACGGATGGTGTCAAGGTCGTAGGTGTACTCGCAGAATTCCTCGTGGAAGTGCTCACCCGTCTCGTGGTAGTCGATGTCCACGGTGATCTCCACCTTCCGGTCGGCGGCATTGTAATGGTTGCGCCACACACAGGAGGCGTCCTCTTCCTCAAAGGTGAATTCGTTTTCGCCCAGCACGTTCTGGTGCTTGTAGGGGGTATTCATGTCAAACAGGAACACGCCGCCCTTTTCCATAAAGAGCCCGGCATTCGCAATGGCCGTGTCCAGATCCGGGATATGGTTGAAAGTGTCAAAGGTTGACACCGCCGCCCGGATGGTGCCGTACAGGTCCAGCTTGAGCAGGTCCTGCCGGAGCAGCAGCAGCCGGCCGGAAAGGCCCAGCTGCTCCGCCTTGTCCCGTACCACGCAGAGCATCTCCTCCGACTGGTCGATGCCGATCATATCGTAGCCTGCCTGGGTCAGCATCAGGGTCAGTTCCCCGGTACCGCAGCCCAAGTCCGCCAGGATGCCGTCCCGGATGCCGTGGGCCTCCAGCTGGCTGTGGATGTGGCTGTAAAGGGCGTCGTAGTCGGCCTCGCCGTTGAACTCATCGTAAAAATAGGCAAATTCGTTGTAAGCCATGGTGTTACTCCGCTTCCTGGTCCTCGGCAGCCACAGCGGCGTTCAGCACCGCCTGCAGCTCCGGGATGCCGTAGCCGTTCTCGCCGCTGGTCAGCACCACCTTCTGGCAGCCATAGGGGCGGCAGATATCCTCGAACTGTTCCAGCGTGGAGGCCAGCTGGCTCTTTTTGAGCTTGTCCGCCTTGGTCAGGGCCACCACATAGGGGATGCGGTGGTAATGCAGATACCGCAGCATCTGCAGGTCGTCGGCACTGGGGGCGTGGCGGCAGTCCAGCAGCTGCACCAGCAGGGTGTGGTGCCGGGGGGCCTCAAAGTAGCTGTTGATCAGGTCATCCCAGCGTTCCCGGTCGGCGTTGCTGACCTTGGCGTAGCCGTAGCCCGGCAGGTCCACAAAATAGCAGTCATCCACCGCATAGAAGTTGATGGTGGCTGTTTTGCCCGGCGTACTGGACACACGGGCCAGGTTTTTGCGGCTGCACAGCTTGTTGATCAGGCTGGATTTGCCCACGTTGGACCGCCCCGAAAAACTCAACTCCGGGCGGTCACTCTCGGGCAGCTGGCTGGAAATGCCGTAGCTGGCAATAAAATCAGCTTTGTTGAAGATCATGGGGGATTCCTTTCTGTTTTGTCAGCACACCGCGCCGGGCTGGGGCTTTTCGGCAGCAGGAGGCACCAGGCTCTCCCCTGCCGGGGCCTTTTTGCGGCTGCGGCTGGCAGGAGCCTTGGTCTTTTTGGCGCTCGTCGGCTTGAGCAGCGCGGCGTTCAGCACCTGGGTCAGGTTCTGCATGGGCAGGAAGGTCAAATTCTTCTTGACCTCATCGTCCACCTCGTACAGATCCGGCTCGTTGTCCTTGGGGATCAGCACCGTCTTCATACCCTCGCGGTAGGCTGCCATGCTCTTTTCGCGCAGGCCGCCGATGGGCAGCACGTTGCCGTGCAGGGTGATCTCGCCGGTCATGGCCACATCCCCGCGCACCGGCAGGCCGGACAGGCAGGACACCAGCGCCGTGGTCAGGGTGACACCGGCCGAGGGGCCGTCCTTGGGCACTGCGCCTTCCGGGGCGTGGATGTGCAGGTCGCACTTCTTGAGCCGCTCCGGGTCGATGCCGTATTCCAGCGCATGGACCCGCACCCAGGTGACAGCCAGCTGAGCGCTCTCCTTCATCACATCGCCCAGCGAACCGGTCACCGTGATCTTGCCGCTGCCGTTGTCGATGACCTGCACCTCAATGGGCAGGGTCTCGCCGCCCACACTGGTCCAGGCCAGACCGTTGGCGATGCCCACGGCATTGGTGCGGTTGAGAAAGTCGGGCTTGACAAAGCGGGGGCCCAGCAGATCTTCCAGCATGGAGCCGGTGACCGACACCGTCTCCGCCTCGCCGGATGCGATCTTGCGGGCGCACTTGCGCAGCACACTGGTAATGGTGCGCTCCAGATTGCGCACGCCGGCTTCGCGGGTATAGCCGTCGATGATGCCGTACAGGGCGCTCTGGCTCAGGGTGACCTTGCCGGTCAGACCGCAGGCCTTGAGCTGCTTGGGCAGCAGATGCTTGCGGGCAATGTTGTATTTTT
>ERZ827522.2751-NODE-2751-length-11450-cov-7.575340_pt1 | contig 11450 bp, 4 predicted proteins | sample MGYA00519580_ERZ827522 | MGnify/ENA primary metagenome ERZ827522 (study PRJEB31778, sample SAMEA3449340) | human gut metagenome | biome: human gut; feature: human-associated habitat; material: faeces | place: United Kingdom | collected 2010/2012 ... | reverse complement strand
TTTCGTATGACACCTAATGGAAATCATATGCTTCGGCTTTTAACTCACAGCTAACGGCTCACAGCTCACAGCTGATAGCTTTTATCCTCTTCCTCCAATCGTCATTCTGAATGGACGCAAGAATGCTTTGTGAAAAAGCAGCAAAGCAGCAATATGGCACGGAGTGAAGAATCTATGACTCGGATGACGCCTTACCACTTTCCCCACCACGGGTACAGATCCTTCACATTCGCTTCGGATGACGCCTGACCGTCAGCTTATCCTCAGTCATACAAAAATACGGTACCCATCACATCTGACGAGTACCGTATTTTATGTTTCTTAAGTTATTTCCTTACCCTTGCTTTCCATTACGCTTTCGGGGAAATATGAGAACCATACACATCGCGGTAATCATTTTTCGCCTTATCGTCTTCACTGTTGACACGGACACGTTCTACCTTGTTTCTGTCATTGTCCTTGCCGGAAATGCGGTCGACACGGATACGATCCAGACGGATCTGGCGGAGTTCCGGTTCGAACTCATTCATGGCTCTATCCATATTGTCATCTACCGGCGCTCCATTCTTCAATGCACGATAGAACATCGCCGCAAATTCATAGCGGGTCATGGAACGGTCACCCTTGAATTCACCGTCCGGATAGCCTTCGATGATACCGTTTCCTGCCAATGTAGCCACATATTCATAAGCCCAGTGGTTTTCCGGCACATCGGGGAAATCCTTCTTCTTACCCATATCCAGGATGCCAAGAATAGAATTCATCTTCTGCTCCATGGTATCCAGGCGTTTCTTCAAGTCCTTGTTCTCATCACGGAGATCGACGATTTCTTTTGCCATGGCTACTTTGGATGTGGATACATGGTTGCCCTGTCCCAGCTTCACGCTAACTCCGGCATTCACCATGTTTTCACCGGCACCGAAGGAACCGCCCACGCTGAACATGGTATCTTCATTAGGGCGGTAGAATGCGCCTACCGATACGGCATGAGCATCTTTGTAGTTGCCGTAACCGGCTGCGAAATCCCACTTATCATCCGGGTCGAAATCAAGGGGATGAAGGGCTGCCAATGCTGCAGCGCCCGCTCCTACACGGTTCACACGGGTTCCCAGTTCGCCTACTTTATTGGTTACATTTTTGATATCCTGCGAAGACGCGATGCCGGAAACGGAATAGGTGCTGCCGTCATTACGAGTGAAGTTCAACGTATCCCCGCTAAGTGAAGCAGATGATGTATAGCGGTCCTGCAATCCGGTGACGGTTGCTGTCGTTCCATCACTGTTTGTCAGCGTAGCAGTACCTGCACCGTTCGAGGCATAGGTCGCCGTGCCGCCGGTTACTACCGTATCCTTGGCATTGATCGTGTATATAGCATGTCCGTCCCCAGGATCTGCCGTCTTATTCACCGACGTAATATTCGTCCCGGCCCTTACTTCTGTGGAAGCAGCCGCTACGATGGATGTTTTTGCTTTCCTCAGCTGCGCTACATTGACAGCATCAGTATCATTTGTGCCGGCTGCAACTCCGGTAATCTGGCGGGTGATACCTTTGGACGTATCGCCTACGGAAACAGCTGCTTGCGTAGATTTCCATACCGAAGATGTATCCGTGGAATTCGTACCTGTTCCGGGATCATAGCCCGCAACGCCTTTATCCACGGACGCCACAGAACCTGCGCCAAGCGCTACACCGCCTTCTTTGGTCACGTTGGCTTCACTGCCGATGGCTACAGCATTCTTGACACTGGTACTGGTACCGGCTTGAGACGAACCGATGACAACGCTGCCGTCGGCACCTGTCAGTGTTCTCTTATCCCCAAAGACAACAGCGCCATTTGTATTGGTCACATTATTTTCAGAACCGATGACGGAGACGTGATTGATATTAGTCGCTGTATTATTATAACCGGTGATCGAGTTGTAGGTACTCGGACTGCCGCTGGTACCGGTCACGGTATTGTTAACGCCAATAATGGATGTTTTCTGGGTATAATCCGCTTTGTTGCCACCGCCAATAGCTAAAGTGGCACCGCCACTTTTAGAACCTGTAATCGCAGTTCTCAATTTATCAGCAAATTCTTTTGCAGAAGAACCACTATCAGATGGTGCAGAAATATTGGTGATGGAATTGGTAATTTCATTTCCGGCACCGTAAATGAGAGATCCATTGGAATTAAAGGTGCGGTTTGCCACACCAGTAACAGTATTAGCGATACCAGCATAACGATTATTTGATGTTTTCGATTCAATACTATTCAAAGAACCTGTAATGGTGGCTCCTAAATTCTTTACCGGATTTGCCAGTCGTCCACCATTATACTCGCTGGAAATAATATTATAGACACCGGTACTTGTCGTAAAAGCGCCATTGCTGAAACTGTTGGCACCGATGGTGGTGGCATAGACATTCAACGCGTCTGTCCGCGTAGAAGCGCTGTCTACCGTGGTATCCCCCAGTGCGCCTTTGTAATTATGTGAACCGATCATCGTACTACCGGTACGGGCAAATGTATTATCACCGATAGCAACACTGCCTACGACCTTCGTCGGATCAGCAGGAATTCTAGCAGAAGAGAACCAACTTCCGCTAAATGTTGTCTGTCCAAAGGCAAAGCTGGCTTCTCCGCCGCCAGCCATATTTTCTACTTTTGCATTTTTGCCAATGGCAATGCTGCCACCCTGGCTGGCATAGTTATTGATGTTAGCACCGTTGCCTACCACAATATCACCGGTAGCGTTACTTGCACCATTGGAATAGGAAATACCTGCCCCTTTGCCAATGGCCACATTTTCTGCTTTCGGCGCGTCACTGCCCGTACCATACGCCACGCCGCTGCCGGAACCTGTCGTTGTATCCGCCGCATTCGCCGTGTATCCACCCATGAGGATCCCATCCCCACAGCTGCTGCCAGAGCGGCTTTCACTGCTTTTCCCGAAGCGCTTTTCGTGTGGCTCTTTGCCACTTCAGAAGTGACGACATAGGCATGTTTTGCCTTACTCCATACGACCTTGTAAATTTTGTTCATACTTTCCTCCCAATTTAAAGAAAATAAAAAATATAAAAGAGCTATCATGTTTTACCCTTCGCGCTCCGTCTCACCTCTCCCTGTCACACAACCGGTTTCAGATTTTAACAGACAAATTCCGCAGGTTACACAAAACTGCTTTTCTAATAATTAAATATTATAGCAGAGAATTTATCTTATTTCCACTTTTTTAAAAACTATCATGAATAATTAAGAAACAAGGTTAGTTGTAAAATGAAATCAGACACTAAACCGCAACAGCAAATCGGGTAGTTACACAGGAAAACATTTCATTCTGTATTCTTCATCCCCCTCCCGCAAGTGAGTATCCCCAAGATCTACAGCATCGATGATGATCACAACTTCATGCGCCGCTTAGCGTCTTTGAAATCGGCGCCTTCCTAAACCCGCAAGGGCAAGACGTTTCATTTATTTTCAAAATCGTTCACCTGCTTTCTTTATAGACAATAGAAAATCATGCCTCCTGAATTCTATCGCATATTCATGGAGGCATGATTTCATACTACATGGAAATTATTTTACAGGATTATCTATTGTGAATAACACGTACACGTTCGATTGTCGGTTGTCCTGCTTTGTTCTGCGCAATCGTGTCCACGCGGAACCGTTCCAATTCAGGTTCAAATTCCTTGAGCATTCTAGCAGGTACTTCGAATCCTCTCTGCATCGCGCGGTATACAATAGCACCGAATTCATAACGTGTCATCATACGGTCGCCGCCAAAGTTTCCGTCAGGATACCCTTCAAGGATACCATTCCCCGCAAGGGTGGCGATATATTCGTAAGCCCAGTGGTTCTCCGGTACATCAGGGAAGAGCTTGATCTTCATCGGATCCAACGCCTGTCCCTGAACGACCTGGCCAAGCGCGCCGCGCAGCTGTTCCACTTCCTTACGGAGGTCTTTGATTTCTTTCGCCATTGCCACTTTTGATGTGGATACATTGTTGCCCTGTCCCAGTTTCAAGCTGACGCCGGCATTCACCATATTCTCTCCGCCGCCAAAGGAACCTCCCACACTAAACATGGTATCTTCATTCGGACGGTAGAATACGCCGATAGCCCCCGCATTGGCATTTCTGTAATGTCCATAACCGGCTGCCACATCCCATTTATCATCGGGATCGAAGTCCAGCGGATGGAGGGATGCCAAGGCGGCTGCCCCAGCGCCAACTTTGTTCACACGGTCCCCCAGCTTGCTGATGCTCTGGTTTGTCTGGAACAGCTGGGAACCGTTCACCGCATCTTTGCTGGTCGGGCTAATATCGCCGGGCGCCACATTGGTGATCTTCTTATCTCCCGCATCTACACCGTTTTTGGTGATGGAAGGCCCGTTATTGATAGTCAGTCCGTTATCATTAATCGTGGTATCTCCCGTCTTGACGGTCGTGGCATTGACAGTCTTGGCATTCACTGTATCGGAATTTACCGTAGTGATATTTCCTGTCTCGGCAGTAACTGTCTTTGTCATCACAGTTTCCAAACCTTTCAGGTCTTTGGCCATGCGGACTTTCAGGTTGTTATTGCCGTCGGATACGACGCCAAGGTTGTCTTCTGTGGTCAGTTTGTTTGTGTCTGTAATGCCTCCGACTACGTTCACCTGTTCGTTCAGTTTCTTCTTGATGACCGCTCCTGTATCACCGCCATACTTCATGCCATCATTTAAGGTAGCCACTTCTTCTTTGCTTCCGTCCGGTTTCTCGTATACGATACGGGTCGTGGTCGTACCCGGCGCGCCGTCTACTCCGGGCTTGCCATCACGGGTAACGGAAATATTTGTCGTTACGCCGTCTTTACCATTAATACCGATTTTACCATCTTTGCCGTCTTTACCTGTAGCAACAATAGTTTCGCTTTTCAGGTTCTTGTCCAAGCCAACAATCATTTCACCGTTGCTATTCACCATGGTCTTGATGTTGGAAGAATCATATTCCGTATCCGCCTTCGTACCGGTGCCCTTGATGGTCATGGTTTCATTCAGTTTTTTAGCTACGGTACCGGTATTTCCTGCAAACTTGAGCCCATCATCCAGGGTAGCGACGTCATGCTTATCACCATTCTTTTCTTCGATGATCAGACGTGTGATATTCGTTCCGTCAACGCCGGGTTTACCATCACCACCTTTAATGGTAAGTCCGTTAGCGCCGTCCTTGCCATTCAAACCGATGGAGCCATCTTTGCCGTTGATGACCACAGCAGAGCCATCTTTACCGTTGACTCCGATGGAGCCGTCTTTGCCGTTCGCGCCTTTTTCACCAAGATTGATGTTATCTTTTACATTGACTTTATACGGATTGGCTGCTGTTCCGTCGCCTTCAACGGTGGTATTCTTTCCGTCTACCAGCTTGGTCGCATTGGCTGCGATCTCGTCTTTCAGCTGATCTACATTGACCGCATCTGTACCGGCCGTACCTTTTGCCACATTATGGATCTGGTTGCCGCCATTATTCAGTCCGTCCGCGGTTAAAGAAACATTCGTTTTGCCGGGTCCCGGTGTCTTCGGCGTAATGGTGACACCTCCGGCGGTGACTTCCGTCTTATTTCCGGCACTGTCGGTCACAGTCATACCGGCTCCGTTGGTTACTGTCGTATTTCCTGCCGCATCTTTTGTCGTCACACTGGTCAGATCTTTCAGCTCTTTGGCAAGTTTGACGTTGAACTTGTTATTCGCCGCATCGGCTACCACGCCGATATTGTTATCACTCAGTTTGCTGCCGTCAGCACCGCCCAAGATGGACATCACCTGGCCAGATCCCCGTTTAACCACATTGACGTCTGCCGCACTTGTCGCACCGATAGTGGAATTGTCTCCGCCAAAACGGAGCGGACGGGTCATGGTATAGAGCTGGCTTCCATTGACTGCATCCGTACTCTGCGGAGCAACCAATCCGGCCGCCACGTTTTGAATACGGCGTTCCTTGCCTTTAGCTCCTACCGTGACAACACCTGCCGGTGTGCCGCCTGCATAGGCATAAGTGCCATCACTGTTATAAACTGCCATGCCTTTGGTGGACGCGCCATCTGCCACATAAGCGGAGCCGCTCCCCAGATATACGGAATTCCCCATGGTGGCATTCACATTGCTGCCCAATATCTGGGTATTGGACAAATCAAGCGCTTTATTTGATGTGTCTATCGTATTATTATTCCCGACAATCTGGACATCTGTAAGATTCTTTGTATTATTTTTTGCCTTTACCGTGTTCTTTGAACCGGTAATCGTGATACCGGATACCTTGCCGGCATCATCCTGCGTCGTTGTATCCGTATCGCCGCTGACTGTATTATTATTCCCTGTCAGCATGATATCCGTTAGCCCTGTTGCCGTTTCTTTTTTGACGATGTTACTGTTTCCGGTTACTCTGTTATTCTCACCGTCCAACGTATTTTCATTTCCAAACACACCGGAATTGACCGCCGTGATATTTGAACCATTACTTGCTACCGGAGTTGTGGGGGCACTGTTCCGTGCGCCGATGACATATGTCCCTGCTCCATTGACAGTGTTGGCCGTACCGATTGCACCGGAAGATTCTCCTGTAGCACTTGCCGTTGTACCTATAGCCAAAGCATCATTCGCCAATGCATGTGCCCGATCACCCAAAGCTACCGCGCTCCGGCTGTTACTCTTAGCTTCACTGCCTATTGCTACTGCTTTATCATCAGAGGCTCCGGCGGCATAACCGATAGCCACTGCCTTATCCACACTGGTCCCGCCATTCTTTATGGTGGTGACGGCACGGGTACCCATGGCAATAGAATGATTCCCTTCCGACTGTGCTCCTGCACCAATGGCCATATTGTATTTATAACCGGAAGCCGCCACAGTCTGCGTAATGGTAGGTGTACCACCATTTATTTCCTCATAGCCGGTTCCCAGGGCGATGCTGCCTTCTCCCTGTGCCTCCACATTATTCCCAATGGCCGCGCTGCGTTTTTTCAACGCTTTGGCGCCAACTCCTGCTGCCATAGAATCTTCGCCGGCAGCCCCGTCATTATTGTAATTATTCGCATTTGTGGACTTCACAGAGTAATAATGAGTCTTTGCCTGATCCACGGTTTCGTTCAACTGATTAACATTAACCGCATCTGTTCCCGATGTACCTTTAGCCACATTGTGAATTACGGTTCCTTTGTTATTGGTATTCTTTAAAGTGATACTTTCTCCCTGCCCGGTAGTTACAGTATCATAGTAGACTCCTGTAGTCGTCGTACTGGTAATACTGGCATTCACCTGCCGGACCGTTTCATCGATGGATTTCTTCAGCTGTGCCACTGTAACGGCATCCTGATCCTGCGCGCCATCCGCTACATTCGTAATACGACGCAATGCTGCCGCCGTACCAACTGAAACACCTGTGGAAGGAGCGGCAGTCCCTGTCAGATAACCAGTACCGCTAATCATGGCCGCGCTGGCTTCCGAACCATTACCGATGGCAATGTTCCCGCCGGAAGCCTTTGCCCCTTGTCCCAGCGCCATGCTGGCCGCGTCTTCCGCCAATGCATTAAACCCGGCAGCTATGGATCCATTTCCTGCTGCCTGCGCATGAAAACCAAGCGCCAACGCGTCATCAGCGGCTTTCGTATCACTGCCGACTGCTGTCGCCTGGAGGCGGGACACCAGGGTAGTATTCTTATTAGCATTATATCCAATGGATACATTTTTCCCAATAGAAGGATTACCGGCAGTACCTATATTCGTCCCTGCCTCTACACCAATGGCAATATTATAATTGCTGGATACATTTCCGCCCGCCTTGGTGCCGATGGCAATATCATGCTGTCCATCCACATTTTGTCCGGCTTCGTCACCAATAGACACATGCGAGCCCTTCGTTCCCAATACATCACCAATCATGCCCTTACCGGCACCAATACCGACAGACACAGATCTGCCGGCTGCCGCGCCGGCCTCATCACCGACAGCAACAGAACTGGAACCGGCTGTCTGACTGGCATTCCCAATAGCAACCGCATTTTTTCCTTTTGCTTCCGTTCCCTGACCAACAGATACGGCATTTTCTCCTTCGGCCACAGCAGAAGTACCGGCTGCCAGACTGTTTTTGCCTTTAGCAGCCGCTTCTTTGCCGATCGCCGTTGCGGCTTCCTTACCGGCCTGGGCACTTTCGCCAACAGCAATCGCACTGTGACTGTTTTTGGCAACAAAAGCACCGTGCCCGATAGCTGTCGCATTATTAGAAGACACCGTCTTTGCCGCTGTTCCAATCGCCATACTGTTGTTATTAACTATACGATTGCCGCCATCATTTTGAACAACCGCTCCATCTCCCAACGCAATAGAAGAATTACCACGGGCATTGGCTTTATTCCCGACAGACACACTATTCTTGCCGCCGCCGACAAGTACGACCGTGCTGTCTCCATCCGGTGTCATACCGCTGACAGCACCGTTAATTGCCCCATGGCCGATGGCCACGCCATTTACTGCATTAGAAACGTTTCTGGAAGCATGCCCTACCGACACGGAATCTTCGGCTTCTGCTTTGGCCTCCACCCCCATTGCCATCGCATTATCTTTGGTGGCTCTGGCCTGCGTCCCTACCGCGACAGCATCCGAGCCAACAGCTGAAGCATCTGCCCCCGTGGAATTGGCACGGAAATACTTAATCCCCGGTTTTGCAGCATCAAGTCCCAGGCTATTTGTCAGTGCTGTGAGCGTGTTGATTTTTAATGTATTATTGCTGATATTGCCGGCGTTTGTGCTGATATTGGTAGCATTCGTACTGATATGGGTAGCATTATTGTTGATATTGCCGGTGTTGGTATTCACCTGCGTACTTAATGTAGCCAAATCACCCGTCGTGGCCAGCCCGGTCGTTGATATGGTAATCGTCTTGGTTGCCGGATCCTTAGTTACGGTGATATGGGTACTGCCGTTCAATGTATCCCCATCATTGACTGTAGCCGCCTCACTGCCGACAAAACCGCCAAAGCCCAGCATCGCCGTTAAAACCGCAGCCAGCGCAGATTTATATGCTTTATTCCCCTTATTTTTGCTGCTGCTGGCGGCAATTTCTGGAACTACCACATAACTGTTCTTCACTTTGCTCCAAATGACTTTGTAAATTTTGTTCATATAACCCTTCCTCTCTACATACCCAAAAAATATAATGCTATATCAAAAATTTATTTATATGATCCGGCAGATCTCCTACACCTCCTTCTATACTTCTCATCATATTTACCAGCCTTTATAAAAACACAAGATTTTTCACTGATGAATATTTATCTACCGGTTCAGTGCCATTTCATTCATATAATGTAAACAGCTGTGCTCTTAATTTTTGCAATAACAGTACAGCTGTCCTTACTTTAATTCCAAATGCCTTTATGAATATGATTCATATCAATATTTCTTAAGAATGGAGATGAATTTCGGAGCGATCGATTATTTCCAAGGCATTCCTAAAAAGCTACCTTATTCTCCATATTTCTGTTCAAGTCCACTTTAATAAAAGAGTTTCCTTATTTCCCGTCATGTGTATGTCGTTACATACTGTAACAGCATACATACAAAATGGCCCAATCATATAATTCTAAATTTCAAATCGACTCCCAAAAAAAAAGCTCCTCCAACGGCATATCCGTTTTTAGAATCATTTTAATCTTCACAGCCTCCTTAAAATTAATTCCATGACGGTTTTCCATTTTCAACAGCAGCATTTCCTGCTTGATCCCCATTTCTTTTGACAGTTCTTCAAGGCTCATCTCCTGTTTTGCCAATTCTGCCATCAGATTTTTATACACGTTCCTCTCTCCCTTTAATTTGAAATTTCAAATTATTATATCATTATAACTTTTTATTACTAAAAAGTCCACATCCCACTCCTGATTCATTGAAATTTCGATATTATTTATGTAAAATCAACAGTAAGGAGGCGATTATGACAAAAGAGGAATATTTGAAAAAGCTGATCCTCCAACGATGGACACTGAAAGATTTCGCCGCAAAGATCAATATGCCATATGGAACTCTATATTCCATTCTGAAGAATGTAGATGGCGGATCCATGTACAATATAGTAAAAATCTGCAGTGGTCTGCACCTTTCCACTGACGAACTGTCTCAGATAGGAAAGCCCCGGAATTATATCCTGCAGGAAGATAGAAGTACGTACAATACAAAAGAACTACCGGATCTGAGATCCATCTTGAGCAGCACATTTCTCTTCAATGGAACGGAATATACTCTCTCAGAGAAAAAACAGGACATGCTGTCTCAAATCATCCAAGCTGTACTGAGCGAAAAAACATAGTAGATCCCGTATCGCACTTTTCTCGGAAAATAACGGAATTACCAGCTTATTTTATCCAAGCCGGCAGGCGTAAACACACATAGCACTTCCACATCCATTTCCTATGTATTCATACATTTACTTTATCAGTACAATTATTTATCTTCTGCCCCAACCAAGCGGGTCTCGGTTTTCTATACCATAATCTTCACATAGTGCTACCTGAAGGTAATCATAGAAGAATCACGGGCAATAAGCTTTCCTCAAACAGAATCACCCCCGCAAAACCCAAAGCGTCAAAAATATATCCTCACAACACAAAAAGCGTTCCTTCCCAGATATACAATTAGGAAGAAACGTTTTTATTTTTATACCTTATATGTACAATATGGGTTGTGCCAATAATTTTTCACAAATTCAGACATATCATCGGTAATGGATCAAATCAACCGGTACTTTCCTATTCAGAAACTCCCCTTCTTTAGAAAGCAAAGTTTGAGGCAAATCAAGCCGGCGCCTTTCTTGCCAATTCAGTGCACTTATTATTATGCGCCCGATGACCAACGAAGCCGAAACGGATACTCGCATGCCAAGATGATTCAACCCGTAAAAGAATATTTAGCTTATAGCTAACAGCTCACAGCTGATAGCTTTTATCTTCTTACCGGCTTCCCCACCACGGTGACAGATTCTTCGCCGGCACTTTGGATGACGTCTTACCGGCTTCCTCACCACGGCAGCAGATCCTTCACGTTCGCTTCGGATGACGATTAACATTTCCCTCATTATGACGCTTTGCCGTCCGCCGTCATTCTGAACGGTGGCAAAAATGCCTTGTGGGAAAGACGGGAAACGAAACAGTGACACAGAGTGAAGACTCTATTATCCTCATGACATCTTACCGATTCCCTCACCACGGGTACAGATCCTTCACGTTCGTTCAGGATGACGTTTAACGTTTCCCTCACTATGACGCCTTATACCATCCGCAGTCATTCAGCACTTTTAGCTGACAGCTGACAGCTCACAGCTAACGGCTAACAGCTTTCAGCTCACAGCTAATAGCTGTTATCTTCTTACCGCTTTCCTCACCATAGCAGCAGATTCTTCGCTGGCGCTCGTATTATTAAGTAAGTCAAGCAAATCGCTTG
>ERZ827522.2744-NODE-2744-length-11457-cov-6.419312_pt1 | contig 11457 bp, 10 predicted proteins | sample MGYA00519580_ERZ827522 | MGnify/ENA primary metagenome ERZ827522 (study PRJEB31778, sample SAMEA3449340) | human gut metagenome | biome: human gut; feature: human-associated habitat; material: faeces | place: United Kingdom | collected 2010/2012 ... | reverse complement strand
AGAACACGCAGCGGAAAAGGCTGGTGGCCCACTCCGGCAGGTCTACGATGGCGGAGGACACCCACAGCGAGAAGATGCAGGTGATGGGCACCGACACAATGACGATGACGAAGGTGTTCTTTAATGCGCCAAGGAAGATGGGGTCGGCAAACAGGGTCTTGTAGTTTGCCAGACCCACAAAGATATCCGCGCGGTTCATGGTAGAGTCAAAGAAGCTGGTCACCACGCAGAGGATCATGGGGTAGATGACGAAGCCCAGAAAGAAGATCAGGCTGGGCAGCAGGAAGCAGTAGGAGGCGAAGGTTTCGCGCCGTACCAGCGCACTGCTGCGTTTGGGCTCTTTCATTGCCGTCTTTGCAGCCAAGAGGATCACCAGACCTTTCGTTTGAGAGTGTTTTTTCCGTAAAAGGGCCCCTCCCTCACCCGGAGGAAGGGGCCTTGTGGTTCAGCTGTGATGCAGTTCAGAAAAAGTAGCGCTTATGCCTCGGCAGCAGCGGCTGCGTTTGCGTTGTCCACGAAGGTCTTGACGGCAGTCTCGACGGCCTCGCCGGAGCCCACGCGCTGCAGCATGTTCCACCACTCGGTACGGGCAGTGGTCCAGCCCGGGGTGATCTGGTAGTAGTCGCCCAGGTAGCCCATGAACTTGCTGTATTCGCTCATGACCTCGTTGTCGGCGTAGATGTCGCCCACGCTGGTACGGACAGGGAAGTAGGTGGAAGCCAGGACGCTGTCCTTCACCTGGTCGGGGTCAGCGGCGATAAAGCTGATGAAGGTCTTAGCGGCCTCGATCTTGGCCTCATCGCCGTTATCGAAGATGCCAAAGCCCCAGATGCCGCCGCACAGCTTCGGGTCGCCGCTTTCGGTGGGGAATGCCATGGGGAAGATCTCGTCGCCGCTGATGGTCTGGCCTGCGGCAGCGGTGTCAGCGTTCAGCTGCTGTGCAATGTTCCAGCAGAAAGCCATCTGCAGGGTGCCGTTGCGGAACAGGGTGATCTCCTCGCCGCCGTTGATGGAGGGGTCAAAGTTGACGCCCTTGGCATCGTACAGAGCCTGGATGGCCTTGATGTTCTCGGCAGAATCCGCGGTGTACTTGGTGTGGGCTGCATCGGTAAAGGTGCCGCCGTACATATTGTTGATGATAGCACGGGTGCCCTGGTCGCCGCCCTGGCCGCTGCAGTAGATGGCTGCCACGTTCTCGTAGCCTGCGTTGTACAGAGCGTCCACAGTGTTCAGGAAGCCCTCGGTGCTCCAGGTGTGCTTGTCGGTGTCGATGTACTTGTCAGCGCCCACTTCCTTGACCTTGGTCATGTTCACGGCCATGCAGTGTGCGGTCATGCACAGAGGATACTCATAGTAGTCGCCGGCTTCGTTCCTGCAGGCGGACTCAACGGAAGCGTAGATGTCCTTCTTGGCATCGTCGGTCCACAGGTCGTTCAGGGGAGCCATAACGCCCTTCTTGCCCCAGTTGGCAACCAGACGCTCGGGACCTTCCATGATCAGGTCGGGTGCGCTGCCGCCCTCGATGGCGGTGTTGACCTGGTCATCACCATTGGTGTAATCCAGGTACTCAACGGTGACCTTGATATCGGGATATTTTGCGTTGAAGCTGGAGATCAGCTCCTGCACAGTCTCGTCCTTGCCCCAGCCGCCGATGGGGTATGTCCACAGCTTGATGTTTGCGCCAGCTGCGGTGCTTGCCGCTGCAGAAGCTGCAGTGGAGGAAGCAGCAGTGCTGCTGGAGGAGCTGCCGCCGCATGCGGCCAGTGCACCGGCTGCACTCAGGGCACCCACGGCCTTCAGGAAAGAGCGGCGAGAGATACTGTTTTTCATAAGAAACTTCTCCTTACTCATTGATGTAGTGCGATTCTGCTCTGCGGCCCTCGTGTGGGAACCGCTTCTATTGGCCTTATTATAGAAAAATATTTTCATTTTGTCTATCGGCTGTCTGCCCAATAATGAAAGAATTTTCTTGTGGATGTCGCACAATTTTAGCGAAAAAACTGACCTTTTGGGCAGGATTCACGGAAATTTTGAAAGTTGTAGCTATTTTGTAACCATTATAGAAAAACCGCACTTTTTGCCGGTGAAAATAGTTTTCACTCAAAAAAGAGGGGAAAATCCGGTAAATTGAAAAGGATTTTCACAAATAAGTCATACTAATGCAGCGAATTTGGTCGCTCTGCACAGAAACGAACCTGAATTTGTAGTCAAAGCCCCTCTTGCCAAGCGGCTGGGATTCTTTTATACTTTTCTTAAAGGAAAACTTCCCGACAATGGTGTTGGCGTGTGCGGCCAGCCCTTCCGGCGGGAAACGGAGCAGGAAAAAGGAGACCATCATGTCTACGACCACAAACTTCTGGGAGCTGCTGCAGCAAAGGCAGGACGAACTGACAAAATCCGGCCGTGCTGTGGCAGATTACCTTGTCCACCATGCCGACGAGGCACAGTACCTTTCCATTTCCTCCCTTGCGCGGGAATGCAAGGTAGCAGAGGCAACGGTGTTCCGCTTCTGCCGGGCATTGGGTTTTGAGGGCTACCATGAGATGCGCATTTCGCTGGCACAGGCCAACGCCACCGGTGCACTGGTCAACCAGCATGAGCCGGAGCCGGGCGCTACCACCGCCAGCCTGTGTGAGCACGCCAGCGGCCTGTTTCTCACTGCCATCAACGGCACCCAGAATTCTCTTTCGCCCGAAGCCGTGGAGCAGGCTGTGGATCTGATGCGTGCGGCGCGGCAGGTGTTCTGCCTGGGTCAGGGCGGCAGTATGCTGCTGGCCAACGATATCTGCGCCCGCTTTTCCAGCCTGTCCAATAAGTTCCGCACCGCAGGGGACAGTCATCTGCAGATCCTGGCTGCCAGCCTGATGGGCCCGGAGGATGTGGTGCTCTTCATCTCCTATTCCGGCGCGACCCGCGATATGCTGGAAACGCTGCGCACGGCCAAGGCATCCGGCGCAAAGATCATTCTGCTCACCCATTATGAGGATTCGCCCGGCGCAGCCATGGCGGATGTGGTGCTGCGGTGCGGTGCGCAGGAAAGCCCGCTGGATTCCGGCAGCATCCCCATCAAGGTGGCGGTGCTTTATGTGGGCGAGGTGCTTCTGCTCCGCTATATGCTGGATGACCCCGAGCATACCAACGAAGCCCAGGACCGCACCAGCGAGGCGGTGGCCATCAAGTTGATCTGAACAGTAAAACAGGCGGCATCCAACTTTGGTTGGAGCCGCCTGTCTTTTCGTTATCAGAGCGCTATAGTTTCATCCGGGAGCTGCTTCTGGTAGTAGGTCACCTTCCACCGGATAGTTTCCGGTTCCACCGGCGCAAAGTGGAGCGAGGAACAGGCAGTGCGGGTATCACCCTGCTGCTTTCCGCTTACAAAGATCGCCGTTGGGCCGTCTGCCCCGCCGATGATGCCAATAGCTCCATCTTCCGTGGGTGCATCGCTTTTCCGGATGGGCTTATCACTAGAGGCGCAGTCGTTCACCTGCACCCAGCCGGTGGTCACGGCGGGGGTCAGGGTGTAAGCCATTTCCACAAATTCCCGGGGCCATTCCATGGGCGGCCCCATGTGGGGAAGGTCATTCTCCGGCAGCCGGGCCGGTTTCAGGTCTTTGACCGTCAGCACGCAGGGCACACCGGTGACGGGGTGGGCAAACTCCACGACCTTTCCGGGCGCTGCCGTGAACTGCACCGCTTCGGCGGGCTGTTCCCGCTGGGTGAGGGTCAGTGTCAGGCTGGTGATGTGGGCCGGCCTGCGCTTTGTCGCCCAGGGAAAGCTCCACTGCCGGAGATCCCAGCCTTGTTCCGGGTCAAGCCCGTAGTGCTTCACGATGTCCCGCGCCGCCTGTTCACCGCTGCAAACGATCTCCTCTTCGGAGCGGAGGGGGTTATAGTATTCCCCGGCACCGCGGCTGTACTCCACGGTTTTGCCGTTGATGGCTACACTTGGCAGATAGTCAAAAGAACCAAACGGGTCCTCGGCTTCGGCCAGTTCGACAACTTCCGGCGGGCATTCGTCAATATCCATCCCTTCATAAGCGGCCAACTTCTGGTAATGCGCTTCGATCGCCTCACGCTCCACCCGGCGGCAGATGTCTACAACCAGCCCTTTTCCACAAAGGTAAATCGCCGGGATGATGAAATGCTGCCCGCCCCACACCGAGTGTGCCCCGCAGGACACTTCCTGCCCGGGGCGGCCCCGATGCGGGCGGTGACAGCCCGGATTGTCCTCAAAATAAACCTTCCACTCCATCTGCGTTCCGCCTTTCCATACAGTTTTCTCTATTGTAGCGTAGAAAGGATTTTCCGTCAACCGACGTTTTTTCGCTAGGTGCCGCTCATATCCTGCCGCCTGTCCGAATAGACTGTTTCCGAGAAGCAGACGCAGAAGGTGCGGCCTTGCCGCCCGGTGCGGACGGGAGAGAGGAGAGAGCAATTTGGAAAAACAGGAGTGTTTGGAAGCCACTGTCTGCCGGGAGATCGGGGCACGCACCGGCGGGGAGATCCTGATTGGGGTGGTGGGGCCGGTGCGCACCGGCAAGAGCACCCTCATCAAGCAGTTTATGGAGCAGCTGGTGCTGCCTGCCATCGGCCCGGCGGACGCAAAGCTCCGGGCCCGGGATGAGCTGCCGCAGTCGGCGGCAGGGCGAACGATCATGACCACAGAGCCGAAGTTCATCCCGGAGCAGGCCGTGCCGCTCCAACTGGAGGGCGGCGGGGAGTGCCGCATCCGGCTCATCGACTGTGTGGGCTATATGGTGGAGGGAGCCATGGGCCACGAGGAGGACGAGAAGCCCCGCATGGTCAAAAGCCCCTGGTTCGAGGAAGAGATCCCCTTTGACCTTGCCGCTGAAACCGGCACCCGCAAGGTCATTCGGGACCACTCCACCATCGGCATCGTGGTCACCACCGATGGCTCCATCAGCGAGATCCCCCGGGAAAACTACCTGCCCGCCGAAAAGCGGGTGGTGGAAGAGCTGGAAGCGCTGGGCAAACCCTTTGTCATCCTGCTCAACAGCACCCGCCCGGATGCTCCGGAGACAAAGGCTCTGGCTGCAGAGCTGGAACAGGCCTACGGACGCACGGTCCTGCCGGTGAGCTGTCTGGATCTGCAGAAAGATGACCTGCTGTCCATCCTGCAGCGTGTCCTCTACGAATTTCCGGTGCGGGAGCTGGATTTTGCCATTCCCCGCTGGGTGACGATGCTGGAAAAGGGCCACTGGCTCCAGAACGAGATCTACACGGCGGCACTCCAGTTTTCAGAGAAGATCAGCCGGATGAAGGATGTTCCGGCCCAGAACAGTGCCGGAGCGCTGGCCGGGGATTCGGTGCAGGAGTCCGCCCTGAGCGGCATGAACCTTTCCGACGGCGTGGTGCGGGTGACCGTTCTGCTGAAGCCGGAGGTGTTCTACCGCGTCCTCAGTGAGCAGACGGGGCTGGAAATTGGCGACGAAGCGGGCCTGATGCCCTGCATCATTGAGCTATCCCGGGCAAAGCGGGAGTACGAGAAGATTCGCAGTGCACTGGAACAGGTGGAAGCCACCGGCTACGGCATCGTGATGCCAAGCATTGAGGAGCTCTCGCTGGAGGAACCGGAGATCGTCCGGCAGGGTGGGCGGTACGGTGTCCGGTTGGAAGCCAGCGCACCCTCCATCCATATGATGAAAGCCGTCATACACACCGAGATCAGCCCCATTGTGGGCACCGAGAAGCAGAGCGAGGATCTGGTGCAGAGCCTGCTGGGCGATTTTGAAGCAGACCCGGAGAGGCTGTGGGAATCGAACATCTTCGGCAAGAGCCTGCATGAACTGGTGAATGAGGGATTGCAGAACAAGCTCCTCCACATGCCGCAGGAAGCCCGCACCCGCCTGCAGGAAACGCTGGAACAGGTCATCAACGATGGCTGCACCGGATTGATCTGTATTCTGCTGTAACAGCTAAAAACCACTCGGTCGCAGCGTTTCCGTCTGTGACCGGGTGGCTTTTTGTTTATGCCAAGGGCTCCCCTATTAGGGGAGCTGGCGCGCGTCAGCGCGACTGAGAGGTTTGATCCGTTTCAAACAGCCTTCAAAACTGCTCAATGTATCATGGAATCGAATCCCCTGTGCGGCCAGCTTTGAGCTGTCCATCACAAGGTTGCGGGAGAAATCAGCAGGCTCGATCTGCACCTGCACGCCCAGAGCTTCGGCAAACTGCCGGGCCGTTGTGACCATGTCGGCATCGTTCCCGCTGCCAAAATTGTACACGCCGCCGGGCAGCTGCAAGGCGGGAAAGAGATGTTCCACCACTTCCCGCACCCAGCTGACACCCCGGTGATCGCGTGGCGAAAAGCGAACGGGAGTACCGTTTTGTGCGGCCTGCAGCAGGTTCAGCGGCAGATTGCCCCGGAGGGGCAGGCCATCACCGGGCAGATCGTACATCCACGGAGCCCGCAGAAGCACCGCCTCCGGGCAGAGCGCAAGAACCCGCTCCTCGGCCTCCAGTTTGTGGCGGCCATAGGTGTTGGCGGGGGAGAGCGGCAGCGTTTCGGGCAGGGGGCCGGGCTGGGTCACACCTGCGTACACCTGATCCGAGCTGAATGAGATCAATTTGGCCCCGGTGTCACGTGCAGCTTTTGCCATCCAGATGGGCAGTTCAACGTTGGCACGCTGGGATTCCTCCGGGTGCTGCTGGCAGTAGCCGGTATCGGACAATGCCGCCAGATGTAGGATGACATCCGGCGGCACGGTTTCCACAAAACGGCGAATGGCGGATTCATCGGCAGCGGCCAGAGATCCGCGCGGGAAGGTGAAAAGCTCTGCACGGCCCTGCCACTGGTGCAGTACCCGGGAACCCACAAAGCCGGAGGATCCGGAAATTAAGATTTTTTTCATGATGTTTTCCTTGCGCGTACTTTTGCAAAACGCACTTGTTCTAAAAGAATGCTGACGGTCTTAGAAGTATCGGTCCACGAGAAACCGCCATCGTAACGGGTCAGCGTTGCATCATCTGCCAGAATGTCAATCAGTTCATCCTGCTCTGGCATGAGCCGGGCAGCCCGCAGGGTCAAATAGGTGTCCCGCGTAACAAACAGCGTGTAAGGACTTGAAACCTCAAACCAGATAGGCTCGTTGTTTTTACTGAACGTGCGCATCAGGGCTTCCCACCGGGTCTGTGTGACGCTCAGGAACACAATGGGGGTGTCCCTGTAATAACGTACCTGATAGCCGACTGTGGTGTAATAAACTCCTGTCTTTGCATTCCTGACTGCATTTTTCTGAATGGTGTGGATAGACCCGTAGGAATCAGAGGGAAGTACTTCATGGGTCTCTTCTACTACAAGATCTTCGACCGGCAGGTCCACATAAGAGTGCATCATCCAGTAGCGCCAGCCAAAGAAAGCGCAGATCAGGGCCAGCAGTCCGCCCACAGCGGCCAGCGTGATTTTTACCTGCCGGGCGCGCAGATTCTTTTTTACGGTGCTCAGGGCCTCAGCGGCCTCAGCGGCCTGCTCTTCCTGTACCGCAGTTTCCTGGGGCGGGGCATCCATTTCAGCCAGCAGGGCAGAGCAGGCGGCACAGTCGCTCAGGTGCTCTGCCACATCGGCGGAAGTCTGTTCGTCGCAGACGTGATCTTTATAAAGGGGCAGAAGGTCCTGAACCAGGTAGCAGGGTAGTTTCATAAGATGGCCTCCTTCATTTTCATTCGGGCGCGGTAAAAGGTCACCCGCGCCCAGCTTTCGGTCTTGTGGTGCAGTGCGGCGATCTCTGCAAAGGTCAGTTCGCCGTAGACCCGCAGCCAGAACACCTCCCGGTACGGTTCGGGCAGGGCATGAAGCTTCTGGTAAAGGCTCAGTGCTCCTTCCCGCTGCTCCAGTTCCTCCCCCGGCAGGGGGGCGGGGCTGGGCACATCCGTCAGAGTGTCGTCCAGCGGGGGCAGTTCCCGCTTCTGCCGCCGGTATGTATCCGTCAGGGTGTTTTTGGCAATCTGACACAGCCAGACATTCAGTGCACAGCCGCCCTTGAACCCGTCAATGGCATCCAGCGCCTTGTAAAAGGTCTCCTGGGTCAGTTCTGCTGCCAGTTCCTCGTTTTGGCACAATGTCATCAGGTAAGCGTACACGGGCTTGTAATACTGCAGATAGATCTGCTCAAAACTGCGGTGCTCCATGTGCGCATCCCTCCTTTTTGGTGTGTTTTGGAACCGGTTCGCCCATAAGACGGCAAAACCGCCGGAACGTTACAAGTTTTCCGAAAAAATTTTCAAAGACCAAAAAGCCGCCATGGCCTACCCAGAACCACAGCGGCAGAAAGCTCAGTGCACCAAAAACAGTTCCAGCACAAGCACCACGGCACAGCAGGAGACGGACACCTGAAACAGACTGGCTCCGAACCATGCGGCGGCGATGCCCACTACCAGCGCGGCGGCACCGGCAATGGGGCTCTGGGTGGCGTTGATGATGGCCGGGAAGGTCATTACGGCCAGCGTTACATAGGGCACATAGTAGAGGAAGGACTGGATGAACTGGTTTTTGATGGGTTTGCGGATAAGGGTCAGCGGCAGCACACGGATGGCGTAAGAAACGGCGGCCATCACGGCGATATAGACCCAATTATTGTAGGTCATGCCTGCACCTCCTCAGTTCCGGTAGCTTCCGGTGCTTCGGGTGTAACAGGGAACAGAATAGCTGCCCCGCAGGAGATCAGCACCGTCAGCAGGATGGTGCGGGTGCCGTCCGAAAGGGAAGCGATGCCGGGCAGGCAGCCGCAGGCAAAGCTCAGGGCAAAGCTCAGCATTACCAGCACGGCAACGACCCTGTTCTTCCGGGCGGGGGGAATGATGATGGCCAGGAACATGCCGTACAGGGCCACGCTCAGGGCGCTGACCACACGCACGGGCAGCAGATTGCCTGCAATGATGCCCAACGCTGTACCCATGGCCCAGGCGGGGGCCGCCAGCGCAATGGCACCGTAGGTGTAGAACGGGTTCAGATAGCCGGGCCGTGCAATCGTGATGCCAAACAGCTCGTCGGTGACATCGTAGCCGATGATGAGCCGGTGGAAGAACGGCGTGCCTGGGGCAAATTTCTGGGCCAGAGCGCAGCTCATCAGCAGGTAGCGCGCGTTGGCGATCAGGGTGATGATGGCAACTTCCAGATAGGTGGCACCGGCAGCGATCAGCGAAAAGGCTGCATACTCACCGGCAGAAGCATTGTTGAACAGGCTTGCAAAAAAGCCCTGAATGGGGGTCAGCCCCGCATTGCGGGCTGCAATGCCCAATGAGAACGAGACAGCAAAATAGCCTAGCGCAATGGGCACGCCATCCCGCATCCCCTCGCAGAATACCTTGCGGCTGAATGCGTAGGGCTTTTGAGTGGTTTCCATGAGTGGTTACTCCTTTCCTACTTCAAGACACAAAAATAAGTATAGCACACCCGGTAGGAATTGACAAAAGAAAAAGGCTCAGGTTTCGATCAAAAACCTGAGCCTTTTTCAAAGAAGGGAGCGTGGCTTAATCCACAACATCCTCAAACTGGCTGTTGTACAGGTCAGCGTAGAAACCGCCGGCCTCAATGAGCTGGTCGTGGGTGCCCTGCTCTACAATGTCGCCGTCCCGCATGACAAGGATGAGGTCTGCATCCCTGATGGTGGACAGACGGTGGGCAATGACGAAGCTGGTACGGCCCCGCATCAGGTTGTCCATAGCAGTCTGGATGCGCTGTTCGGTGCGGGTGTCCACACTGCTGGTGGCCTCGTCCAGGATCAGGATGCGGTTGTCGGCCAGAATGGCCCGGGCGATCGTCAGCAGCTGCTTCTGGCCCTGACTGACGTTGGAAGCGTCCTCGTTCAGCTCCATCTGGTAGCCGCCGGGCAGGGTGCGGATAAAGTGGTCGGCGTTGGCAGCCTTTGCGGCGGCGATCACCTCTTCATCGGTGGCGTCCAGCCGACCGTAGCGGATGTTCTCCATGATGGTGCCCTTGAACAGCCATGTGTCCTGCAGCACCATACCAAAGCCTTCGCGCAGGGCGCTGCGGTCAAAGTCCCGCACATCGTGACCGTTCAGGGTGATGGAACCGGCATCCACATCGTAAAAGCGCATCAGCAGCTTGACCATGGTGGTCTTGCCCGCGCCGGTGGGGCCTACGATGGCTACCTTCTGGCCGGGCTGCACCGTACAGCTGAAGTCGTGGATAACAGTCTTGTCCGGGGTGTAGCCGAAGCGCACATGGTCAAAGGTGACCTGTCCGTCAATGTCGGCGGGGTCGGCGCGGCGGGCAGGGGCTGCCAGCTGCTCTTCCTCCGGCTCGTTCAAAAACTCGAACACCCGCTCGGCGGCAGCGGCCATGCTTTGCAGCATGTTGGACACCTGCGAAAGCTGCTGGATGGGCTGGGTAAAGTTTTTGACATACTGGATAAAGGCCTGAATATCACCAATGGTGATGACCCCGTTTGCGGCAAAAATGCTGCCCACAATGGCCACCGCCACATAGCCCAGGTTGCCTACAAAGTTCATGATGGGCATCATAAGGCCGGAGAGAAACTGGCTCTTCCATGCGGATTCGTACAGCTTATCGTTGGCGGCGTTGAAGTCTGCCAGCACCACGGCCTCCCGGTTAAACGCCTTGACCACGTTGTGGCCGGCGTAAACCTCTTCTACCTGACCGTTGACCACGCCCAGCGTGGCCTGCTGTGCCTTAAAGTATTTTTGACTGAACTTGACCACCACCAGCACCAGTGCCAGCGATACCGGTAAGATCAGCAGAGCGATCAGGGTCATGCGGGGGCTGATGGAAAGCATCATCACCAGCACACCGATCATGGTGGTCACGCTGGTGATCAGCTGGGTGATGCTCTGGTTCAGGCTCTGCCCCAGCGTGTCCACATCGTTGGTGATGCGGGAGAGCACCTCGCCCACGGTGCGCTTTTCAAAGTAGGCCAGCGGCAGGCGGTTGATCTTTTCACTGATCTGGCGGCGGAAGTCGTAGCAGACCTTCTGGGAAAGGCCGGTCATCAGCCAGCCCTGAATAAAGCTGAAAGCGCTGCTCAGCAGGTACATTCCCAGCAAAAACAGCAGAATGCGGGCGATATACACAAAATCAATGCTGCCGGTGCCGCGCAGTCGGGCAATCCAGCCGGTGGCAAGGGCGGTGGTGGCTTTTGCCAGCACCTTGGGGCCTGCAATGTTGAAGATGGTGGACAGAACAGCAAACAGCATGGCTGCCGCAAGGGGCAGCTTGTAGTGGCTCATGGTGCGGATGAGCTGCCGCAGCGTGCCTTTAAAGTCCTTGGCACGCTCGGTGGTGGGACGTCCGGGTCTGGGCATATCACTCACCCTCCTTTTCCGTATTCAAGGTATCCAGCGCAAGCTCCTTCTGGCTCAACTGGCTGCGGGCAATCTCCTGATATTCCGGGCAATTGACCATCAGCTGGGCATGGGTGCCCTTGCCCACCAGACGGCCCTCGTCCAGCACCAGGATCT
>ERZ827522.2743-NODE-2743-length-11459-cov-3.665205_pt1 | contig 11459 bp, 10 predicted proteins | sample MGYA00519580_ERZ827522 | MGnify/ENA primary metagenome ERZ827522 (study PRJEB31778, sample SAMEA3449340) | human gut metagenome | biome: human gut; feature: human-associated habitat; material: faeces | place: United Kingdom | collected 2010/2012 ... | reverse complement strand
TCATCATCTTCTTCATCATTTTCAATAATCTCTGCAAATCGTCTTGCTGCTCTCATTAATTCTGCTATATCATGAGCCCCAACTTCTTCAAAAATATCCACTATAATAGGAACAAACGGACGGTTTGAAGGACTCAAGAAAAAACTATGAATAGAAGATCCCTGTCCTTCTAAAGACAAAGAGACCTGATAAATTCCAAAAACAACTTTTTCACTATAATTCATTTTTTCAAAATAATGATCAAAGTCCTCATCTTCTTTTCTTATACAATGAAAAATAGCAGCTGCCGAAACATCTTCTCTAGGACAAGTATCAAAAATACCTGGTCTTAAATATGTATATTTCTCTTTTCTTTCTAAATATTCCATTTGCATTTGTTGTCTTATCTTCTTATTATCCTTGACTCTTTTTGTAAAGAAATAACCTAAAAAAACAAGTGCACCAATAAATAATACCCAAACAACCAAATCAACAGTTCTCATATCTCTTCCTCCTTTAAATAAAAAAGAGCATTCGTATAAGGACGAATGCTCGTGGTACCACCTTAATTTATATACTTTCGTATACCTCAAAACTTTAACGCAGTTCTACGTGTTTACCTACATGATTTCAATAAACATACTCCGAGGCTACCTTCCATTTTTTCTTCTGTTTCTTCACACCCACCAGAAACTCTCTTCAAGAATACAAAATGTACTCCTCCTCATCAACGTATGTTTATTTTAACAAAGCTGTAGATTAAAGTCAATTATAATTGACCTATAAAGTTATGGACTGAGTCTAAATAGTACAATAATCTTGATAATCTGATGATATTTTCAATTTCATCAGGGCCATAATCAATAAGAGGAACAACATTCATAAGACAACACAATAACAATTTCTCAGCTTCTCTAATTTCTATCTTTTTAAAGTAATATTCACTAAAGCAATCTAAATCAAAGAGAATATCTGGAATTCTTTGATAAATATCAAACAAATCATAGATTGGTAAATCAATACAAACATTATCAATCGATAATAAAACCTTTGATTTTAATGAGATATGATCATAATCAAAATGTTTATAATTCAAACTTACACGAACTTGATGATAATCTTTGGTGTGTTCCAAGTATTGTGATAAATATTGGCGAGCACTGCATAATGCTTCATAAATCCGATAATAATTCATAACAAGCATCCATTGACTTGGTGATCGCATTGCAATATTCTCAAAATTTTGAATCATCTGTTCATAATAAACAGTTCTTTCATTAATAATTCTTAAGATATCAGAATTAAGTGTATCAAAATATTGCTGGTTCACTTTTGTAAAATAAAAACTGTTATAATGAAGATAAGCTAATGTTTCAAAATAATATTTAATCTTCATTTCTTTCAGTAAGCCCTGATTGTTGTCTACATATGGCATGAGATAAAGATATTTGTTTTGATAAGGTGTAAGAAGTTCGTTGTTTTTATTTAATAATATTTGAACAAAACAATGGATATGCAAAGTCTCAATATATTCATAGATTGTTTCAATATGTTTATCTTCAACGCATTTCGCAACATAATAACCATCATTCGTTTTCAATTTATAAACATTTTGAGTCAGTTTTATCAATCCAACAACTTGAATCTTATAGTATTGTAAAATCAGTTCATTCATGAATAATAAGGAACAATAACGATAGTTCCTTTCGTCAAAGGACGATCGTGATTGTAGTCTTTAAGCTTATATTCGTCTACCTGATAATGAGCTGCTACAGATTGATAACTATCTCCATCTTGAACAACATATAAATAATAAGTACCAATATCCTCATCATCATCTTCTTCAGGTATTTCTTTTTTCATTTCTACTGTTTCTTCTTTAATAGCTGCAACTGGTGCTGTCTCTACAACCGGTATAGCTATTTCTTTAGGAATCTCAACCTCTGGCACTTCTTCTACAACATCTTCTTCACGCAATAAACTTTCAATTTCTTCTACAACTGCTTCATCATTCGTTTCCTCAACTCTTGGAGCAGAGGTTTCAATAACACGGTCTTCATCATCTAAAACACCATAGACACAGGCCTGTATGACAAGTGATAGATTACCTTCATTAATCACATAATCAAAATCTTCTACTTTCACATGAAAATCTCTTTTATCAGTGATTTTTTCAAACAAAGCCATAATATCTAAATCAATGGATTCATGAAAACTATGTTTACCTTTTTCATCTTTATAATCTCCATTCATCATGATACTACCTACTGCTCTCATTCCTTGACTTTCCATTTTATAATTGATTGATTCATCAACTGAAATAGATACCAATTCTTTTAATTGATGATTCAAATCCACTAACTTCTTAAAATATATCTTTTGCATACTTTCCCTCCTATCAAACTGTATGCAAAAAAGTACAGAATATGAAAAAAAAGAAGTGCATTACTTCTTTTCAATCAAATCTAAGGCCTGTTTTAAAACAGCAGCACCATTCATCATTCCGTATTCTCTCATACCAATATTGGCAACTGGAACACCAGGTGCTTCAGACTCTATCTTTTTTTGTGCATATCTTACTTGTGGTCCAAGCAAAATAACATCTGCTTTATCAGCATTTTCTCTTATTTCATTTGCCCCCACAGCCCAAATATCAACCTTTATACCATCTTGAGAAGCTGCTTTTTTCATTTTTTCTACTAACAAACTCGTTGACATCCCTGATGCACAACATAACATAATATTAATCATTTCTTCCATTACCCCCTAGTCGCAATTATACATTATTTAGGAATATTTGTTAAGGATTTATTGTTCACAAAGTTCTATAATTCTCTCCCAAACCTCATCAATACCCACTTTATTTAAACTTGAGAAACGCAAAAATATATCATTCTTATCAAACCCCAAAGTATCCTTAATGATTTTTTCATTCTTTTTCAAATCATTTCTTTTCAATTTATCTTCTTTTGTTGCCACAACAATAACTGGAATATGATAATGCTTAGCATAATCATACATCATTTTGTCATCATGAGTTGGTTTATGTCGATAATCCACTATTAATACCAACCCCTTTAAAACATCTCGTTCTCTTAAATATGTATCTAACATATCGCCAAAACTTTCTTTGATTTTATCATTAACTTTAGCATATCCATATCCTGGCAGATCCACCAGATATAATTCTTGATTAATATTATAAAAATTAATGGTCTGCGTCTTTCCCGGCTGCGCCGATGTCCTTGCGAGCGACTTGCGGTTTAACAGCGCATTGATCATGGATGATTTTCCTACATTTGACTTTCCTGCAAATGCCACTTCATTAAATGGATTGTCCGGTATTTTACTTGTGATACCACAGACAGTCTCCAAATTTACACTTCTAATTACCATTGTCTTTTCCTCTTCTTAATTCACTTCTTTACAAACGCCACATCCAGCACGTCTTTCATCTGCTCCACAAACACGATTTTCAGACCTTTTTTGATCTCCGGTGAAATCTCATCTATATCCTTCTCATTCTTCTTTGGCACACAGATGGTCTTAATTCCTGCATTTTTGGCTGCCAGTGTTTTTTCCTTCAGTCCACCGATTGGAAGCACACGGCCGCGAAGTGTGATCTCACCTGTCATTGCGACATCAGCGCGGACCGGTGTCTTCGTGATCGCCGACAACATGGCTGTCGCCATCGTGATTCCGGCAGACGGTCCATCCTTCGGCACTGCACCCTCCGGGATGTGGATATGGATGTCATTCTCCTGGAAAAACTTTTTCGGAATATGATACTCTTCACTGACAGAACGGATATAGCTGATTCCCGCCTGTGCAGATTCCTTCATCACATCTCCCAGCTGTCCGGTCAGCTGGAACTCACCTTTTCCCGGCATGATGTTGACTTCAATCTCTAAAGTATCTCCACCAACGCTTGTCCATGCAAGTCCACGGACGATTCCTACTTCATCCGTATCATTTTTCTTATCAAAACTGTATTTCTCTTTGCCGAGGAACTTTTCAAGATTCTGTTCTGTAACTTTAATCTTCTCTTTTTCTCCCTCGTAAAGCGGTCTTGCTGCTTTTCTGCATATCTCACCAAGCTTACGTTCAAGATTACGCACACCAGCTTCCCTTGTGTAACCACTGATGATCTTTGCCATCGCTTTGTCTGTGATGGCGAGCTGCTCCGGTCTGATCCCATTGCGCTCCATCTGCTTTGCGAGCAGATGCTCTTTGGCAATGTGAAGCTTCTCATTCTCTGTATAACTGGTCACTTCGATCAGTTCCATACGGTCTAACAGCGGCCTTGGGATATCCTGCACAGAGTTTGCTGTTGCAATAAACAGCACTTCTGAAAGATCGATCGGTATCTCGACATAATGATCCCGGAACTTCTTATTCTGCTCCGCGTCAAGCACTTCCAGCAATGCAGACGCCGTATCCCCCTTGTAATCGCTGCTCATCTTATCGATCTCATCTAACAGCATGAGCGGATTTTTCACGCCGGCGCTGCGCAGTCCGTTCACGATACGTCCCGGCATTGCTCCGACGTAAGTTCTTCTGTGGCCGCGGATCTCTGCCTCATCCCGCACACCACCGAGACTGATCCGCACATATTTTTTATCTAACGCTTTTGCAACGGACCGGGCAATACTCGTTTTACCGGTTCCCGGTGGTCCGACCAGACAGATGATCGGGCTCTCGCCCTTGCTGGTGAGATTGCGGACAGCCAGAAATTCTAACATACGCTCTTTTACTTTTTCCAGACCGTAATGATCCGCATTTAAAATCTGCTCGGCATTCTTCAGATCCTTGTTATCTCTGGATGTCTTATTCCACGGAAGCTCCAAAAGTGTTTCAATATACCCTCTCGCCACAGCGCTCTCAGAGGAGCTGGAACTGATATTTTTAAAACGGTCGATCTCTTTTTTGATCTTCTCTTTTACTTCTTTGTCTGCCTTAATCTTACCCAGAGCATCCATAAAGTGATCTGCGTCTGATTCCGTATTATCTTCGCCAAGCTCCTCACGGATTACTTTCATCTGCTCTCTCAGCAGATATTCTTTCTGGTTTTTATCCACATGCGCCTTGACTTTCGCCTGAAAATCATTCTTGATGGCTATGATCTCGATCTCTTTTAATAAGAGTGCCATCAGAACCTCATAACGTTCGGTCATAGAAACCGCATCTAAGATTTTCTGTTTTTCCTCAAAATGTACCGGAAGGCTGTTGGCAAGCTGATTCATCAGTTTTTCCAGATCTGTGATCTCACTTAACTGGCGTTGCAGCTCTTTTCCCATTTTGGGATTGACGACCACATATTTACCAAATGTCTCCTGAATGCTCCGAAGCATTGCCTCCTTCGCTTCTTCTGGCAATCCGTCATCCACTTCCTCGTCAAATCGAATGATCTCCGCAAGCAGATAGTCCGGATTTTCAAGAAAAGCGGACAATTCTGCCCGCTCTTTCCCTTCTACCAAAATGCGTACAATATTATTTTGTAACTTAATTACCTGCTTTACCTCAGCAATGATCCCGATCTTAAATAAGTCCTCGATATCAGGATTTTCCTGTTCCACATCTTTCTGTGCCACAAGAAAAATCTTCTGCTCATCCATCATCGCCTCTTCCACTGCCTTGATGGACTTTGCACGGCTTACGTCAAAATGGGCTACCATTCCCGGCAGGATCACCATTCCACGAAGGGCAACTGCAGGCATTTTCATAATCATTGTATCCATTTTCTATAATTCCTTTATCTGTAACAGCTTTTCCTGCTGTTATCTTTTGTTTAAGAAGCCTGTTCTAACTTCTCAACAAGTGCTTTTTCTTCTTTCTCTTCAATTGCAAGATTCTTTTCTACATCTTCTTTGGTGATCTCACATTTTGTAATGCTCTCATCGGATGGAATATGATACATCAGATCTAATGTAACAGCCTCCATGATTGCACGAAGACCACGCGCTCCGGTCTTTCTCTCAAGCGCTTTGTCCACGATTGCTTCGAGTGCATCCCTGTCAAATTCCAGACTGACACCGTCTAATTCAAACAGCTTTTTGTACTGTTTTACAAGTGCATTCTTCGGCTCGCATAAGATACGGATCATCGCATCCTTATCTAACATATCCAGTGTTACGGTTACCGGCACACGACCGATAAATTCAGGGATGAGTCCGAATTTCACAAAATCCTGCGGAAGCACATGTTTTAATACTTCCCCTACATTGTACTCATCTTTGGCATGTACTTCTGCATTAAATCCAATGGATTTCTGGTCGAGACGTGTCTCAATGATCTTCTCTAATCCATCAAAAGCACCACCACAGATAAATAAAATATTGGTAGTATCAATCGGGATCAGTTCCTGCTGCGGATGTTTTCTTCCACCCTGTGGCGGAACAGAAGCAACCGTTCCCTCTAATATCTTAAGTAACGCCTGCTGTACACCCTCGCCGGAAACGTCTCTTGTGATGGAAACGTTCTCAGATTTTTTTGTAATCTTGTCAATCTCATCAATGTAAATGATACCATGCTGTGCACGCTCAATATCATAATCAGCAGCCTGGATCAGTTTCAAAAGGATATTCTCGACATCTTCACCCACATAACCTGCCTCGGTAAGTGTGGTTGCATCTGCGATTGCAAACGGAACATTCAACACTCTCGCCAAAGTCTGTGCCAAAAGTGTTTTACCGGAACCGGTTGGTCCGAGCATAAGAATATTACTCTTCTGCAATTCTACATCTGAATCTGATCCTGCCATAATTCTCTTGTAATGATTATAAACTGCAACGGACAAAACTTTCTTCGCTTTATCCTGGCCAATGACGTACTCGTCTAAAAATGCCTTCATCTCCTCCGGCTTGATCAGATTGATCTGCTCCGCAGGTTCTTCCAGATTTCCGTCAAATTCATCATTCTCCAACTCTTCGTCTATAATCTCGGCGCAAACGTCTACACACTCATCACAGATATAGGCTCCGTTTGGTCCCGCGATCAGTTTACGGACCTGATCCTGAGTCTTACCACAAAATGAGCAGCGCAGTCTCTCGTCATTTCTTCCTGTCATTTCTTATTCTCCAATGTCTCTATTTATTAGCGGCTTGTGATCACATTATCGATCAGTCCGTATTCCATTGCTTCCTGAGCAGACATATAATGATCTCTCTCTGTGTCCGCTGCGATCACGTCATAAGGTTTTCCGGTGTTTGCAGCTAAAATCTCATTTAATTTCTTCTTTGTCTTTAAAATGTTTTCCGCTGCGATCTGGATCTCCGTTGCCTGACCTTTTGCTCCGCCGGATGGCTGATGGATCATAATCTCTGCATTCGGAAGTGCAAGTCTCTTGCCCTTTGCTCCGCCTGCAAGTAAAAATGCTCCCATGCTGGCTGCCATACCGATACAGATGGTAGATACATCGCATTTGATGTACTGCATCGTATCATAAATAGCAAGACCTGCTGTTACCATTCCACCTGGGGAATTGATATATAAATGAATGTCTTTTCCAGGATCCTCGGACTCTAAGAAAAGTAACTGTGCAACAACAAGGCTTGCTGTTGTCTCATTCACTTCTTCTCCCAGGAAAATAATTCTATCTTTTAATAATCTGGAGTAAATATCGTAATTACGCTCTCCTCTGCTTGTCTGTTCAATGACGTAAGGTACTAAACTCATATCTCTTACCTGCCCTTTCCTTTTCATAAATATGGTTGGAATCGCACTATCATGGGATCCGCACTTCTTTCACTATTGCAATATATCGGTCATACACTGCACTGATAAATATTATCCCACAAATACAGGGACGTTGGAATAGGAAAAAACATGTTTTATGAAAAATTAATATCTTGTTCGAATTTTAAAAAATACTGAACTTTTTTCTCATCAAATGCATTCTGCCATAAATCTCAAACAGACCGGCTCATAAGAGCCAGTCTGTGATATTTCCGGTCTGCATATTATATGCAATCCTCTGTCTGCTGTACGCTGCCGGAATTATTCTTCTGTTCCTTCTTCTGCTTCAGCTTCTTTTTCTTTCTTTGTCTTAGCTTTTGCTCTTTCTTTTACGTTCTCCATAATTAAGTCAACTGCTTTTGTCACAGATAAATCTCTCTTAATGGATTCTTTCTCAGCTTCTCCTAAGTACTCTTTTAACTTGTCAGCTTCCATTCCGTACTGAGCTGCCATCTTCTCAACTTCTGCATTGATCTCATCTTCAGAAACTTCGATGTTCTCTTCTTTTGCGATCTGCTCTAATACAAGGCTGCTCTTGATACGAGTCTCAGCTTCTGGACGAACCTGCTCTTTTAATCCGTCGATTGTCATACCGGAGAACTGCATGTACTGCTCCATGGAAAGACCGCTCTGTGCGATTCTCTGTGCGAACTCATTGATCATGTTCTCGCACTGTGTCTCGATCATAGCTTCCGGGATCTCCATTGTGGATTTGTCGATGATCTTCTTGATTGCTTCATCTTCTTTTGTACGTTTTGCTTCGTTCTCTTTCTCAACTTCAAGATGTTTTCTTAAGTCTTCTTTGTACTCAGCTAATGTATCAAACTCAGATACTTCAGAAGCGAACTCATCGTTTAACTCTGGAAGTTCTTTTGCTTTGATCTCGTTGATCTTAACTTTGAATACGGCTGGTTTTCCAGCTAAATCAGCTGCCTGATATTTCTCTGGGAAAGTAACGTTAACTTCTACTTCATCCCCTGCATTGTGTCCTACTAACTGATCTTCGAATGTATCGATGAAAGAGTGGGAACCGATCTCTAATGGATGATTCTCTCCTTTACCACCTTCAAATGCAATGCCGTCAACAAATCCTTCGAAATCGATGACTGCTGTATCACCGTTTGCTACTGGTCTGTCTGTTACAGTTACAGTTCTGGAGTTCTTCTGCTGCTCTTTCTCAAGTGCTGCTTCTACTTCTTCGTCTGTTACAGTTGTGTCAATCTTAGTTACCTGAACACCTTTGTATTTTCCAAGTGTTACTTCTGGTCTTACAGCCACTTCTGCTGTGAAGATGAAAGGTTTTCCGGATTCGATCTGAACAATGTCGATTGTTGGTCTGGAAACGATGTCCTCTTTGCTCTCTTCCATAGCTGCTGCATAATTATCCTGAATTAAGATGTTTGCTGCTTCTTCATAAAATACAGCTGCACCGTACATTTTCTCGATCATAGCTCTTGGAACTTTACCTTTACGGAAACCAGGGATGCTGATTTTGTTCTTCTCTTTCATGTAAGCAGCCTGTAAAGCTTTTTCTACTTCTTCTGCTGGTACTTCAACAGTAAGTTTTGCCATGTTTTTTTCTAATTTTTCAACCTGTACACTCATTATAATGATTTTCCTCCTTATATATATAAAATATCCATGTACATTTCACGCTTAATGCGCTAATCGAGCCACGTCCAAAGTCGCATAAACCCGCGGTTTTTCTGGCTCTGCCTAAAAATGGGCGTACTACGACTATCGCAGTCATTCTAGGATTATAGCACACACTTTTGCAAAATACCAGTGTTTTTTATGGTTTTACGAGGTTTTCTGCGATTTCTGCTCTTTTGCCATGCAATTTGTCATATACGACATTACAAACCACTGTATAAAGAGAGGCAGTCACATTGATCCCTGTCCGAAGCAGCAGCGCCATCGGCAGTCCGAACAATGAAGCTGCAATTGCAAGCGCTCCAAACGTGTTAAAAACCGTCTGCCATTTATATCCGGCAGAATAACCCACGCCGATTCCACCAATAATTCCGATCATACTTCTTCCTGACTCCGGCAGTATCAGATAAAGGACGAGAAACAGCGCACATCCGGCAATATTAAACACGCCCCTGTCCACCGCCCTCATTTTTCCATCCTCTGTAAATGGAAGGCAGACTGACATACATGCGATCCCTGCCCACATTGCTCTCGGAAGTCCAAGCAGTGAAACGATCAGCATTGCACTTGAGACGATCAGTGTCAGTTTCAGATACCATTGGTTTCTCGCAGACCGAACATCAAATTCCCGGAATAAATCCTTAAATGTCCTGCGATAAGGTCTGTTTTTCTGATTTTTATAAAAAACCGCCATGCACACAAGCATTCCCGCCGTAAGTCCAATCACCCGCAGCGCAAACGCTCTGCCACTCACATCATATCCATATAAGAGCAGATACCCGAGCACAAACGTGGAATGATTATGCATAATGACATTGTGACACCCAAAAATCATAAGAAGCAGGATACAGACACAATTTATAAAAAATGCTCCCACCGGAGATACCATATTTGCCAGTCGCGGGCCAGCCATCATGATCGTAAATATTCCCACAATGGACAACAATCCATGACTCGTCCGTATGCCAAAATCTGCCTGTCTCAGCACAAGCAGCGCCAACAGGACCGTTACTCCTACAACGCTGTTTTCCTGCCCTGTCAATTTTGTATACAATGTGACAACCGCCACACAAAAAGCCATAACAAGATATACTTTAAAATTATAGATAAGAATATGACGCCATTTTTCTTTTTTGTCTGTCGTATTTTTGATCAACTGTTTTGAACCGGCAGAACTAAGCTGTAACTCCTGATAAAATGTCATTTTGTTGTCTCCTCTCTTCTCTTTTGAATCAGCAAAGCGAAGAGTACTATACTTCAAAACATAGTGTCTGGCAAGTATAAAACCTTATTTTAGAAAAATTTTGGAATGTTTACTGTTTTTTCATATAGAAATATTTTCCGAACAGACTTGATTTATGCTAAAATGTGATTATCTAGAAAGGTCTGCACAAATGAGGAGAAAGCTATGGCAATCACAAAATCCAACGAAAGAACAAAATATGAGCTGGCAGATGCCATGAAACGCTGTATGAAAACTGCACCTGTAGAAAAAATCACTGTGAAGGAAATTGTAGAAGCATGCGGTGTCACAAGACAGACTTTTTACCGCAACTTTCAGGATAAATACGATCTCATCAACTGGTATTTTGACAAAATTCTGTTGGAGTCCTTTGAACATATGGGAGAGGGAAAATCTGTCTATGAAAGTCTTGTAAATAAATTTACCTATATTCAGGAAGAAAAGCTGTTTTTTAAAGCTGCATTTAAAAACGATGACCAGAATTGCCTGCGCGATCATGATTTCCAGTTGATCACCGCTTTCTATACGGATCAGATTGAAAGCCGTACCGGCAAAAAGATTTCTCCGCATCTGCAGTTTCAATTGGAAATGTACTGTCAGGGTTCTATCTTTATGACCGTTCAGTGGGTACTTGGCTACCGGAAATGCACACCGGAAGAACTGGCCAGATCACTGGCTGGCGCTATGCCGGCAGAACTGAGTGATGTATTCCGTGAGGTTGGACTGATATAAACCGGAGTTTAACTTATGAACTGCCGCTTACAGGTGGTGTTACGGATTTCCTAAGGTTATGTTGTATTGCATGCCAACAAAGTGTATAGAAATATAAAAAATAGAACTGTTTGTTTTC
>ERZ827522.2738-NODE-2738-length-11505-cov-2.943581_pt1 | contig 11505 bp, 10 predicted proteins | sample MGYA00519580_ERZ827522 | MGnify/ENA primary metagenome ERZ827522 (study PRJEB31778, sample SAMEA3449340) | human gut metagenome | biome: human gut; feature: human-associated habitat; material: faeces | place: United Kingdom | collected 2010/2012 ... | reverse complement strand
CTGCCGCACCTCGCTCGCCGTATCGGCACTTAGAATTATGCGGTATTGCCCTTGGTAAAATTGGGTTATCAATCCGACATCAATAATTTTATACAGCAGAACAAGTATTACATACATCATAAAACCCGCAGAAAGAAGGCTTGCTTATGTCTGCAAAAACCATTGCCTTTGCGCCGCGGCGCAAGGGCGGCGATGCCCCGCTGGTCATCAACGCCGACACGATTCGGTATATCCAAATGAAGCGCAACTACGCCGAGGTACATCTGACGAACGGCGCGGTCTTTACCTCGCGCATCACCATGGAGGAGCTGGAGCAGCACTTGGGTGATGACTTTATTAAGGTACACCGCAGCTGTCTGGTCGCGGTGCGCGCCATCCACAGTGTGGAGAATGCCGTTGTTCTAAACAGCGGCGAGCAGCTGGAATATGTGGTGCGGCAGAAAAAGCGGATATTGGAGCAGCTGCAAACACAGCAAAAGCGGCTGATCCTGACCATGCAGGACGACACCGCGCCCACCAACGCCGAGGAATATCACGAGCATTACAAAAGCTTTGACGCCATGCCCTTCGCCTTTACCGACATTGAAATGGTTTTTGATGAGGAGCGCCGCGCCGTGGACTGGATTTTCCGCTATGCCAACCCTGCGCTGGCAAAGCTGGAAAAATTGCCGCTGGAATCTCTGATCGACCATTCGATCGGCAGCCTGTTCGCCAATATGTACGCCAAGTGGCTGCGCAGCTATGAGCGCGCCGTTCTGTACGGTGAAATGCTGGAAATTTTTGATTACAGCCCGAAGGTGGACACCTACTTAAAGGTCACTTGCTTCCCCACCTTTGCCGGACACTGTGGGTGCATTTTGTTTAATGTGCAGGATTTTTCTACGGCGCACACGCTAACCGACAGCCAAAAATCCATGATGATGTATCTCGGCATTTCTTTGGGACGAAACCGCTAAAATGTCTGCAAAACCGCCTGTTTGTGCTTAACGACAGGCGGCCATTTTTTATGCAAGCAGCAAATTACAAAATGAAACAATGTCTATTCGTCCCAAACGCTTTCGTTACAGCGTCGAAAATGCTATTATTAAATGAAAGAGCTTTATCACCGGAGGAGCGAACGCGGAGGTCGTGCTGCTGAACCCCGAGGGCAGCCCCTGCCAAGGCAGGTACAGCAATAAGCCCAACGACACATTGAACCACAATTATGAAAGCGGCAAATGCATCTACTGCGGTGAACCAGAAATTGCCTACGCCGTGACCATCCCCGCCACGGTGGAGTTGGGCACAACAGCAACCATCAAAGCCAAGGACGTCATCCTGCCGAATGGTAAGACGTTGAATGTCAAAGTGGCAGAAGGCAGCGAGTTCGAGGTCGCGCAGGCGGACGATAACGATGCCGTCGTTGACAAATGCGCGTACACCGTCACCAAGGGCGAAACCAAAACCCCGGTAAACCCCAGCGATACCGTATTGACTGTCGTGAACGGTGTTGCCGAAAGTTCCGTTAAATTGCAGTTTAACAAACCCGAAACCACAACCTATTCCGGCGAATACAAAGGCAAAGTAACCTTTACCGTCAGTGTTGATGACAAACCTGCATCTTAATAATAATAAGGAGGAACCCCACCATGAAAAAGATTGTAACCCTGCTGCTCACCGCAGCGCTCGCCGTCACCGCCGAAACTACAGCGTTTGCGGATACCGAGATTACCCCCGGCCCGGCCAGCAGCCCAACCCCGTCCAGCGGGGACATGGATGTTACTTACACGGTAAAACCCAGCTATACCGTAACCATCCCTGGACTTGTAACGCTGAATACCGCTGCTCCAAGCACGGCAACGGTAACAGCCACAGATGTGACTATACCCAATGGACAAAAAGTACGGGTTACACTAAATAGTAAAAATAATTTCTATGTGATAACCAATGAAGGCGCAAGGGGTACGTACACCGTTAAGAAAGACAATAGCACAACTCCTATTTCGAATGGTGCTACTGTTCTGGAAGCCAATTATGGCACAAAAAGTACAGTGCTTACCTTTGAATTTCAGAAGAAGAATGTTACATATTCCGGCGAATACAAAGACACGGTAACCTTTACCGTTTCGGTCGGCTAACACAGGAGGTTATATAGCTATGAAAAAACTGCTTTGCTTTACTCTCTCGGCAGTGCTGGCCGCCGCCCTTGCCGTGCCCGCCTTTGCCGATACCAGTGTCCCCCCGACCAGTGCCCCCTCGACCAATGTCACCCAGAGCAGCCCCGATCAAAAGGCAGAGACCACCGTTCAGTTTACGATCACCCCGGCCTACACCGTGACCATCCCCGGCACGGTAGAGCTGACGAAAAAAACCGACGCCGAAACGAATAAAATCACCTACGAAGAAGATTTCAACATCACAGCTGCAGATGTCCGCCTGAATGAGGGAAAGACTTTGCGGATTTCCCTTGTTTCGAACTATAAGCTGGCATCCGGCGCAACCACGCTCGCCTACACGGTAACGGCAAAGCAGGGAACTGCGGATGCGAAGCCGGTTGACAGTAAGGACCCGGTGTGCGCCGACTTTGAAACAAAGACTGGCGAACAAAAGGTTACCCTGCATTTTGCCGCCAACAATCCCCCGTATGCCGGTGATTACAGCGATACGGTGATGTTTAACCTTGCCGTATACCCGCAGAACTGAAAAGGAGAAAGCGTATGAAAAAGTATCTGTCCTTTGCCCTTGCGGCGGCACTTTCTGCGGCGTTTTGCGCCACGGCCTTTGCCGCCGAGGATAACCGCCAGGTAGAGGTCAAAACGCATATTGACCCAACGTACACCGTGACGATTCCGGCCAATACAACGGTGATTTCTAAGGCTGAGGATACGCCCTTCGGCGCAATCACGCTGACCGACGCCCAGCTGGACCCCGGCAAGTCCGTCAATGTGACACTGAAGTCCAGCGGCACACTGAAAAACAAGAACGACACAAGCAAAATGCTCGCCTATACGATCCGCAGCGGCGAAAGCGCGTTTACATCCGCCAGCTATAAAAAGGCAGGGGAAAGCACGGCCCTGACCATCCATATTGAGAAGGACGATTGGGCCAAAGCCTACGCGGGCGACTACGCGGACACCGTGGAGTTTACGATCTCCTACAAATGAGATGCCGCGGGTGACAGCTTGTAGAAAAAGCCCGTTTTCGGGATGCTTGCAGGGAGGGGTCTTGACCCATCCGCACATCCGGCAACGCGCGGTTTTCCCGCTGTGTCGTACTTTTGGTAAGGCGGCACGGAACGGTCAAGACCGTTCCCTACAAACCAGCCGAAAGTGTGCAATTATCTTGTTGTTTTTTTCGACACACAGGGCGGAGTGATACACCTCATCAGCATATTTTCCGCCCTGATACTTGACGAAAACCGTTCTATTCGCTGCAACAAACACATACAAGGCGAAGATGCCCCATTCGGGTATCTTCGCCTCAGCCTGTCGAAAAAGGTCGTCTACGGGTGACCTTTTTCTCGTAAAAGAAGCGAAAATGTGGTATAATAAGTACGGTGATAAACGTGCTTACGAACAATATCGAAAACAGAAATCAAGTCGAGTTTGTGAGTTTGGAACAGATGGTTCCCAAGGATCATCTGCTGAGGCAGATCGACGCAGCAATCGACTTTCATAAGATATATGAGTTTGTCGGCGATTTGTACTGCAAGGACAATGGTCGTCCCAGCATCGATCCCGTTGTGCTGTTTAAAATTGTGCTGATTCAACATATCTACGGCATTCGTTCCCTGCGCCGAACTCTGGAAGAAATCAATATGAATATGGCGTATCGGTGGTTTATTGGATATCCGCTGAACGAGCAGATCCCGCATTTTTCAACGGTGAGCTATAACTTCAAGCACCGTTTTAATACCGCATCGGTAGAATATATTTTCCACTGGGTATTAAAGGCGGCTGCGGACGAGGGATATTTGGACACCGAAGCCATATTTGTAGACGGCACGCACATAAAGGCAAGTGCAAATCTGAAGAAACAGGCACGCAAAGCTGTATCCAAAGAAGCAAAGCGTTATGCTCACGAATTGTTTGATGAGATAAACAAGGACCGAGAGGCACACGGAAAGAAGCCCCTCGACGAAAACAGCAGCGGGGATGATTCCGGCAGCAGGGATAACTCCGCCGAACCGGAAATGGTAGAAAAGACGGTTTCCACTACAGACCCGGAATGCGGCGTATTCCACAAGGGCGAACACAAGAAAGTCTTTGCCTATGAAGCGCACACAGCGTGCGACAAGCACAAAAACGCTTACAGTTTTCTGGTTGAATAGTTATCGAGATGTTTGCCTATATGTGATATGACAATTTTGGATGTTTCAGGATCAAGACAAAGATAAATCCGAACAGAGCGTTGATCCATGTCATCATTTCCGCAGGCAATATGAGCTTCTACATTTATTTTCCTGTTACAGTAAGTGTCTTCATATTGTCGCATCAAATTCTTGTCTGCGCGCGTCATACTGCCTTGTCCGCGTTTATACTTGAAATTACTGCTTCTGGAATTGAATGCTGCTTCCAAATCAGTGTAAGAACCATCTATCCACAGGCCATATAGGGTATCTCCTATCTCACAAAGTGCATTCCAAAGAACCTCTGCTTTTGTGTTGCAATCATTCAGGCTTTTAAGCGCTCGCTCCGTGAAAAAAATTCGATCCGAATAATGCAAAGAAATGTATTCCACAACACTTTTCGCATCAGAAGGGTAACTGTGGAACTCACGCATTTTTTCTAACGAAGATAGGACTTCATTATAATTTGCTGCTTGTTCACGATAAATTCCGGCAGTAACATTTGCGTTTTTGATCTCTTTTCTTGCATCGTCGAGTTCTTGCTGCAATGTTTCATTGCGAATTTGGGTCTCCAACAGGGTTTCCTCTATGTGCCTCTTTTCCTGTTCACTGTCAGCGGCGGCATTCAGTATTTCTTCTGCCGTACTAGTAGAGTTTTGTTCTCGTTCTTTTAACTCACTGATACGCTTTTGTGCGGTAAGTGCATCCTTTTTCCTACGACAGTTTTCAACCGTAAAAAGATCATCATAAAAATGTACATCTTGAACTAACGCCCGACGTAGAATTTCGTAAATCATGGAGTCGCTTTGATCCTGCATTTTGAGCAGTTGATTTGCAGTAATCAAGCGATGTCGTCGGCCATCATCTGTTTCTCTGGGATGCCCAGCATAAATTCTGATGCTACCAGAATAACAAGCGTATTCTTGAGGGCAAAGCTGAGTCATTTCCCGGCTAAAATCTACGCTATCTGCGTAGCAAACAATCGCATTCATGTCAAGGATTCTGGCCACATACTCTGGGTCAAGAAGTGTACTTTCTGTTTTATCATCCATTGTACGAGGACTTATATATACTACTGGAATTTCACGCAGTGGATTGGAAACAAGTTTCCAAAAATCATAGTACTGACCCGGTACAAAATGAAGAGGTTTATCAGTAGGTACATATCCATTTATGGAACAGCTCAATCGTTTGCTGTGACGAAGCCGGTGAATGATACCCGGTGTATTAAAGTCGGGATCATCTTGACAAGGACCAATGAATCCAGGACGGTCTAAGTAAGCTGTAATGAGCGTGATTGTGGCTGCACCCGGTTCTGTTTGACAAAAACCAATTTCAGTCATCCATTCTCTAGGGGCAAAACCGACTTCACCTGCGGGAGGTTCCTTAATTTGACATGCCCAATAGCATTTTTGCTCATCTAAACAAAAGCAAGAATACAAAACAACCTGACCGCTTTTAGATCTGATGGTTTTTCCTCTTTTCCAATCAGACCACACCTGTGTTTTTTCTGGGAGGGGGTCTCCTTTTTTGCGGTATTTAACGGTGATCCAATAGCGAATTTCTTCAATCATATCCCATAGAATATCGCCGCGAGAATTTTTACTGGCTTGTAAATCAAACGCCGCCTTATAAAATACTTTATATCCAATGTGTTCCATTCTAATCCTCACTTTTAGCGTAAAGCAGCGTAATCACGCAGCCACCGCATTTGCATTCACGCGCTCTATTGCCTGCCGAATCCCTGCCCACACGGACAAATCAGTGAACACTTCCACAATGCTGCCGCGGTCGGTAAAGGGAGCCTCCTGCAAGACGGACAAATCTTTCATCATGCCGTTATGCACAATGTACTCTACAATCTGGTTCACAAAGAAGATTTGCCTGCTGTCAAGGCTGGCATCGTTCAGATACTGCGCAAACGCCTCCTTTGCTGCGTTCATATCAAGACCGACAATCTCCCGCACAAACTCGCCCAAGGGCTTTTGACCGTACTCGGCTTCGTAATCCTGCTTTGTGCCGACCTCGTTCCACAGAATTTCTTCCAGCGCCTTTACATCCTCGCTATTCAGTGGAATATTGCCTTTCAGTTTGGCAATAACGGTGTTGTCCGTATGCTGCCGCACATAAAATTCTGCCTTGGCTTTATAATTCTTCAAGTCATCGTTTTCCAGTTCGGACTCGTTCCAATCCTCAGACAAAATTTCATCGTCTAAAATAGTATCGTAGTGAATCTGCACAACGGGAATATACTTGATAAGGTCGCGCAGGTTTTCGCGGATATGCTCAAATTCGTTGATCCCGGCCGTTTCCAAATAATCCGTGTGCAAAATTTTGTTGAGCAAATCGGATTGCGCCATAATTTCCGGGATGTTTGCCACAGACGCGACCGCAGCAACCTTTTTCATCAAGTCGCTGCGCGCTTTACCGTACTTTTTCCCGGCAAGGTAGGCAAGCTCTATACCGTACATCAGGGCATCAAACCGCAGTGCCTTGGGGTCGTCCTCCTCGGGGGTGATCAGCGGCGCCAATTCCTGCCCCATCAGCAGGGTGTCCTCGTAGGTCAACGCCGCATAATTGTCTGCGTTTGCGTACAGCTCTACATATTTAAGATGTTGGCGCACAGCAAAGTTGTCCTTATTCAACTCCTGCACTTTGCGAACCATATCGTCCACAAGAGTCTTGCGGAACGCAATTAAATCGGTGGTCTGATATGCCAGATCCTGCAGTTTAAAAGCAATTTGCGCTTTCAAGTGGAAAATTGCCCCTTGTAGCGCGATCATGTTGGCGGTGGGCTTTCCCTTGCTCATGCGGAAAAACTCAAAGTTTCCACAGAAATCAAAGATGTAAAATTTATCTTTGTCCCTGCCATCCAGCAGGGCAGGGCAAAGGCGCGTGCCACGCCCAATCATCTGCCAGAATTTCGCTTTGCTCATAACCTTTTTGAAGAACACAAGGTTCAGCACTTCCGGCACATCAATGCCCGTGTCCAGCATATCTACCGAAATCGCAATCTGCGGCAGTTTTTTGGGGTCAGAAAATTCATCAATCGCGCTCTGGGCGTAGGTCATATAGTTGTCTATGACCTTGGCATAGCCCGGCAAATGGGGGTATTCTTTATGGAATACCTCCAATATTTTTTCGGCATGGGTGTGGTTCTTTGCAAAGATGATCGTCTTGCCCAGCTTGTTGCCGTAGTCGATTTTGATGCCCTTGGTCATCAGGGTATCCAGCACTTTGCGGATGGTATCCTCGTTGAAAACCCATTCGTTCATGGCAGAAGATGCAATACGCTCCGGCAGATCGCCGTTTTCATCCTCAAAGGTATCTTCGTAGATTTGCTTGTCCTCGTCTGACAGGTCATCGTACACAATACCCTGCTCGATGAACTTCAACTTTGTTTCAACGGACAAAAAATCTACGAGATATCCGTCCTTAACGGCTTGCGCCAGCTCGTAGCCGTAGGTGGGAACACCGTTTTCCAATTCAAAAATTTCATAGGTGTTCTTGTCGATTTCATCCTTGGGCGTTGCGGTCAAGCCGACCAACGGCGCGTCAAAGTAGTTGAAGATGTCCTTGTACTTGTTGTAAACCGAGCGATGTGCCTCATCGCAGATGACCAAGTCAAAGTGTCCGCAGGTAAACAGCTTGCCGTTCTCATCCTGTACGCTGTCAATGACATTGTACATGGTTTGATAGGTGGAAAACACACAATGCGCCGTGTAGTTGTCCTTTTCTTCGCAGAGGTTCGTAACGGATAAGTCCGGCAGCAGGTTCACAAAGCTGCGCTTTGCTTGCGTGACAAGGCTGTTGCGGTCCGCCAGAAACAGGATGTTTTTTACCCAGCCATGTTGCAGCAGCACATCGCACAGAGCGATCACCGTGCGTGTTTTGCCGGAGCCGGTAGCCATGACCAGCAGAGCCTTGCGGCGGTTGCGGGTAAAGGCATCACAGGTCGCTTTGATAGCGCCCTCTTGGTAATAACGTCCGGCAATACTGCGGTCTACCATCACATTCCGCAGGCTGGTACGCATGGATTGCAGGTTGAACAGCTTTTCCAAATCACGTTTGGAATAAATGGCAGCGCACTTGCGTTCGGGGTAAATCGTGTCGGTAATGCGCGTTTCAAAGCCGTTTGTCAAAAAGATGACCGGGCGGCGGTGATACTTCTTTTCCAGCAGATCCGCATACAATTTTGCCTGCTGGCGACCCTTTGCCACATCCACGCAGGTGCGCTTGGCTTCTACCACAGCCAAAGGGCGGCCATCATCGCCGTAAAGCACATAATCGGCATAGCCTACCTCGGATTTGTTGGGCATACCGGGCAGTTCCACCTCATTCTGCCAGTCTTTGCCCTCGGTCCAGCCTGCATCGGCGAGCATGGTATCAATGTACAGCTTGCGGGTCTTGTATTCGGACAGGTCAAGCGGTTTGGGCACATAGGTCTGCTGCTGCTCGGCGCGGCGGGCGGTGAGTTCCTCTTTCAGTGCGGCGTTTTCTGCAATAAGGGCAGCAAGGTCAATATCGTTTTCTGTGTCAGGCTGCACGGAGGAAACTTCGGCGGGCTGATTCAGCAGGGCGCGGTCAAAGTGTCCGGCAGTATAGTTTTCCCCATAGCAATACGCCACAAAATCAAGGAAAATGTACAGGTTTTCAAGGCATAGTTCGGCCTGTTCCTCGGTGACTTTTTTGCCGCTGTGGGCAGCGTTATTCCCCATACGGCGGATAAAATCCATGCGCCGCCAGATGTCCGTGCCGACAATATCCCGGAAGTCCTCGGCGTTCATCAAACTGACCAGCGTGTCCTGATAGGGCATGACCAACGCCTTATCCACCGAGTACATCCATTTTACGGCAAACTCCATCGCCCTGCGGCAGTTGAGGACGCAGGCAGACGGGTCGATATGCAGGATGCGCTCGGCGGAGATGGCAACCGAGGCAAAACTCTCAAATTGCGGGGTAGCGGTAAAAATATCGAAGTTGGTCATAAAACTTCCTCCACACGGTATTGCATAGAAAATTTTATTTTTCTTCAGAAGCAGCGGCTTCATTCAGATTTTTATAGTGCATTGTCTCGAGTTTTTCATTGTAAGCCGTTCTGTCAATAATTGCCTTGACAAGTGTATCTAGTTCACGCCCCTCCGAATAATCCGCTGCGGCAAAGTATTTGATACGTTTGTCGTGCATCATTTTATAGACTTTTTTCTTATCTTGTGTATCGGCGTTATAAACACCAATCGAATGTCCTCCATAGGAATTAACAAGTTTCATACAAGGAATATCCGTATCACTATCCCCAATGTAAATCATATTTCTGAACGGAATCCGCATATTATCTGGTGTAAAATAGTCATTTACGCCGGAATCATTTATATCTAAAACGCCTTTCTCAATTCTAAACAGAAACTGTGTTTTATTCGTGTAATTTATAACCTGTGCAGGCCATACTGCTACGCCGCGCTCATTATAGTAGAAAGAACTGGCGTATATTTTCTTGAACGCGCCATTTTTGGCAACCGATGTTCCTTCAATCATTTCCTTCAGACCGGAAGAAATAATGTAATGCTCAACTTCGACGCCTTTGGTTTTCCCATACTTCCGAATTCTTTCAAACCAAGTCTCTACACCGGGAAATAATTGCACCTGCGCACCGTATTCTTGCAGTTTCTGACGATTGAATACAAACTTGCCTTCCGACTCTGTCATCATGACATACATATAGGCAAGATTGTTGTCCATATCATTTCCGCGTGCCAATCCGTTTGATTTCTTCCAGAAATCGCCTACGTCAAACCCAACAGATTGGATATATCCCTGCGCCTGCATATCGTCAGGAGACAAAGTTTTGTCGAAATCATAGCAGATTGCAACAACGGGAATGGATGTTTTTTCTTCTCTTTTAAATTCAGAAGTACTCATGTTTTCACCTCATTGCTATTTAAATTGGTTTATAAATTATGCCTATAGGCACAACGACGAATATAATCCTTCGACAGCTTTTGATTTGTCGGTCTGTTCGACAAAGGCTGCAAATTGATTTTGAAGCTCAATTGGTGGCAAAGTTACTTTGTATTTTTCCAGAAATACCGCGGGAACTCTTCGCTGCCCAGCACTTCCTGTCATATTATCAGCAGCATCTTTTCTGAATGCATCGAACGACGTCAACGAATATAGCCAATACGGATTACTTTTGTTGTTAATAGGTCTAAGAATATGAAACTCTGTTGAACCAAACCCAATGTTGTTGCAAAGACCAACTGCAACAGCACCTTTTCCATTCTCCATACAAGGAGTGATTTTCGCAAATAGAACATCGTTTTCCGCAAAGTATGTAAAACCTGTTTTGACTTCATCGTATGCTTTTATTTGTGAAGCATCAATCTTTCCGCTTTCCGATACAGCAGGCATAGGAACAAAAGAAACACTAAGACCGGAGACCAAGCGTTTGTCGGTTCCCTTTTTGGGATTTAGCTCGCAACAAGTACCTAAATATTGCAGCCCCCAACCTTTTGTATCTGTTCCGGGCATACCAAACATTTCGACAAATCGAGCTTTGACGAGTTCATCCAGCTTTTGGAGTTGATATTGGCGCGTGTAGATAAGTTTCTCTACCTTCTTAAAGGAATTAGCATACTCTATTTGCTTACCGATTTCCGGAAGAGGAATTTCTAAGTCGTTAATATCCTTCAACGAAATATTCAGTTGAGCTACGCCTTGCTTCTTTCTCTCAAATTGCTTTTTAATAAGGGGAGAGGTTAATATCAACTTGACATAGGGCAAATAAATATCATCTTTCTTGATTCGTATAATTGCTAATGCCTGATTTATGTTGGCGGGCAACATATTCCTTGTGACGATTGCAACACGTCCTATAACGCCCGCAATGGAAAACAGAATATCGCCCTCTTTTAGTTGAGACCTTTTCAATTTTTCGTGGCATTCTTCTGAAATATGCGTTGCCTTGTTCTGTATATAGTCGCCTTTTTCAGAAAAGCACTCGATTTTCAAAAAATTCACACCAGTGTCTTGGAACTCATATCCTAGTGTTGTTGGGGTTGTACCTTTTGTGACCAACTCTGCTATTTCAGATAATCGTACACGCTTTATTACAGCCATCAATTTACTCCCACAAATCCGAAGTTGTATCCGCCATCACAGCAGAGTTATTCTTTATCATC
>ERZ827522.2736-NODE-2736-length-11506-cov-5.553751_pt1 | contig 11506 bp, 9 predicted proteins | sample MGYA00519580_ERZ827522 | MGnify/ENA primary metagenome ERZ827522 (study PRJEB31778, sample SAMEA3449340) | human gut metagenome | biome: human gut; feature: human-associated habitat; material: faeces | place: United Kingdom | collected 2010/2012 ... | reverse complement strand
TCGTTCCGTTCGTTGTTTAATTTACAAGGTACACGTCCCATAACCGCGGAACAGTTGATATGATACTACTTGCGGCCGGATTTGTCAACACTATTTTTAAATTTTTTCGAATTTTTTGTATATGGCAATGTAATGACTTTTAACGCAAGTCATGCTATACTTTAAATAATATTTTATGAACTTTTAAAGGAGGATGACTCCGTGGATATTCTGCACCTGACCGGCACCTTCGGCCGCCTGGATCACAGCGAATTATCGCTCTCACCGGGGCTGAATGTGCTGTACGCTCCCAATGAAACCGGCAAGTCCACCTGGGGCGCCTTTATCCGCACCATGCTGTACGGCCTGTCCACCCGCGAGCGCGGGCCGCTGGCGGACAAAAACCGCTACGCCCCCTGGACCGGCGCGACCATGCAGGGCCGCATGGACCTGACGACGCACGGGGATGCCTGCACCCTGCTGCGGGAGACACGCCGCGCCGCATCACCCTTGGGTGAATTCTCCTGCACCTATACCGGTACCGGCACGCCCGTTCCGGGTATTACCGGCCAGAACGCCGGCGAGGTGCTGCTGGGCGTGCCCCGGGAGGTCTTTGAGCGCAGCGCCTTTATCGGCCAGAACGCTCTGGCCGTGGACCAGGACGCTGAGCTGGAGCGCCGCATTGCCGCCCTGATCACCACCGGCGAGGAGGACACCTCCTACACCGAGTCCTACGACCGCCTGAAAAAGCAGCTGAACCGCCGCAGGCACAACAAGACAGGGCTCATCCCTGCGCTGGAGCGGGAGACCGACCAGCTGCGCGCCGCGCTGGCGGAGCTGGACGCGCTGAACGACCAGGCGCAGCAGTCGCGCCGGGAGCTGGATGCTCTGGAGCACCGCGCCGCCGACCTGCGGCAGCAGACGGCCCAGTGGCAGGCGCTGGCTGCTCAGGAGCAGGCCGACGCCTGTCAGCAGGCGGCGCAGGCGGCACTGACCGCCCAGGCCCGGGCCGACACGCTGGCGGCCGACTGCGCCGCCCTGCCGGACGATTCTTCGCTGACGCTGCTGGAGGGGCAGGCCGCCGCACTTCCCGGTGAGCTGTCCGCCCTGACGGAAAAGCGCAGCGCCGCGGAGGAGGCCGCGCAAACCGCGCAGCAGGCCCGGAACGCTCTGGAGCAGCACCCCCTCTACCCCGCCGCCGAGCCGGAGCTGCGGCAGCGGGCCGAAGCCATCCAGCCCGATAGGACTCCCTCTCTGCTCCTGGTCCTCTTCCCCGCGTCGCTGATCGTGGTCGCCGCTGCGCTGGCATTTCTGTTCCGGGCGCAGCAGCCGCTGCCCTTTTGGCTGTTCATCGGCATGGCGGGGCTGGGCATGATCGCCACGCTCTTCGCTGCAAGGTCCCGCCGTCAGGCCATCGTGGAACGGCATAAATACGCCGAAGCACAGCGCGCCGCGCTGGAGACCCAAATCGCAGAATATCTCCCCCTGCGGCAGCAGGCAGATGAGGCCGCCGAGGCTGCCCGCCGGGCGGAAGTCTCCGCCGCGGACAGTGAAGATGCCTGCCGCCGCCGGCTGCGGGATCTGCTGACCCAGGTACGCGTCTTCGCCCCCGCCGCTGCCGATCTGTCCGGCATACAGCTGGCCCTGTCAGACGCCCGGCGCCGCAAGACCGCGCTGGCCGACGCCCGGCAGACGGCCCGGGAAGCCGTCCTGTACCGGGATGCCCTGCGGGTGCAGCTGCCGGAACAGCCGGCCGCCGAAAGCTCTATCCAGCGCCCTGCGCTCTCACGCGAGGAGGCCGCCGCGGAATTGGCGCGCACACAGGCACTGCTGGCGCAGGAGCGCACCCGGTTCGACACCCTCACCGGCCGCATCCGCGCGCTGGATCGCTCCAGCGATCTGGAGGCCCAGCTGGCGCAGAAGCAGGAGCAGCTGACCGCCCTGCAGGATGAATATGATGCCATCGCGCTGGCCATGGACGCTCTGTCACAGGCCAACACCGTGCTGCAGAACCGCTTTTCCCCGGCGCTGGGCGCACGGGCGGCGGAGATCTTCTCCGCCATCACCGGCGGGCGCTATGACCGTGTGCTGCTGAGCCGGGACTTCTCCCTGTCCGCCGAGCCCGCCGGCGACCCGGTGGGACGCAGCGTCCGCCTGCTGAGTCAGGGTGCCGCCGACCAGCTGTATCTGGCGGTGCGGCTGGCCATCTGCGACATGGTGCTGCCCACCGACAAGCGTGTGCCCCTCATTCTGGATGACGCGCTGGTGACCTTCGACGACGAGCGGCTCCACGCAGCGCTGGACTATCTGCTGGAGGAAAGCCAAAGGCGCCAGATATTGCTGTTCACCTGTCAGAAGCGGGAGATGGCCTATCTGCAAGGCAAGGAAAGCGTGACCGTCACGAAGCTGTGAGGTCGGGATATGCATATTTGGACAATTACTGATTGGGAAAAGAACCTTCCAGAGAATTCCCTCAGAAGAACCGGCTTGCGATTTCGATACGACAGGAATACGCACCCCGAAGTAAAACGTGCGTGCTTACAATTCGCGATTTGGCTGAGAACCCAATATTACTTTCCGCTAAGAGTCGTTGTTTATGTCAAAGGAGCAAAAACCATTCGCACAAAAGATGGCGATCATGTAGTAGGAAGCTTTTTTGAACCTTTTTCATACTCGGATGAGCCGTATATCCGAATTGCAGCGGGTGATTATAATGAATTAGCGAACCATTTAGGGAAAGACAATGCCCTGGCGTCGATCCTTCTTTCCTTGGCCCATGAATTGACGCATTACTATCAATGGATCAATAACATTCAACTAACGCCTGTAGGCAGAGAACGGCAGGCAGCCAGATACGCTAACTATATCATAGATGAATATGCGTCAACCAGAGAACATCCTTAAGGCACGCAGAGTGCGACGTCCCGCATAAAAATGCGTAGGGGCGGACGACTCTGTCCGCCCGGACAGAGGTGCGGCGGGGCGATGTGGGCATCGCCCCCTACGAAAGGGCAAACGGATGCCCCCTACAACGCACTCAAGAGGGCACCTCACTCCGCCCCCCCTTGCAAATCCCCTCAAATCGTGCTATACCATATACAACAGATCGAAAGGAGTCTGCCATGCCTGACTTTGACTGTCTCCGCTGCGGCACAGCCATGCATTTCGTGGGCCAGCACAAGCTACAGCTGGGCAAGACCAGCTGGATATTCGGCGACCTGCCCAACCTGATGGCCGGTGCGCTGGACGTGTCCATCATGGCCTGCCCCGCCTGCGGCAAGCTGGAATTCTTCACCGGCGGCGTTTCCCAGCCCAGCGGCAACGACCCCGACCTACACCAGCGCCGGTGCCCGAAGTGCGGCTTTGCCCACGATTTCGACTACCCCAAATGTCCCCTGTGCGGCTATGTCTACACCGCCGGGGACGAGCTGTAAGAATATTTAAAAGGAGAACCTGTTATGAGCGAATGTACCCACGATTGCAGCACCTGCGGCGAAAGCTGCGGTGAGCGCAAGGAAGTAAACGTATTTGAGAAAAAGCCCCTCCGCCCCGGCTGCCGCGTCGGTAAGGTCTACGGCGTGGTGTCCGGCAAGGGCGGCGTAGGCAAGTCCATGGTCACCAGCCAGCTGGCGGTGGCGCTGCGGCGGGAGGGCTACCGCACCGCCATTCTGGACGCGGACATCACCGGCCCCTCCATCCCCAAGGCCTTCGGCATCCATGGCCGGGCTGTGGCGCAGGGCGACGCCATCGTGCCCGTGACCACCGCCACCGGCATACAGCTGATGTCCGTGAACCTGCTGCTGGAGCACGAGACGGACCCGGTCATCTGGCGCGGGCCGGTCATCGGCGGCGTGGTGCAGCAGTTCTGGGGTGATACCCTGTGGAACGATGTGGATTATATGTTCGTGGATATGCCTCCCGGCACCGGCGACGTGGCGCTGAACGTGTTTCAGTCGCTGCCGGTGGATGGCGTCATCATTGTGGCCAGCCCCCAGGACCTGGTATCCATGGTGGTGCAGAAGGCCGTGAAGATGGCGCAAATGATGAACATCCCCATCGTGGGCCTGGTGGAGAACATGAGTTACGTCCAGTGTCCCGACTGCGGCAAGAAACTCTATATTTTCGGCGAGGGCAAGACCGAGGAGGCCGCCAAGGCGTACCACATCCCCCTGCTGGCGAAAATGCCCATCGACCCGGCGCTGGCCAAGCTGACCGACGACGGCTGCATCGAGCAGTTCGAGGGGCACTGGCTGGACAGCGTGGTGGAGACCATTCTGCGGAAATAAGCAAAAAAAGAAGCGGCGCGGTGCGCCGCTTCTTTTTTGATCTTATTTCATCAGCTCCTGCACCAGCGTCACCAGGCCGCTGACGCCCACGCCGATGTACACCACCTGCCGGGCCACGTCGCCAGACATCTTCCGGCTCAGCCGTGTACCGATCCACAGCCCCAGCAGGATGCACACCATACCCAGCCCCGCCATAGGCAGCAGTGCCGCGCTGAAATAGCCCCGCACCGTCCGCATGGTGAAGTTGATGAGGTTGGTGGTAAAGAACAGGAACTGCATATTGCCTACATACGTCTCCTTGCTCCGGGCGATGGCGACGAAATACAGCGCCATCATAGGCCCGCCGATGGTGAACGCCCCGGCGCAGCACCCGGAGAAGGCGCTGCACACCAGCCCCGCCGCCAGGCCGGGCTGGTCCAGCTTCACCCGCTTGGCAAAAAGCAGGAAGTACGCCGCCAGCGCGATCAGGAACGCCCCGAACAACGCCGTCAGCACGTGCAGGTCGAAATTCCCCAGCAGATTGATGATGACCAGACTGCACACGGTGTACAGCCCGATGGGCAGCGCGATCTGCTTTACATCGATGTGCTTGCGGTACATCCACGTCATGGTGCCGGACTGGGCCATGCAGATCAGCGCCACGATGGTGGGCGCAATGGTCATGTCGTAAAACGCACTGGCCGCCACCATCATAACGACCGCCGCGCCAAAGCCCGTCAATGGCTGGATGATGCCGCCCGCCAGCGCCGCCAGCCCCATCATTGCATATGCCATTGCATACACCGCCTTTTCTGTCATATTCCCGGCTATTATAACAACTTCACGCAGGAAAGGCAATCCGCAAAATGAACATCCCCCGGCCTGACGGCCGGGGGATGTTTGTTCAGCTCTTCTTTTTGCCCAGGTAGGCTTCTTTGATGGACTCGTCCGCCAGCAACTCCGCGCCGGTGCCGGACTTGGTGATGTTGCCCGTCTCCAGCACATAGGCGTAGTCCGCGATCTTCAGGGCCATGTTGGCGTTCTGCTCGATCAGCAGCACGGTGACGCCCTGCTCGTTGACGGTGCGGATGATATCAAAGATGCCCTGCACCACCAGCGGCGCCAGACCCAGCGACGGCTCATCCAGCATCAGCAGCTTGGGACGGCTCATCAGCGCGCGGCCCACGGCCAGCATCTGCTGCTCGCCGCCGGACAGCGTACCGGCCAGCTGCCAGTTGCGCTCCTCCAGCCGGGGGAACAGCTCATACACCCACTTGATGTCCTTCTCGATGCCATCTTTGTCCTTCCGCAGGTACGCGCCGGCCTTCAGGTTCTCCAACACGGTCAGGTTGGCGAACACCCGCCGGCCCTCCGGAGATTGGGCGATGCCCGCCTCCAGGATCTTGTTGATGGGCTTGCCCAGCAGTTCCTGTCCATCATAGGTGATGGAGCCGCTGTCCGCCTTTACCAGGCCGGAGATAGTCCGCAGCGTGGTGGACTTACCGGCGCCGTTGGCGCCGATCAGGGTGACGATCTTGCCGTCGGGTACCTCAAGGCTGATGCCGCGCAGCGCCTTGATGCCGCCGTAAGACACACACAAATTCTCAATCTTCAGCATCTTCTGCCACCCCCAAGTATGCGTCGATGACGCGCTCGTTGTTCTGTATCTCCTCCGGTGTGCCCTTGGCGATCAGCTTGCCGAAATCCAACACGTAAATCCGGTCGGCAATGCCCATGACCAGGTCCATGTGGTGCTCGATCAGCAGGATCGTCTTGTGGAAATGATCCCGGATCTCCTTGATGAACTCCGCCAGCTCCAGCGTCTCCTGCGGGTTCATGCCGGCGGCCGGTTCATCCAGCAGCAGCAGCGTGGGCTCGGTGGCCAACGCGCGGGCGATCTCCAGCCGGCGCTGCTTGCCGTAAGGCAGGCTGGTAGCCAGCTCGTTCTGCACATCCTCCAGACCCACCACCTTCAGCAGTTCCAGCACCTCGGCGCGCTGCTGCGCCTCCTCCTTGGCGTTCAGGTGGAACGCCGCGGTAAACAGATTGCTGGTGCGCCGCATATGCTTGGCGATAAGCACATTGTCAAACACCGTCTGGGTCTTCCACAGGCGGATATTCTGGAAGGTACGGGCCATACCCAGCGCCGTGATCTTATCCGGCGTAGGGGCCAGCACATGGTCAGTAAATGCGTAGCTGTCCAACGCCTTCTGGCCCTCTTTCCAGGCCTTCAGCGCCTCGTCGTCCAGCGCCTCCTCCGGGGCGAACTGGGCGGTGTACATATCCGCGTGCTCGCCCTTGTACATCTTCTTCATCTTTCCGGAGGGATGGTTCCGCACGATGCACGCCTCATTGAAGCGCACCCACCCGTTGGTGGGGGCGTACACACCGGTGATGACATTGAACGCTGTGGTCTTGCCAGCGCCGTTGGGGCCAATCAGCGCCACGATCTCGCCCTCGTTGACCTCCAGATTCAGATTGTCCACGGCTACCACGCCGCCAAACTGCATAGTGACGTTCTCCACGGACAATACGCTCTTGCTCATTTAGACGCCACCTCCTTCGCCGCTTTATCCTTCTTTTTGAACAGCTTCCCGAAGAAGTTGATGATGGCATCCCACGAGAACTCCCTGTCGCCCATGATGCCCTTGCGGAAGAACAGCACCACGATCATAATGATCACCGAGAACACCAGCATACGGAAGCCGCCGCGCATGAATGGGATGTTCACACCCAGATAGGGCATGGGGTCATCCAGGAAACGCAGCCACCATTCGGAGCAGGCGATGTACAGGAAAGAGCCCAGAATGGAGCCGGTCACGGAGCCAATACCGCCAATGACCACAATCAGCAGTATCTCATAGGTCATGGTGGAGGTGAAGGCGTTGGCCTGGATACTGGCCTGGAACATGGCCAGCAGCGCGCCGCTGATACCGGCAAAGAAGGAGCTGATCAGGAACGCCTGCATCTTATGCTTGGCCAGATTGATACCCATAGCTTCTGCCGCCACCTCATCATCGCGAATCGCCTTGAAGGCACGACCGTAGGTAGAGTTGATGATCAGCACGATAATAGCGATGCAGATGCCGGAAACAATGAACGGGAACAGCACGCTGTCGAAGTTGGCGAACTGCCGCAGCAGGTTAGAGGAGTTGGTCAGCGGGCCCACCTTGTTCCACTGAATGATAGCGCGCATGATCTCAGCGAAGCCCAGCGTGGCAATGGCCAGATAATCGGACTTCAGCTTCAGCACTGGCAGGCCGATAAGCCACGCAAACAGCGTCGGCACCACGCCGGCCAGGATCAGACCCACCACCATGGGCAGGCAGAACTGCACGATACCACCGTCAAAATATTGATACACGGCAGCGCGGGAAGCCACGGGAATAGTCAGGATTGCATAAGTATATGCACCGATCATCATAAAGCCCGCCTGTCCCAAAGAGAACAGACCCGTAAAGCCGTTCAGCAAGTTCAACGACACTGCCACCAGGGAGTAGATCGCGCCCTTTTTCAGCACGGTCGCCAACATGGAATAGTGCTGGAACTTGTCCACATACAGCAGGAAAGCAAGGCAGACGGCGGCGAGGATCAGAGACAGCAACAGATTTCTTTTCTTATTGTTCTTCATATCTCACACCTTCTCCGTCAGTTTTTCGCCGAACAAGCCGTTGGGCTTGCACAGCAGGATCACGATCAACAGTGCAAACGTAAAGGCATTGCTGAACACGGCCATATCGGCGTTGGACTTGATAAGCGACTCGCAGATACCGATGATAAACGCACCGATCACCGCACCGGGGATCGAGCCGATACCGCCGAACACCGCCGCTACAAAGGCTTTCAGGCCGGGCATAGCGCCGATCATGGGGCTGACCTGACCATAGTTGGAGAAGTACAGAATAGAGGCCACGCCCGCCAGCAGCGAACCGATAACAAAAGTCACGGAAATAACGCTGTTGATCTTGATGCCCATGAGCTGCGCCGTCTCAAAGTCGCGGGATACCGCACGCATGGCCATGCCGATCTTAGTCTTCTGGATAAGAATGACCAACACCACCACCAGCAAGATAGTCAAAATGGGGGTGATAATGGTGATACGTTTGACATTCAGACTGCCCACCTGCATCACCTGGGTCAGGAACGGGATGTCGGGATACGCACGGGCGATACCGCCGGTGATATAGGTGGCCAGATTCTGCAGCAAATAGCTGACGCCGATGGCCGATATCATCACTGACATGCGGGGCGCGGTACGCAGGGGGCTGTATGCCGCCTTTTCGATCAGAACACCCAACGCCACTGTGGCAATAAGTACCAGGGGAATACACACTGCCATCGGCATCCAGGTGGCGGCATACACCATAAAGAAGCCCGCCATCATAAAGATGTCACCGTGTGCGAAGTTGATCAGACGCAGTATGCCATACACCATCGTATAGCCGATAGCGATCAGCGCATACAGGCTGCCCACCGTTACGCCGGAGAGCAGCAAGTCGATATAATACGCTGCGTCATGCATAAGTAAAGCATCCTCCTTATATGAATCTTGCGCTTTCGGAGACCGGGGGCGATGCCATCGGCATCCAAAAACGCAAGAGTCATGAAAGTTGCATTGTGAGGGGAGCGCACGCTCCCCTCACAATGGCTGTTATCCTACAATGAGGTTCGTCTCAGACTCGACGTATGCCGTCTTTTACTCCAAACCGTTGAAGGTGCTGAAGTACACAATCTCACCGTTCTCGATGGTCTTGATAACCGCGTAGTTCTTGATAGCGTCGCCGTTCTCGTCGAACTTCAGGTCACCGGTGATGAGGCCGGAGATCTCCAGAGTTGCCAGCGCATCGCGGATGGTGGCGCCGTCAGTGGACTGGGCCGCCTCGATCGCGCCCACAGCTGCCATGTAAGCGTCATAGCCGCAGGGGGTCACGCTGGAGATAACGTCGGACACACCGCCGTTGTTCTCCACGCGGGTCGCATCCTCAGCCACCCACTTGGTGAAACCGTCCACGAAAGCCTTACCGGCCTCATTGGTGGTATCGGCGGCATCGAAGAAAGCGGAGAAGTAAATATCGGTAGCCTTGCTGCCGGTACGCTGGGCGATGGAGATGTCATCCCAGGTGTCGCCAGCCATGATGGGGCAGGTGATGCCGGCATCGCGGGCCTGAGAGATAATCATAGCCGCGGTCTCGATGGAAACAGGAGCAAAGATGCCGTCGTAACCCTCGGACTTGATGGAAGCCATGATAGTGGAGAAGTCAGCCTCGCCCTTCTGGAACTCCAGAGTGGTAGCCTTGCCGCCCAGACGCTCCATCTCCTGACGGAAGTAGTTGCCGAAACCAGCGGAGTAGTCATCGCCGGACTCGATGATCAGGGCACAGTTGCTGCTACCCTTCTCATTGAACGCAAAGTTGGCCATCACAGCGCCCTGGAACGGATCAATGTAGCCGACACGGAAGTAGTAGTCATTGCCCGCAGTCACCTGAGGGTTGGTGCAGGAAGTGCCGATGGCAGGGATCTTAGCGCTCTCGAACAGAGGGCCGGCAGCAATCGCGCAAGCAGAACCATATGTACCGATCACCACAGACACACCCTGGGAAATCAGGGTCTGCGCGGCAGTGGGTGCCTTAGCCTGGTCGGAAGCATTATCCGCATAGACCAACTGCACACTGTACTCCTCGCCGTTGATGGTAACGGTGGGCTTCAGGGAGTGGGCATACTCAATACCCAGGATCTCCTTCTTGCCGCCGCCGCCGTTCTGACCGGAAGTGGGCTCAAACACGCCGATCTTGACGACCTTGTCGCCGGAAGCGGAATCATCACCCTTCTGACTGTCGCCCTGCTCACCGCAGGCCACCAGAGACAGAGCCATGACCAGCGCCAGCACCATTGCTAAAAACTTTTTCATGGTATATTCCTCCTAAATTTCCCTTGCAGCGGTCAAGTCTGTCGACCGCTCACAGAATATGTGTATTTTAGCGAAAATATTTGACAAAAACAATTGTAACAACCTCTAAAAATCACGGCTTTTTCATCATCTGCCAGGCGTTAAGAATTCGTTATCGCCGTCAAATTGTCTCTCGCACAAGGACAAACGCCCCGTGTGGGCAAACTTTTTCCGTTGGGTGTCTCCCGTTGGCGGACGGTCTGTCCCGTCATTGTGCACAAAACCGGTGTCGCTTTTTGCGCAAAAAACCGGCGGGCGCAGATGCGCCTGCCGGTTCCGCATATCGTTATATCACTCTCACTGACGGCTTTCGCCGCTTTGCGTGAAATATGTCTTGAACGTATCGCCGTCCATGGTCTCGTGCTCCAGCAGGTACTCCGCCACCGCCGTCAGCTCCGTCTTATACCGGGCCAATATCTCACGGCATTTTTCGTAGGCCTCGTCGATGATGGCGCGGATCTCCGCGTCCATCTCCGCCGCCGTCTTTTCGGAGTAGGGGCGGGTGTGGGCCATGGACTTGCCGATGAACACCTCGTCGGTGCCGGCGTCAAAGGCCACGTTGCCCAGCCTGGACGACATACCGTAGGTGCCTACCATCTTGCGGGCGATGGCCGTGGCCCGCTGGATGTCGCTGGAGGCGCCGGTGGAGATATCACCCAGCATCATCTCCTCGGCGGCGCGGCCGCCCAGCAGGCCGGCCACCCGGTCCAGCATATAGCGGCGGGACAGGTAGGAACGGTCCTCCTCCGGCAGATAGATGGTCATGCCGCCGGCCTGACCGCGGGGAACGATGGTGATCTGGTGTACGGGGTCCAGATCCGGCAGGGCCTGCATGACCACGGCGTGGCCGGCCTCGTGATAGGCAGTGAGCCGACGCTCGGCCTCGGGCACTACGCGGCTGTGCTTCTCCGGGCCGGCGATGACCTTGATGACAGACTGGTGGATGGCCTCCTCGGTGATGAAGCGCTGGCCGCGGCGGCCGGTCAGCAGCGCCGCCTCGTTCAGCAGGTTCTCCAGATCCGCACCGGTAAAGCCGGAGGTAGCGCGGGCCACGGAGCCCAGGTCCACATCCTCCGCCAGGGGCTTGCCCTTGGCGTGTATCTTCAGTATCTCCTCGCGGCCCTTGATATCCGGCAGGCCCACGAACACCTGGCGGTCGAACCGGCCGGGGCGCAGCAGCGCCGGGTCCAGAATGTCCACGCGGTTGGTGGCCGCCAGGACCACCACGCCCTCGTTGGCGGCGAAGCCGTCCATCTCCACCAGCAGCTGGTTCAGGGTCTGCTCGCGCTCGTCATGTCCGCCGCCCAGACCGCTG
>ERZ827522.2727-NODE-2727-length-11533-cov-4.664924_pt1 | contig 11533 bp, 10 predicted proteins | sample MGYA00519580_ERZ827522 | MGnify/ENA primary metagenome ERZ827522 (study PRJEB31778, sample SAMEA3449340) | human gut metagenome | biome: human gut; feature: human-associated habitat; material: faeces | place: United Kingdom | collected 2010/2012 ... | reverse complement strand
ATTGCAGTATGTTAAAAGAATATGCACAGTATGTTGCCAGAGTGCGCCACTATGCATCAGACATGCCTTTGAACGAGGCCGTAAAACATGCAGTGGATGAATGCATCCGGGAAGGGATTCTGGCGGAATTTCTTACCCAGAACCGAAATGAGGTCATCAGTATGAGTATTTTTGAGTATGATAAAGAATTAGAAGAAAAAAAATTACGAAAAGCAGAGTTTGAGGCAGGACGCGAAGCCGGACATGAAGCCGGATTTGCAGAGGGTGAAAATCACGCTGCTCTTGAAATTGCCAGTCGAATGCTGCAATCTGACAAATTTTCCTTAGACGAAATCGCCAATTTCTCTGGTTTGTCTATCGCTGAAGTAAAGAAACTGTGCACCGATAAACAATAAATTTGAACGCTTTCCCTGCCCCAAAACCTTATTTAATCCAACGGCACTGCATACAGATAGGAAATCTCCTCTTCATCCCGCAGCTGCAATAATTTTTCCTTCTGGCAGACGATTGAAAATCCATAAATACGCAGTCCATCCTGCTTTACACTCTCGATCATCATATCGTAAGGAATTTCCTGATACCCATTTAAAATCTTCACAATCTCCGGATGATCGCGCAGATAGCTCAAAAGACTGATAAAATGCGTCTCCATTTTCTCTGTATCCTCTGATATATGCCAGCTGTCTGTATCCGCACGATTATCAAGCTGGCAGAGATATGGATAAGTCTCCCTGTCCCAGTCGATGCAGCTTCCACTTGGATTAATCAGCATCCCAACCGGTACAGAGTCACACATATAACCATCTTCATCGGATGTATAGACTGCACACCACAGCTGCGCGTCCATCTCCCTGTTTTTCGCCCAGTTATAAAAATCTGCATAACCAGTCAGTTTTTCCAGGGACGCATATGCAATGTAATACGCATTATCATCCAGTTTCTCAATAGACGCATATGCTTCCTCCTCACTTCCTGCCGGTCCCCAGAATTGTCTGGTATCTTCGTCGAAAAAATGCATTCTAGAGTATTCTTCCACCTCTTTTGGCACCATAAATGTATTTCCATAAGGCATTTTGAACTCATCTGTATTATAAAGCGTCAGCTTCCCACGCTTTAGCCTGCCGTTGACGGTTGTAAATTTTCCGCCAAATGAAATTCCCTGCGGAATAGAAATATTGTATGTTCCATAACCCTCTGCCACCGCATTGACTGTGTTCCTGTAACTGCCCGGCCAGAACAGTTCGGAATATACAGAAAGGTCAAGGCTCATCCGTGTTGTTGTAATATCACTGCCTTCGCCTATTCCCACCACTTCATTTGGATTATAGTAAAAAGCCGATACAACCTGCGGCAGAACAAAGATCACACAGAGCACGACGGCAAGCACGCCTGTTCCGACGATCACACCCATTTTCAAAAAAGTTCGCCGGATCGTTTTCTGTATCATTTTTACAAAACGCTGTTCCTCTTCGGATTCTGCATCATTGCCCTGCACAAAAACCTCTTCTTTCTCCTGCCCTTGAAGTACTTCGAGTCCCGGAATCTCCTCTTTTTCATAGAGGTACTCACTGATAGCTTCCTGCTTCTCAATGGCATGTTCCACTTCATCTGTCTGTGCCTTGTCTAATTTTCCTTCCTGATATAATTTTAACAATTCACGATAAGTCATAGTTATGATCCTCCATGTAAGTCCGCAGTTCACGCTTTGCCCGATATGACAGTACCCGTACATTTTCCGGTGTCATTTTTAAGATCGCCGCAATCTCTTTCTGTGACAGTCCGCCAAAATACTGCATCAGCAGAATCTCCCGTTTCCGTTCTTCCAGTTCATTCATTGCCTGATAAAGAAGCCTGTTTTTCTCCTCTTTCAAAATGCCTTCCAGAACCTCCTGCGATGCGGTATTCTGTATCTGTTGCACTTCACCAAGCGGTACTTTCTCTTTTTCCCTGCGGTAATAATTGAAAAAAAGATTGCGCGCCACCAGATACAGCCATGCACGCATGTTTGTGTGGTCATCCGGCAGCGAAAGCAGTGCTTTTAAAAAAGTTTCCTGCAAAAGATCCTCCGCAAGACTGCTGTTTTTGCACAAAGAGTAGAGGTAAAGATATATTTCTTTGCGATATTTCTGATATAGCTGCTTTAATATATCTTTTTCCATGACTCCTCCTCTCCCGTATAAAAACGACCGTCCCCATTCCTGTGACTCAGCCTGCGCTTTTGGAACTTCATCTATATAACAATCCTTTTTGAAAAATGTTACACGGAAATTTTATTTTTTTACTTCCAGTCGTTTTTCCCCTTTGAGGTCAACACAGTTCACGCAATACCATGAGGAGTTCCTCCTCGGTCAGATTCTTCGTCTGGATGGTAAACGTCACACCTTCCTTTGTAAAAATCGCGAGATAACATTCATCCTCCGCTGCAAGACGTGCGATTGTCACTTCCCTATTATTGATCACAGAAGTTTTTAAATCATCATCCTCAAATTCCGTGATAATCCCGGATTCCATCGTGCGGACACCGATCTCAAGGCTTCTGTTTCCATCCTCACTCTCATACAGAAATGTATTATTATCATCCACTACCTGATGATCTTTATTATAATAAATACTTCTTTCAGCCGTGGTCTGATTTTTCTCTTTTTCCCCGTCCAATGGCTGTATACTGCTTTGTACATAGGCTGTATCTGTATCATGCTCCTCTGCGTATGCCACAAGACTTTCCGGCAGATTTTTTGGAAAAACTGTCACTCCATAATACTGCTCTAACTCCTCTGCACTCATACGCTCTTCCTGTTCATAACCCATATCGATTGCAACCGTTGTCAGTTCACTGACCTCGTTGATCGTGATCTGCTCATTTGGAGCTGATGCACCTTCGTTCATCCCTTCTGCGACAGCACTTTCTGTCTCTGCGCCTGTATCTTTGTTCTGCACCCACAAATCAAATGATACCACTGCTCCAGCCAGCAGAATACACACGCACGCTGCCATTGCGGTGAAATGCCTGAGATTTCTCTTTTTCTGTGCTGCTTTGCTCCACTGCTCTGCCTCTTTTACATAAGCCGGATCGATTTTTCCGATCACATCTATCCAATCCGTCTTTTTCATAATGCATAGCCCTCCTTTTTCAGATAGTCCAGCAATTTACCCCTGACACGAAAAAGTGTTGTCTTCACCTTTGCCTCACTGCATGCACAGCGCTCTGCAATCTCTGTAATGCTATCAAAATACCAGTATCTCCGCACAAACATCACGCGGTGCTCCTTCGGGAGATTTTTGAGGAAATGATTGATACACGCCACTAATTCCTGTTCCTCTATGTAGTGCGATGGCTCTTTTTTGTCCATCTGATCTGTCAGTTCATCAAAAATAAACTCCACTTCCCCTTTTCCTCTTTTTGCCGTATGCAGTTTCCGGTATCGGTCCAGACTTAAATTTCTTGTGATTGCGCCTAAAAACGCAGATAAAATTGCCGGTCTCTCGTCCGGCATAGCGTTCCACGCCCTCAGCCAGGTGTCATTGACACATTCTTCACAATCTTCTTTATTCAAAAGAATATTTTTCGCAATCCTGCCACAATAACTGCCGTATTTCTCTGCCGTGTGTCTGATCGCACCCTGATCTCGGTTCCAATATAAATCAATAATCTTTTCATCTTCCATTGCACGTATCCTCATGTTCCCCATTGTTTTTACACGGATTTATTTCATTTTCTCATATTTCTCTTCACCTGGAAAGACGCAAATGAATTGGATTGGTTACACAAATTTTACACATATCAAAAAATCCGCACCTTATTTTTAAGGCTGCGGATTTTCTGATCTCTGCTTTTCTATAAACTAACCAAATCTCAAGCTGTCTCCATGGTTCAAAATCGGTGCACTGTACAAAAACAACACATCCTGATATTCCGTGTCCCCTAAAAGCTCCAGTGCATGCGAAGCTGAGACATACCGGAGGTCAACCAGCGTTACTTCCTCATAATACTCCGCTAAAAGCGGTGCGATACTGCTGCCAAAAGAATCCCTAAACAGCAACAGCTTCTTTCCATTATGGCACCCCGGATTCTGAATGGTCAGAAGCGCTCTTGCACCCCACAGGTAAAAATCATAATCATCCATCCCACCGATTTTTTCCGGTGCATAGACACTTACGTTCTGTTTTCTTTCATAATCATAGACCTGCATCCGCTCTATGGACGGATCTGTCCGGTAAATCATCTTATCCGGTGTTGTTTTCAATGCAGAGGCTGCCCCGTAAGCTCCGACAAAATCCTCCGTGGCAATCTGCCAGCCGTCAGATATTGTATTGGTCTGCTGTCCCATAGACTGCACAAGTGTATCTACTACATCTGTAATTTTTTCCTGTTTCCAGTGCAGATCCGTGCGGTAATAATCTTCCAGATGCAGTTTATCATATAAATTAATTTTCTGTGCCGAAGGAATCTCCGCCTGTATCATCTCATCCAGCCTTGCATAATCCAGTATTGGATACTGTTTATCTGCCAGATAATAATTTTTGTCCGGGATGACTGCGACATAACAATCTGCGTTCTGAAATTGTTCTGTGCAGAGCTTCTCTATGGAATCTGCCACTCTGCCCACATTCTTTTCATTTAATTCTGCCTCCAGATGATAAATTCCATCCTCAACTTTAAAATAACCATTGGTATCCGCTTTTCCCAAAAGTGCCGTCTCCGTCTCCGCTTTCACTGTGCGCAATCCGTCCCGCACCGGAAACTGCTCGGAAAAATACGTTTCCAACTGCTCCATATACGTTCCATCCCAAAAAGCAGCCACTGTAAATGCCGGTTTCTTCGCAAGTTTCCGTCTCTCCGTCTTAGAAACCGCCTGATCCGGCAGCAGAAACGCCGCCACCGGGACACAGACAAGTGATAGCAGAAAAACAACTGCTGCTATTTTTTTCTTCCAATCCATGCTTCTGCCCTCCTCATTAACGATCCGGTGTCAGATAAATGTGATTTGCCACTCATTCTCCCTAAAACCGGAAATATAAAAACGGATGTACCGAACTTCCCAGTAAAAATGCCGTAGCAAGCACCAGCCCTGTCAGTATATAACAGCTCTGTAACAGCCATCCTGACTTTTTCCACATGTTTGCATTTTTTAATCTCTGAACCCACATTGCAGGAAACGGTGTCGCACCGGCGCATGCGATGAGCAAAAGTATCAGACAGCTCTTTATCTCATAAGCAGCCATCGGTGTCATTGCATTTCCGTAACATCCGGATAATCCTAAAAACTGTTCTTTTATCTCACGGACACCCTCCACACGGAAAATGACAAAACTAAAAAGGACGACTAAAAGAACATAACCATGTTCTATGATATTTCTGACACAGGTCAGAAACATATTTTCCCTATTACCACCATTACTGTCATTATTTGCGGATATGTCTGCTATTTTAAAGGATCTTTCTTTCCATTTTCTTCCAATTAATTTCTCTGCACTTAAGAATGCGCCAAAATACAATCCCCAAAGCGCAAAATTCCATCCTGCACCGTGCCACAGACCACTGAGCAGCCAGACAACGAACATATTAAAACACCATCGCAGAACGCTCACCCGGTTGCCGCCCAGCGGGATATAAAGGTAATCGCGGAACCATCCTCCCAGCGTCATGTGCCATCTGCGCCAGAACTCCGAGATACTTTTTGAGATAAAAGGATACCTGAAATTCTCCGGGAATGTAAAACCTAATATTTTTCCGAGTCCGATCGCCATATCGCTGTAACCGGAGAAATCATAGTAAAGCTGTAACATAAACGCAAGGGCAAGCACCCAGTAACCCAGTGTGCCGATCCCTGCGCCTTCCGCACGGATTCCTGTATTCACGACTGCTTTTGCTGCTGTTTCTGATATATTTTGCAGCGCCGAGATAAGCGACGCAAGGGAATCTGCGATCAAAACCTTTTTACAGAGGCCACAGACAAACCTTGCCACACCGTCCCCGGTTTTTTCCCATGTGATCTCCCGGTGTTTTAATTCCGCCTGCACGAATTGAAAGCGGACGATCGGTCCGGCGATCAACTGTGGAAACATCGTCACATATGCCGCAAAATCAACAAAATTGTGTTCTGCCGCAACCTCTCCACGGTAAACATCCACATAATAACTGATGATCTGAAACGTGTAAAAACTGATGCCGACCGGAAGTGCGATCTGCACCATCGGAACATGTGTACCGAGAATCCTGTTTACACTGTCTGCCAGAAAATCCATATATTTAAAAAATACCAGCAATCCCAATGTCATTGCCGTAAAAATCCCGACCACAAGCCTGTCATGTCTACCCTTGTATTTTCCCGATCTGTCTGCAGGATCAGCAGCACAGACACACTTCTTCTGCCTCTGATATTCGATACATCTTCCACCCATATAGCCGACTGCAACAGAAAAAAGGAGCAGCACACTGTATTTTGGCTCCCCCCACAAATAAAAAACGAAGCTTGCCAGAAACAGTATCAGATTTTTCACTTTTGCCGGTGTCAGATAATAGATCACTAATACCGCCGGTAAAAAATAGTATAAAAACGTAATACTTGAAAAAAGCAAGCTTCGCACCACCTTCTGTATTTATTTTTTTAACGCTAAAAACGCTTCTTTTGCTGCATCTGCAACATCTTTGTCTGCCATGATGAATAAAATCACGTCGCCAACGTTTTCCACAACAACGCTCTCTGCTTCAACACATATCCACTTTGCCGGATCGGCATTTTCCTCTAAAAGCTTCTTGGCAGCTTCGATATCCTGATCTTCACTTACCCGGAGCAATACACACTGATAAGCGATCGAGGACATCATCGGTGCAGAGTACACGGAATCCGTATAATCAATCTCTGTCGTTCCTAAAATATATTCTTCTTCTGCTTCGGTAATCTCCACGTTTTCAAAATCATCTGTGTAGCTGAAGTAATCGTCATCTGTTTTTGCTGTTTTATAAATCTCATCCAGAATGTCTGCACAGCTTCCCTCCAGATTTGCCGATGTATCCAGCGCACCCTCTGTTGCCTCTGCAGTGATATTTCCATCATCTGCAACCGGATCTCCGGTTTTATTTCCACACGCAGCAATGGAAAGTGTCATTGCCGCCAGCAGAATCCATGCTATTTTTCTCTTCATATTCCCTCTCATTCCGGCGTGCGCAGACGCCCAAAAAATTCATTTTCACAATCCATTGTGATGTGAGCAACATTATACTATAGATTGTTCCCTTTTCCTAATGAATTTTTTCTTAATATCCGAGGAAATTTCTGGATACTTTATGATTTTGCAGTCAGAACCGATACAAACTGAAATCTCTGAATCAAATTAACAAGCGAAATTTTTTATAAATCCACAGTTTTTGTCTATAGGAAAATCGTAAAGCGCATGCCGTCTTCCACAGGCTCAAATACATAGCGGAATCCCTCTTTTTTCAGCAGTTCCCGCACCACATAGAGTCCCAGCCCATTGCCCCCGGAAGCTGCCCGCGTATCGTCCACACGGTAAAACGGTTCATAAATATAAGCCAACTGCTCCTCTGTCAACGGTGTACAGCTGTTTTCGATCCAGATTTTGTCTGTGTCTGCGGCAATTGTGATCTGCCCGCCCTGCTCTGTGTACTGTACCGCATTGCCGATCAGGTTCGACCACACTTTCTGAAATGTATTCCGGCTCATAAACAGCATGCAGTCTTCCGGGATACTGTCTGTCACCTCCAACTTTTTGTCAGCGATCTGCATCGCATATTCCTGCAGCACTGTTCCAATTTCCCCGCCTGCATAAAGCTTCTGTTTTTCCTCTTCCTGCAGATCCTGCACTTTGGAAGTATCTAAAATATCCCTGACCATTCCGCTCAGTTCATCCACTTTGGCAACTGCTTCCGCAAGATATTTGTCACGATCCTTGTACTTTCCTATATTATACTGCATATTTTCCAGCAGAATCCGCAGTCCGGAAAGCGGTGTTTTCAGTTCATGAGAAGCGGAACGCAGAAAAACAGTCTTCGACTTTTCCACTGCGAGCATATGCTCTTTTTCTTCATCCAGACTCCGGATCGTTGCAAGCAGCTGCTCATAAACCTGATTGATCTGCTCCGCCAGAAGTCCGACCTCATCTTCGTCCTGCACATGAAATGCCGCTTCCGGTTTTAAATTTTTCATATCGTTCGTGACATTCAGCATGTGAAAAATAGGTCTTGTAATGCGTCTCGAATATAAATAAGAAAAAACAATGGAAAAGAGAATGGCAGCTCCGAACGTAAACGGCAATAAAAATGTGATCATATCCACCGCCTCTTTCACCGGCATGGCACTTGCCATCACTTCCACCTGGATTTCAATCCCATCGTCTGCTTCCATTGTTTTATTTTTCACAATAATCGATTCCGCATTTTCCAGATTGCTCACATCAAAAACCATATCGGCATCGGTATACAGTGATATTTGGAAATCCATTCCCATATAAGTAACTTCACTGCCGGCACACTCTACCGTAACATTGACATTATTTTGTTTTGCAAAATCAGAAAAAATCTGCCCCGCTTCCGCTGCAGTATTCCTTTTTATCTCCTGCTGCAATGTCTCCATTTTCTTTTCCAGCTGATCCTGCATCCGGCTTAAGTACACCTTCGGATAGAAAAAATAAATCATCAGATGCATGGATGTTGTGATAAAAAGCAGCATAAAAAACGTATATAAAAATGTTTTAGGAAATAATTTCATTTTCTTCATATTCAATCCCCTACTCTGTGCGCACCGCTGAATACAGCCTTCTCTTGCAGGCTGATCACTTATTGATAGTTTATGGCAGCTCCAGCTTATAGCCGACGCCCTTCACCGTGATAATACAGTCGAGCTGCAGTTTTTTCCGCAGATTTTTCACATAGACATCCACAACACGGTCAAAAGGGCTTTCCTCCTCACCCCAGATCCGGTCTAAAATCTGATCCCGGCTCACAACCTGTCCCGCATTCTCCAACAAGACTGCTAAAAGTTTGATCTCTTTTGGTGTGACTGCCGCATCTTTTCCAAGATACGTTGCCCGATACCCGGAAAAATCCACCACAGCATCTTTGTATTTCCATGTATTTTCCGTCTTATAACGTGCCCGCAAAAGTGCTTCGATCCGCTTCAAAAGTAAGATCAGTGAAAACGGCTTACATATGTAGTCATCAGCAAGATTGTCAAACGTCTGCACCTGCGTTTCCTCGTCCGTGACCGCCGTCAGCATGATCACCGGAAGTTCACTGAATGTCCGCAGTTCTTTTAACACTTCGATCCCATTTTTCTTCGGCAGCATAATGTCTAACAGCGCCAGATGTATCTCTTTGCTTTTTAAAATTTCAAGTGCCTTCTCCCCATCTTCCGCACAAAAGACCTCATATTCATTTTCTTTTAAAAACTCTGCCACGCCCTCGCGGATCGCTGTATCATCCTCTACAATTAAAATATTCATTTTATACTTTCCTTTTCCTTAATTTAGTACTTCCCTGTTAAAATGTGCTATTTTCCTATAACAATAACACTACTTCCAGTTTATTATGACCTCTAAAGATTATCAACAAAAAAAATTTTCTGATTTCATATTAATTTCACATTGGAACGTTATGATATGTCTATCAAATCAATCAGACAATAGTCTGAACAACAAAAAACAAAGGAGATTTTCTTATTATGAAAAACAAAACATTATCTATCGCAACACTTTTACTTACAGGCGCACTTCTTTTTGCAGGATGCGGACAGACCGGAAACACCACCGGCAATACTTCTTCCACAACAGCCGGACAGGAAACGGCCACAACTGAACAGACAGACAGCACTGCACAGACTGCTTCCGACAGCACTGCTTCCACAAATGATATTTTTACGAACATGGATACTACAGATATAGATGGTAATAAAATGGATTCCTCTATTTTTGCCAAAAACAAAGTAACACTTGTAAATGTATGGAATGTCGGATGTACCCCATGTGTCAATGAAATTCCTGATCTTGATAAGATCAATAGTGAATACAAAGACAAGGGTGCTGCTGTTTACGGACTTTACGGCGACCTTGGCATGGGTATCTCAGATGACGAAATGGCTCAGATCAAAGATATTATGAGTAACGCAAATGCATCTTACACACAGCTTCGTATGGATGGAACGCTTGCCACAAATGAATCCCTTTTAAATATTATGGCATACCCTACCACTTATGTAGTCGGATCAGATGGAACCATCCTTGACACGATCGAAGGTTCTAAGGACTATGAAGGCTGGAAAGCTCTCATTGACTCTTACTTAGCAGAATAGTCACATATAGATCAGGTTTCCGGCAGTTTCCCGGACTGCCGGAACTCACGAAACGAGGCGAAACTTATATGAATATCAAAAAACGCTCTGTCACAGGCATCTTACTTTTAGCTATCGGGGTTTTATTTATTTTAAATGGAATCCATCGAAATGAGCATACCACTGTACAGAATAAGTCAAATATCATCTGTCTGGAATGCATTGGCATCGGATAACAGAAAATACATTACACGAATTTACAAGGAAAGGTTTTTCATCATGAACTGGATAAAAAAACAGCGAAAACATTTACGCTTATGGGTACAGGTTCTTTTCACCGCCCTGACAAATGGATATGTCATCGGTTTTACCGAGGGAAAAATTTACCGCGGCACAAGCAAAAAGCTCTGTGTTCCCGGCTTAAACTGCTACTCCTGCCCGGGTGCTGTCGGTTCCTGTCCGATTGGCTCCCTTCAGGCTGTGATTGGCAGTAAAAATTATAAATTTTCCTTTTATGTCATTGGATTTTTAATGATCTTCGGCTCTCTCATGGGACGTTTTGTCTGCGGCTGGCTCTGTCCTTTTGGTCTTGTGCAGGATCTGCTACATAAGATCCCTTTCGTCAAAAAGATTAAAAAAGTCCCATTTGACCGCTATCTGCGCTATTTAAAATATGTCATCCTTGTTGTGTTCGTCATTGCCATGCCTTTGCTTCTTGTCGGGGAAAGCGGCTATGGAAGTCCATGGTTCTGCAAGCTGATCTGTCCGTCCGGCACACTGCTCGGCGGTATTCCGCTTGTTGCAAAAAATCCGGGACTTCAGCGTGCCATCGGCTTTTTATTTGGGTGGAAAGTCAGCATCCTTGTCATTCTTCTTATTTTATCTACAATGATATACCGCCCTTTCTGCAAGTATTTATGTCCACTTGGTGCGATTTATGGTATTTTCAACCGGTTTTCACTCTACCATTACGAGATTGATGCCGCCAAATGCACGAAATGCGGACTTTGCGCAAAGAAATGTGATATGGGTGTCAAGGTTTATGAAAATCCAAACAGTGCGGAATGTATCCGCTGTGGAAAATGCAAAGATGTCTGCCCAACCGGCGCTATCCATTCAGGAATACGTCCCAAAACCGGAGTTTAACTTACCGTGGAGCAGCAGATTTTGTGGTGCTTTCCTAGAGTTTGAAGGGCAGATATAAGCGTCCTTTCACAAGTCAGAATTTTATATGTTAATGAAAAAGA
>ERZ827522.2725-NODE-2725-length-11538-cov-2.399373_pt1 | contig 11538 bp, 9 predicted proteins | sample MGYA00519580_ERZ827522 | MGnify/ENA primary metagenome ERZ827522 (study PRJEB31778, sample SAMEA3449340) | human gut metagenome | biome: human gut; feature: human-associated habitat; material: faeces | place: United Kingdom | collected 2010/2012 ... | reverse complement strand
AGAGCATGTTGGGGCAAGAACAAATGGAACTAACATCATTGGATTTAAAACAATTGGCATCCCAAATATAACGGGTTCATTAACATTAAATAATCCTGGTAGAATAGATAATTTTCCAATTTGTTTTATACGCTTTGATTTACATTTGTAAGCCATAATAATTGTTAAAGGTAATGTAATACCAGAACCAGTTAAAAAGACAAAGAAATTAATAAAGTCCATTGTAACTATATAGGGTCTTGCTGCTGTCACAGCAGTTTGATAAATAGCTAGATTTTCTGCTCGCGTTGCATACCAAATTGGGTCCATAAAAGAATCAACTACAGATGAACCATGAATTCCAAAGAACCATATAAATGAATTCAAGAAAGAAGCAAACAATGTTCCAACTAATGATGTTGTTATACTAGCCAGTGGCATCTGTAGAACTTGAATAATAAAGTTTGTCACTGTATCATAAGGTGTTAATGAAACAACAAGACGAATAATTAAGAAAATAGGTAAAACAACAGCAGCTGGTATCAAAGCATTAAATGATCTTGAAACAAAACTTGGAACACTTTCAGGCATTTTAATAATCCAATTTTTATGAACAGTATAACTATAAATTGAAGTTGCGATTAAAGCTGTTATCATAGCTGTAAACAAGCCTTGAGCTTCAAAATTAGAAACAGCAAAACCGCCATCTTCCATCTGGGCTAATAAGATAAAGTAAGCAGATACTGAGATACCTACAGCAGATAGAGGTTCAACTTTATTTTTAAGAGCTAAGCTATTAGCAATTCCAATAATAGATAACAATGATACCAATCCAGTTGTTGCAGGAACCATAATATCCCAACACCATTGACTCCAAATATCTCCTAGTAAAGATGTCATTGTTTCTTGAAAAATAGGTAATGGAAAATCTCCTATAATAATACAAACAGATCCAACGATTAATATCGGCATAGAAAACATCAAACCATCTTGTAAAGCAGCTAAATATTTATTATTAGATAATTTGTTAGATATAGGCATTAATGTTTTATCTAACAAATGTGTTAATTTATCCATAAATTCACCTCCTATTTCAATTTAGGAAAATAGTCTTTATTCACAGAAATATAATCATCTAAAATCTTTCTTGCTAAATCTGTATCAACAACAGTTCTATTGACAACTAAAGCTTGTAAAGCTTTTTGATAAGAGCCTTCTAAAGTTGCATCAACCGTTAATTTTTCATATGCATACTGTCCTTCTAGAAGGCCTTTTTCAAAAGTTGGGACATCGCCAACATGGAAAGGCTCAGCACCATGATTTCCAACTTGGCAAGCAACTTCTAGCATCATACCATCATCCAAATTATTGACAATTCCATTGTTTTTTACCATTAATAAAAATGTATCTTTGCGATTATAAGCAATACTCATAGCAAGTTCAACAATATATGTCGCATGAGCATCATTATGAGCAACTGTAGCTTGTTCAATACCATCATGAGATTCTTGAGCATATTTTTTATCTAAATCATATTGTGTTCCTCTTATTGCATGTAAGTCTATAATACAATGGAATGTTTGTCTTCTTATTAATTTTTATTGTTTTATTGGTAGGTGCATTGAGTTTCTTTCCAGCGTTAGCTTTAGGACCACTTGCTGAATTCTTTGGTATGTTATAGAGGGGGGAAGAATTATTATGGAAAACAAAAAGAGAGCAATTGCTGATAAATCAATGATTATGCGTGCTATTAAAGATTCATTCACTAAACTCAGTCCAAAAACACAAGCTGAAAATCCAGTTATGCTTTTGGTATATATATCAGCTATATTAACAACTTTGTTGTGGCTTGTTTCTTATACTGGTTATAAAGATGTTGCATCAAGTTTTACATTTGCTATTGCACTTATCTTATGGTTAACAGTTTTATTTGCCAATTTTGCTGAAGCAATTGCTGAAGGTCGTGGAAAAGCACAGGCTGATTCTCTAAGAGCGGCCAAGAAAGATGTAGAAGCACATAAAATTGAATCTTTATCAAATAAAGAAGAATTTGTTGATATTCCTTCAACATCTCTTGGTAAAGGTGATTTTGTTATTGTCAGAGCTGGTGAGCAAATTCCAGCGGATGGAGAAGTTATTGAAGGGGCTGCATCAGTAGATGAAAGTGCCATTACTGGTGAATCAGCGCCAGTCATTCGAGAGAGTGGTGGAGACAGAAGTGCAGTCACAGGTGGAACAACAGTCTTGTCTGACTGGATTGTTGTGGAGGTCACTCATGATCCAGGAGATAGTTTTTTAGACAAGATGATTGCTATGGTCGAAGGTGCAGCGAGAAAGAAAACACCTAATGAATTAGCCTTACAAATATTTTTAATCGCACTATCTATTATCTTTATATTGGTCACTGTTTCTCTTTACACATACTCATCTTTTTCAGCAGCCCAAGCTGGGATTGATAATCCAACATCTGTTACAACATTGGTTGCCTTATTGGTATGCTTAGCACCAACAACAATCGGAGCCTTGTTATCCGCTATTGGAATTGCTGGTATGAGTCGATTAAATCAAGCCAATGTTTTAGCAATGAGTGGACGTGCTATTGAAGCAGCTGGTGATGTTGATATTTTAATGCTTGATAAAACAGGAACAATCACTTTGGGAAATCGACAAGCTTATGAATTGATTCCAGTAGATGGTTGTCATCCTCATGACTTAGCAGATGCTGCTCAGCTTTGTTCATTAGCAGATGAAACGCCAGAAGGACGAAGTGTTGTTGTTCTTGCAAAAGAAAAGTTTAATATTCGAGCAAGACGTTTAGAAGATAAAAATATGAAGTTTATTCCCTTTACTGCAAAAACAAGAATGAGTGGTGTTGATTTTGCTGGTCATGAAATTCGTAAAGGTGCAGCAGATTCAATCAAGGAATATGTATTGGGTTATGGTGGAACATATAGTCATGAATGTGAACAGGCAGTCAACATGATAGCTAATCAGGGAGGAACTCCTTTGGTTGTTGCTAAAGACCATAAAATCATGGGTGTTATTCATTTGAAGGATATTATTAAAAGTGGAGTTCAAGAAAAATTCTCGGATTTAAGAAAAATGGGAATTAAGACAATTATGATCACAGGTGATAACCCACTAACCGCTGCAGCAATTGCAGCAGAGGCAGGCGTTGATGACTTTTTAGCAGAAGCGACTCCTGAAGGTAAATTAGAAATGATTCGTGATTTCCAAGCCAAAGGGCATTTGGTTGCGATGACAGGTGATGGAACAAATGATGCTCCAGCTCTCGCTCAGGCTGATGTTGCTGTTGCCATGAATAGTGGAACGCAGGCAGCCAAAGAGGCAGGGAACATGGTGGATCTAGATTCTTCTCCAACGAAATTAATTGATATTGTGCGTATTGGTAAGCAATTATTAATGACACGTGGAAGTTTAACAACTTTTTCAATAGGCAATGATGTGGCAAAATACTTTGCGATTATTCCAGCCTTGTTTATTGGCTTATATCCTGAATTACAAGCATTAAATGTCATGTCTTTGCATTCTTCTCAAAGTGCTATTCTATCAGCAATTATTTATAATGCATTGATTATAGTAGCTTTAATTCCTTTGGCGTTAAAAGGTGTGAAATATCGTGAAGTATCAGCCAGTAAGTTGTTATCAAGAAATTTATTAGTATATGGGATTGGTGGAATTATCACTCCGTTTATATGTATTAAGGTCATTGATATGCTACTAGTTGTATGCCATTTGGTATAGGAGGGTTATAGAATGAAAATGGTTAAGAATGTATTTCCCAAAGCAGTTCTTATTTTTGTTATCTTTACAGTGTTATGTGGTATTATTTATACAGGTGTTATTACAGGCATTGCACAAGTCTTTTTTCCAGAACAGGCAAATGGCAGCATTATAGAAATCAATGGAAAAAAATATGGAAGCGAGTTATTAGGTCAGCAATATACTGATATTAAGCACATGTGGGGTCGTATCATGAACATAGATGTAACAACATATGTTGATGATAAAGGACAACCTGTTATGTATGCCTCACCATCAAATTTAAGTCCAGCAAGTGAACAATATCAAGAAATTGTAGCTGAACGTGTTGATAAAATACGGGCTTCACATCCTGATCAGGGGAATATGCCTATACCTGAAGATTTGGTAACATGTTCAGGGAGTGGGTTAGATCCTCATATCTCTGTAGCCGCAGCAAAATATCAAATTCAACGTATTGCAAAAGCACAGGATATGACAGATTCACAAGTTCAAGAGATTGTTGATAAATGTACTGATGGACGTTTCTTAGGCATATTTGGTGAGGAGACTGTTAATGTTTTAAAAGTGAATCTAATGCTTGATGGTATTTTAAAATAGAACCTATTATGAGGTTCTTTATCTTTAAAATCTTTATACTATTTTAATAGGAAGAATGCTAGAATGATGATGGGGTGATAGATGATGTTTCAAAGAACTGAACCAGATGAAATTTTAAAAAAAATTCATGATGAAGAAAGAAAACAAGGACGTGGATATTTAAAAATATTTTTTGGTTATGCTGCGGGAGTTGGAAAGACATATACAATGCTAGAAGCTGCTCATACAGCAAAAAGACGTGGTGTAGATGTCGTTGTCGGATACGTAGAACCACATGCCAGACCAGAAACAACAAGACTGGTTCAAGGATTAGAAAGCTTATCTCCAAGAATTATTGAACATAATCACATTCAACTCAAGGAATTTGATTTAGATGCAGCACTTGCAAGAAAACCAGAGTTAATTCTTATTGATGAATTGGCTCATACAAACGCAACTGGTTTAAGACATCATAAGCGTTATCAGGATATTAGAGAATTATTAGCAGCTGGAATTAATGTTTATACCACTGTAAATGTTCAACACATTGAAAGTTTAAATGATATGGTTGCATCTATTACAGGTGTTTTGGTTAGAGAACGTATTCCTGATTATGTTTTTGATGATGCAGATCAAGTTGAATTGGTAGATATAGAACCTAATGATTTGATTGAAAGATTAGAAGCAGGTAAAGTCTATCAACCAAATCAAGCCAAAAAAGCTTTATCAAATTTTTTTAATAGAGATAATCTCATTGCATTAAGAGAAATAGCGTTAAGAAGATGTGCCGATCGTATTAATAAAATGACTGAACTTGCAAAAGCAGATAAGGGGATAGATTATTTTACTGGGGAACATATATTGGTATGTATTTCATCTTCTCCAACCAATGCGAAAGTTATTCGTACAGCTGCACGTATGGCAGCTGCTTTCAAAGGGCGTTTAACTGCATTATATATTGAAACTTCAGATTACATCCGTATGAATCAAAAAAGTTTAAATACATTAAGTGAAAATATGCATTTGGCACAACAATTTGGTGCACGAGTTGAGGCGGTATGTGGTGATGATATTGCTTATCAGATTTCAGAGTATGCACGTTTATCTAATGTTTCAAAGATAGTCTTAGGAAGAAGTCAAACAAAAAAGCATCTTTTTTCAAAGCCATCACTCGTTGAACAACTCACTTTTGCAGCTCCTAATTTAGATATTTATATTATTCCAGTCAAAGGAACATCGGTATATCGTTATCAAAAATATAAAGAAAAACCTCAATTTGTATTGAAAGATTTCCTGATTTGTATTTGTGTGATTATAGCTATTACTTTCATAGGATACTTATTTCAAAGTTTTGGATTTAGTGAAGCTAATATTATAACTGTTTATATATTAGGTGTTTTAATGATTTCAATTATGACATCCCAAAGAATTTATAGTATTGTTTCTTCATTTTTAAGTGTACTGGTTTTTAATTTCTTTTTTACAAATCCTTATTTTACATTTCAGGCATATGATTCTGGTTATCCAGTAACTTTTGTGATTATGTTTTTAGCGGCTTTTATTACAAGTGGTTTGGCAGTTCAAATGAAAAACAGTGCGAAACGTGCCGCACAAACAGCATATCGCACAAAAATACTCTTAGATACAAATCAATTAGTACAAAAGGAAAAAAATAAAAAAGGAATTATTGATGTCACATGTCATCAATTGATGAAACTACTCAATAAAGATATTATTTTCTATCCAGTTGATGAACTCAATCTTCAAAATCCCATTGTGTTTTCAATAGATGACTCAAAAGATATTGAAAAATGTATCAATAATAATGAAACTGCAGTTGCAACCTGGGTTTATAAAAATAATAAACATGCAGGAGCAACAACACATACATTAGGAAATGCAAAGTGTTTATACTTGGCTTTGCGTGTGAATGAGAATGTTTATGGTGTTGTAGGGATTAGAATTAAAAATAAACCTTTAGATCCATTTGAACATAGTATAGTCTTGTCAATTCTAGGGGATGCGGCTATGGCTCTAGAAAAGGAGCAGGTCATAAGAGAAAAGTCTAAAGCTGATTTAATAGCTAAGAATGAGCAGTTACGTGCAAATTTACTACGTTCAATTTCACATGATTTAAGAACACCATTAACATCTATATCTGGCAGTGCAGGGATACTTTTATCGAGTAGTGATACACTAGATGAAAAAAATAAAAAACAATTATATACTGATATTTATGATGATTCTTTGTGGCTTATCAATCTTGTTGAGAATCTCTTATCAGTAACACGTATCGAAGATGGAACGATGCAATTAAATATGACAACTGAATTAATTGAAGAAGTTGTTCATGAGGCATTACAGCATATTAGTCGTCAAGGAAGGGAACATCATATTCAGGTTCAACAAGATAATGAATTCATTCTTGTAAAAATGGATACAAGACTTATGATACAAGTGATTATTAATTTAATTGATAATGCTATTAAATATACACCAAAAGGTTCGCATATTCTGATTCATGTTTTTAAGCAGAAACAAGAGGTATGTATTGATGTTCAAGATGATGGACCAGGTATTACTGATGAGATGAAACCACATATCTTTGATATGTTTTATACAGGTAATATGAAAGTCGCAGATAGTCGAAGAAGTTTAGGACTAGGATTGGCTTTGTGTAAATCTATTGTGAATGCTCATCATGGTACAATGAGTGTTCTTGATAATCAACCAAAAGGTGCTATACTTAGAGTCATATTACCAGTAGAGGAGGTCATATTGCATGAATAAAACATCAACAATTCTTGTAGTTGAAGATGATAGTGCAGTACGCAACTTAATTTCAACAACCTTACAAGCTCACAATTATAAGTATTTATTAGCATCAAATGGTGAAACAGCTATTTTAGAAGCATCTTCACACAATCCAGATATTATTTTGTTGGATCTTGGCTTGCCAGATATAGATGGCATTGAGATTATTAAAAAGGTCAGAAGCTGGTCAAATATGCCAATTATTGTGATTAGTGCACGTAGTGAAGATAGTGATAAAATAGAAGCACTTGATGTAGGGGCTGACGATTATTTAACCAAACCTTTTTCTGTTGAAGAACTTCTTGCAAGATTACGTGTAACTTTAAGACGATTAAGTTATATTGAGAACACAAATGTACATTCATCCACTTTTTTGAATGGTGGATTAAAGATTGATTATAGTGCTGGATGTGCATATTTAAATGATGAGGAATTACATTTGACACCAATAGAATATAAATTGTTATGTGTGCTTTCAAAAAATATGGGGAAAGTTCTGACTCATACTTATATAACTCATGAAATATGGGGAAGTTCTTGGGAAAGTGATGTTGCTTCATTGCGTGTATTTATGGCTACATTAAGAAAGAAAATAGAAAAAGAACCATCTTCTCCACAATATATCCAAACTCATGTTGGTGTTGGATATAGGATGTTAAAGGTTGAGTGAACTCCTTTAGACATCTATTATTCATTCTAATAAAAAATGACTTATAAGAATAAAGCCATTTCATATATGTTATTGATAATCTTTTTCAATACATTCCTTCTGATGGATATAAATTTGTTCAATGATTGGTTTTCCTTCAATATAGTTCCATCTTTGTATAAAAGTTGGTTCAACCATGAACAATCTTTCATTTTCTAAATGAGAATATGATTGAAAAGATGATAAGAAATACTTTTGAAAATATTTACAGAAATCTTGATGATCTAAAGGATGTCCTATCTCTTTACAGATACCTTCAATTTGAATATTATCAAGACATAATGCAACATTTTCATTGTCTTGAATATCTTGGTATTTTCTAAAAGTCTTATCAGTTTGAAAATAAAAAATACCATTCATAATTAAAAAACTCATTTTTCTAGCAGTGACTTTATCTTGATGAGAAGTTGCTAAAACTATTTTCGCATGATCTCCTATTTGCTGAAATATGTTATTGTATTTATTTATATAGTTACTGTTCATTCTCTTCTCCTTATTTTATCATTCCACCATGAAACAATGCTTCATATATTTTATGAGAGCGATAATATATATCTTCACTCCCTTGAAATGTAGAAAAGTCCCCTATGATTTTAGATATATAAGTATACTCACCTCTAGTATAAATCTCAGGCCCTCTAAAGGGTCTTTGTTCATTAACCAAAGCTAAAGCCTCTTTTAAAAATTCACTATTAAAATCTTCACTTAAAACTTTTCCATAATAATTCATAGACCAGCATACATGAACATCATCATAAATAATTTCTTGTCCAGAAAAAAATGAAGCACCAAAGAATGAATCATAATATTGATATTTTCCATTATGATAACTATAATCATGAGAATCCTTTCTTAATGAATTCATTTTGTTTTTATGAGATGCGTATGTTGATTTTTTAGCTTCAACAAGAAAGGAAACAAGCTGATTTGTATTGGTAACTTGTGGTGTATCACTTCTACAATCATCATCTTTAATGAAGTGATCAATAGTTATTCCAAAAATATGTGATAAGTCAATGAGATATTCTAAACTAGGTGTAATGACACCATTCTCCCATTTGGTAATTGTTTGCCTAGATACACAAAGTTTTTCAGCTAATTCTTCTTGTGTGAGCATATTCTTTTTTCGATAATAAATCATTTTATCATGTAACATATATAGCCTCCTTGTCTATCAACAGTATAACATGAACAATTTTCATACACTAGCAAGCAGAGTTTACATTTTTGCTACTTTGTTATCTTTAATGTTTTTGTTTCAGGAGATACTTTTTCTATAACTTGTTTGATTTTTACGGATGACTATGCTACATGTTAAATATTATAGAAATTATTGTTGTGTATATCCTGAAATTATCACTTTTAATGTTATCTTAATAGACTCGTCTTTTTTATTAACACTATCTTGATAGATTATTCTCTATAATATACTTGTAGGGAGGGGAGACATATGAAGAAACAACAAGATTTAGATGAATATTTAATATTAGAGGAATTTAGCCAGGAGATGAAAGAACTCTTTGCATATTGCCCACAAAAATGTGAAGAAAAAATATTAGAAGTTTTAAGTCGCTATCCAGATGCACCACAACCCCAAAATTTATTAGGTATTTTAGCAGAATATAAGAATGATAAAATTTTAGCTATGAAACACTATCGAGCTGCTTGGGCACTGGCTGCTGATTATTCTCCATCGAGTGCAAACATCTCCAGACTAGCAGAATTTGATTATCAAAGACAATACTATTTTCATGTTAAAGATGTTCAGCAAAAAGATGAAGAACAAAATACTTATCAATTTTTAAGAAGAGTATTGGGATAAAAACTATCATTTTTTATCTTTCTTAACATATACTTTATAAAGAGGATTTTATTGTTTTGATTATATAATTCATGATTTAAGTAAAAATAATGTTAATATTTTGCTTTTTTCAAAAAATAAAAGAAAAAGTGTTGACAAAAGAACATTGTCAATGTATTATAAACGCAAGTTAAAAGTGAAATCGAGGATCAGGAAGAGTAATTTGTTGAACGCTTCAAGCGAGGTAACATAGAGTGGAAGGTTACTAAGTAGAAACGAATGAAACGCACCTGTGAGAGTCCATTGGAAAGATAGTATAATGGAACGTCACCTGCGTTAAAGGCAAGAGTGGTTAGAAAATTTTCTAACAACGAGAGTGGTACCGCGTATATATACGTCTCTGGAGTTTTTCCAGAGGCGTTTTTGTTTTAGGAGGGTGATGATTATGCGGCGATTAGGGAGATATGAATTTTAATAAACAAAAATATAAAGGAAGAGGAGAAAAAAATATTATGGAAAAGAAACAATATAAAAAAGTTGTATTAGCATATTCAGGGGGATTAGATACTTCAATTATTATCTCTTGGTTAAAAGAAAATTATGGTTGTGAAGTGATTGCTGTAGCAGGAGATGTTGGTCAGGCAGATGAACTTGAAGGATTAGAAGCAAAAGCTTTAGCTACTGGAGCATCAAAATATTATGTTGCGGATTGTAAAGAAGAATTTGTGAATGATTTTATTTTTCCAGCAGTGAAAGCCAATGCTATGTATGAAGGAAAATATTTACTTGGAACATCACTTGCAAGACCAATTATTGCGAAGAAGTTAGTTGATATCGCAAAAGCTGAAGGTGCCGATGCAATTTGTCATGGATGTACGGGTAAAGGTAATGATCAAGTCAGATTTGAATTAACAATTAAGGCTTTTGCACCAGATATGGATATTATTGCACCTTGGAGAACATGGGAATTAAAAAGCAGAGAAGATGAAATCGAATACGCAGAGGCAAGAAATATTCCTTTAAAGATTAATAAAGAAACAAATTATTCAAAGGATAAGAACTTATGGCATTTGTCTCATGAAGGATTAGATCTTGAAGATCCACAAAATGAACCAATGTATGATAAGATTTTAGAAATGGGTGTCACACCAGAACAAGCACCTGATACACCAACATATATGACATTAACATTTGAAAAAGGTGAACCAGTTGCGTTAAATGGTGAGAAAATGAATGGTGTTGATTTAATTTTGAAATTAAATGAACTTGGTGGAGCCAATGGAATTGGAATTATTGACATGGTAGAAAACAGATTGGTTGGTATGAAATCAAGAGGTGTTTATGAAACACCAGGTGGAACTATCTTAATGGAAGCTCACCAACAATTAGAAGAACTTATCTTAGATAGAGAGACACTTAAATATAAACGTCTTGTTTCTGTTGAATTTGCTGAACTTGTTTATGCTGCTAAATGGTTCTCACCACTTAGAGAAGCATTAACTGCTTTTGTTGATAAGACTCAAGAATATGTAACAGGTACAACAAACTTTAGATTATATAAAGGAAATATTATTAAAGAAGGTACAACTTCTCCTTATTCATTATATGATGAAGATATCGCATCATTTAAAACTGGTGATTTATATGATCATCATGACGCTGAAGGATTTATTACTTTATATGGTCTTTCAACTAAAGTACGTGCAATGAAATTAAATAACAAAAAATAAAAAGAGCCCACTGCTCTTTTTATTTAAAGGAGGAAATTTATGAATTTATGGGGTGGAAGATTCACTAAACCTACAAACCAACTTGTTTATGATTTTAATGCTTCTATTAAATTTGATAAAACTTTTGCCAGTCAAGATATTAA
>ERZ827522.2724-NODE-2724-length-11540-cov-3.064258_pt1 | contig 11540 bp, 8 predicted proteins | sample MGYA00519580_ERZ827522 | MGnify/ENA primary metagenome ERZ827522 (study PRJEB31778, sample SAMEA3449340) | human gut metagenome | biome: human gut; feature: human-associated habitat; material: faeces | place: United Kingdom | collected 2010/2012 ... | reverse complement strand
AATAGAGTAAATGCCAAAAAACTATATACAAATGCAGCTAAAATTTTAGCAGTAACTAATTTTGATTTTCCATATCGTGACGACAGTATAATGCTGTCTGCACCAGACTGATATTCACCGGAAAAAGTTCCTGCCACACAAATACAGATACCAATAATGCCTATTACAAACAATTCCAAACAGCTAAGTAATGTTTCCCACCCGGTATGATAACTGTATTCATAGGGGGTTGAAACAGATGAAACACGATTTAACCAAAATGTTTTTTCACTGTCCGAAAAATTCCAATCGTCATATTCTTGATTTAGTAGTGTTTCAACTTTTTCATCACGAGTTGCATAGAAATCAAAGTTATTTTCCAAATCCATATTCGTAATTGCGGAAAAAGAAGAATCGTAGGCATATGGAGCAGCATAATTTCCATTTATCAATTTCCAATAATCTGAATATGGGAAGAAGTATTTGAAATATGCACTATCATTCAATGATTTTTGCGTAGCGTCTTTGGAAACATTCTCCGGATCATCAAAGAGAGCCTGATATTTCGCAATGTCTGCTTTGATTTTTTCGTTCGTCAATTTACCCGCATTGCTATTTGAAAATTCTTTATCCATAGCGATTGCTTCCATACCGCTTGTTTGTTTTCCGTCTGTATCAAGCACAATAAACTGGCTTACAGGAAGATAAAACAATATCCCAGCCAATATTAAGCAAACTGTAATTACAATGATATTCATTCGCTTTTTGGTAAGTTTTTTTAATTCAAGAGCAAATAATGTTTTCATTCCTCGTCCCTCCTAATTTCCTCATCTTGAAAATGATATAAATACAAATCGTCAAGCGTTGGTGGAACATTGACTGCTCCACACATTGGCTGCGTATCACTAACAACACGCAGCAAGACTTCATTTCCCTGTTCATGGTGCAAGTTTACCACCCGGAAGCGTTCACTTACTTCGTTAATCTGTGATTGTAAAAGTTTACAGTTCCAGACTTTTCCATCCATACTATGAATTGCTTTTTCGGTTGAACAGTTCAGGATTAAACTGCCTTTTTTCATCATCAAAATGTCGTCAGCAATGTAATCAATATCTGAAACAATATGTGTTGACAAAATAACGATTTTGTCTTTTGCAAGTTCTGCACGTTCAAAATCAGATTTCTTTGCAGCTTCCTCGCGGTATGCCACGATCTCATCCCAGTTTTTGATCTCACTCTGGTACTTATCAATAATCGGATGCTCCGGGGATACAACCATGTAAGTAACACCGAATAATGTATCGCAGCGGGTTGTGTATACACGAAGTTTATCTTCTTTTCCTTTAATAGAGAAATCAACTTCAGCACCCATGGATTTACCGATCCAGTTCTTCTGGGAAACTTTTACACGCTCGATATAATCCACATGATCTAATCCTTCAATTAGTTTCTCTGCGTAATCCGTGATCTTTAACATCCACTCACTTTTTACTTTGCGGACAACCGGAGCTCCACAACGCTCGCAGACACCGTTTACAACTTCCTCGTTTGCAAGACCTACTTTACAGGAAGTACACCAATTGATCGGCATTTCTTTCTTGTAAGCCAAACCTGCTTTAAAAAGTTTTAAGAAAATCCACTGTGTCCATTTATAATAATTTGGATCTGTGGTGTTGATCTCTCTGTCCCAGTCAAAAGAATAACCGAGCGAATGAAGCTGATCTTTGAATCTTGCCACGTTCTTCTCTGTTACGATCTTCGGGTGAATCTTGTTCTTGATCGCATAGTTTTCAGTTGGAAGTCCGAATGCATCCCATCCCATTGGATAGAGTACGTTGTATCCCTGCATTCTTCTCTTTCTAGCTACAATATCAAGTGCTGTGTAAGGTCTCGGATGACCTACGTGAAGTCCCTGTCCTGATGGGTACGGGAACTCAACTAATGCATAATATTTTGGTTTGGTAAAGTCATTGGTTGCTGCGAAAGCTTTCTCATCATCCCAGACTTTCTGCCATTTTTTTTCGACTACCTTATGGTTATAAAGTTCTGCCATGGTATTCCTCCTTCTTTTTTATCAAGCATGATTCATGATTTTGTGGATTTTGTGGTAATAGAACAAAGTTTCCTGTTACATAAAAAATCTCCGTCTCCAAAAAGAGACGAAGATATCTGTTCACTCCGTGGTACCACTCTCATTCGCAGGATGAACGGTTCATCCAAATACGCACTCACATTCTTAACGCGAATCACACGTTCTGACCTACTTATTTTTTCATTTCAATCAGAAAACTCAGAGGCGAGTTGGGAACTTCCAAATACTGTCTTGCACCATCCGACAGCTCTCTGACACTTTTTCGTTCTTAATACTCCTCGTCAACGTCATATTTTATGCTTTTAACATGATTTATTTTAACATATGAAATTCATTTGTCAATATTTTCAGAGCATATCCCACTTTGAAAAATCTTCGTGATTGTCTTTTGCAAAAATAGCAATTGCAGTCATCAGTAAAATTTTAAAATCCAGAAACAGGGAATAGTTTTCAATATACATCAGATCCCATTTCAGTTTGTCCAGAAAACTTGTGCTATAATTTCCCATCACCTGTGCATATCCGGTCAGTCCGGCTTTTACCTTCGTACGAAGTACAAACTCTGGAATATCCTCGACTGCTTTTGCAATAAATTCCGGTCGTTCCGGTCTTGGACCTACAAAACTCATATCACCTTTTAAAATATTTACAAGCTGTGGCAGCTCATCTAACTTCGTATTCCGAAGGAAACGTCCTACCCGTGTCAGCCGTTTGTCGTGCTTTGTGGCAAGCTGCGGTCCCCTGTTTTTCTCCGCATCCGTGATCATGCTGCGGAACTTGTAAATTTCAAATTTTTTCATGTCTCTGGTACAGCGGACCTGCCGGTAAATCACACTGCCGCCGTCCTCGCACTTAATGCAGATTGCAATAATCAAAAACAATGGAGAAAGAATCACCAGAAACAACACCGAAAAGACGAGGTCAAAGCATCTTTTTACCGCACGCTTGGAAATTTCCATTCCAAAATGGTTACAGAAAAAGACCGGTGAATCGTGATACTGTGTCAATCCTGAACCGCGTATCATAATATCCGATAATTTTGTGTTGCAGTAAACCTGCCTGTCCATATAGTAACAGAACTTGAGCAGTTCATTCCGCTCGTCAGACGGCAGATCTTCCAGAAAAACAGAGTCATGCACCCTTATTTTCTCTTTTGCCGCCTCTAAAGTATCAGTTCTGGTGATCACGCACGCTGTCGTGATCTGAAAATGCTCCATGATTTTCTTATAAATCTGAAAAATACCTGCAAATGTAATACACTGGATCGTACTGAGCAGGATCAGCTTCCATAAAACCAGAAGAATGCCTGCAAAATGCACTGTTTTTGCTCCCACAAACAGATACCAGACTACATTTACAGCGGTCAGCCTTCCCCACAGTTCCATATAAATCTCATAGCGCCTGTTATTATTATTTCCAAGTTTCCGGACCACACACAGATAAAGTAAAAAGAGGTACGCAACAAATACCCAGAGATCAAACCGCATCTGAAACTGATGTTTCAGGAACCAAATATATTCGCATATCCAGCCACCCCACAAAACGGTCTGCATCAGGATATAATTAATCTGTCGTTTCATAATACATTTGCCTCAAATTCAAATTTCTTCTTCAGTGCTTTCAAATAAGCTTTCTTGTTTCCCCTGGCTGCCAGAATCGGTGCGTAGGCATCCCTTCCGCTCACACAGAACAGATATGGATACCCGGAAAAATGTTTCTGGTAATCACGCACAAAATCCAGAATACCACTCTGGATCTCTTTCATTCCCTCCGAATTTGCATCCACCTTTCCGAATAAATACGAAACCTCCCCGCTCGCTTCATCCAGTTCAAATCCAAGGAACTGCGGTGTTGGTGAGGAGAGCAGCAGTTCAAAAAAGATATTGTCATCCGTGTTAGGATCATGTTTTTTCCATAAGTCACGATTGAACGACTGCGCATACAGATATGCTGCGAGTTTTCCATTCTGTAAAAATATTTCGCTTGCATCGACTTCAAAATTATGAACGGAATTAGTGCCCGCGATCGCCCCGGTAATGCTGCACGGAAGCTTCCACACGTTCTGTACCAGATAGTCCAGCGCTATCGCCCCACTCCCTGCCCAGCCGATATCCACCGCAAGAGCATTCCGGCTGTCGCCCAGTACTTTTTTATAGTATAATTCCGCAGCTTTGGATTCCCTGTCATAAACGGCTGTCACATCCTGCCAGTTTGCTTCCAGAAAACGTTTTACCTGTCTGACGTTCCCACTTGTCAGATATGTTTCATTGGGTAATTGCTGTAACAGACGATCCATCAGAAATTCCAGCCGCATGGATTTTAAAATCTGCTCTATGGTATAAGTTCCATCCGCTTTATGATACAGATACCGTCTGAAAAAATCATAGCGGTTATAACGAGCCATCAGTTTTGTTGCCGCAGCTCTCGACCAGTAAACATACTCTGTTTTCTCCTCCGGGAACAGCACAGCATATGCCTGTCTTAAAATATCCCCATCTCTGGACAAAAACAGTAATTTATCAATCCCATGCTCTCTGGCATATGTATGAATAAAATTGCAGTACCCAAGCACAAACAAGCCGCCATAAATATAGCCGTACTCATACTCCATCGGCAGCTGCTCCGTGCCATTGTATAGCTTATTATTTACAATTCCGCGATACGCACCGCCGACAACTGCCGACATATCATATGACCGGTACAAAAGTGCATTGCGGTTCACATTCAGATAATAAAACACCTCGAATCCGTGTTTCTTTGCATTTTTCACATCGCTCACCGGATTGTCGCCCACATGGATCATAGAATCCGTGTCCGGGTATGCCCTTTTTACAACTTCATATAACGATCCCTCTGCCTTACTCTTTTCATATTCACAGGAAACATAGAGTTCCTCATATCCGCCATAGCCGTTTTTTTGCAGCAGCTCCGATAAAAATGCTTTTGATAAATACATGTCCGAAGTGATCACGAGCCGCTTTCCATGTTCCCTCAGCTGTGTAAACACCTGCTGCATAAATGGATTGGCATAACAGAACTCCATTTCCAATGCCTGCTCCATCTGCATTCCCTGCTCTTTTGTGACACCGATTTCATTCTCTAATCTGCTCCAGATGTCAGAAAGCTTGATTTCATAATGCTTCTCTTCTTTATACTTTTGTGTTCTTGCCTCTGCTTCTGCCTGCATACGTAGTCTCTTAAAATCCAGAATCCCTGTTTTTTCCCCGAGAAAGAAAAATAAATCCGTCGGCTCTGAAAACGGTCTGAAAATGAGCGTATCAAAAATATCAAAAGATATCACATCATACTGCATCAAAAAGGAAACCGTTTCCGACACACTCTTACGGTCACGGTTTGCCAGGACGGACTCACTCTCTGCACACGGCGGTTTCTTTTCCTCGTAAACCGGAATCTCTGTCTGCTTCCCAAGAAAATGACAAAATAAAATATAATAACAAAAATTAATTCCCAACAGATAAATCCAGGAAAGCACCTTTCTTCCCCCTGTTGCTCCGTCATGGTACTTATGATAACGCTGCCTGATCCCCGGTTTTCTGTTCACTAAAAAATGATATATCTTTGCTCTCAATGTCTTCTCCATGGTTTGTTTAAATAGTATTTTTTGTATACATTTTAAACATGACTTTTGAGTAACATTGTAGCGCATAGATGGGGAGATGTCAATTTGCGGGAAACAGATCTGATAACCATCCAATCCTTAAAATTCTCCATTACACATAGGTCATCTCACAACTCCAGTATTTGACAAGTTTTTTTATTATTTTTATGTATCCAATTGAAAAAATCGCATATATGTAATATTATAAGGAGTGAACATGAATACAGAAGACATGCTGAAAGAATTAGCTTCTTTATTAAATTCTTTTTTTATCCATCCAAAATTTTTAGAAGAATTAAGAACACTATTAAAAACAGATTTAAAAGGGAAAGAATCTATATTTTTTAAAATTTTAACTACACAATTAAGCAATATAAAAAACTTTGGTTCAAAGATATATACGATAGACAGCAATGAAATACTTCAAGGTGCAGATGGACATTACTATTCCATTCATCTACAGAAATCTCAATTTAATGTTCGTCTGATTGTATATATAAATGATGAGAATATACCTTACTTTTTATGTGCTTTCAATGAACGTTCTGGAAAAAATCGTACTAATTACTCAACCTATACTACGGTTATGAAAGAACGTATTAACTACTTTTTAGGAGATGATAATTATGAATAAAAAAAAGACACCCAATAATATTGAAGATTTACTCTCTCTGTTTTCAGAAACATTAACACCCGCAGATGTCCTCTCTGCAAAGTTAATGGCTCAATTTTCTAATGCCATTACTTCCGAAAGACTAAATCTTAATATGTCTCAAAAAGATTTTGCGAAACATATAAATGCAACCCAATCATTGATTTCCCGTTGGGAATGTGGAGACTACAATTTTTCAATTAATAAAATTGCTGAAATTGCAGCCAAACTAGATTTGAATGTAGATTTTAAAATAAATAAATACCATTCATCTACAGATACTTCTAGAAATGACAATATGGTTACTACCGAAGTTCCATGTAAGATTATTCAATTTCCAAATCCATATGTGAAAGTTGACGAAGAATTGGAGGAAATGTAATGTTAAATATGATTAGTATAAATTTGGACTCGATTACAACTCAGGAAGCATTTATTATTAATAAAGCTCCGATAGATGGAAAAGAAATGAAACTTACACTTTCACGAAAGTGTACTCCAACAAATGATGCTCCAAATAAATATATCGGCTATTGCTCTGCTGAAATGAGATTTGCAGATGAACTTGATGTTGATATGCTAGATACCTCTTTCCTTGTAAAAGTAGTATTATCTGCCGAGTTTAGTTCTCCAGATTGCTCTACAAAGTTTTCAACGGATGAATTAACCGAATATGCTCTATTACAAATGTTTCCGTATGTTCGTGCCACTCTTGCTTCCATCATGGCGTCCGCCGGACTTACACCTTATTTGATTCCTACAAATGGCATAATTCAATGATAAAATATTACAACACATAAACAAGCCCTGCTTGAAACATCCAGCAGGGCTGAGTTATCATTCCATTCTTATCTGCCTTTCTCTTTATTCCTCACTGATATCAAATCCGAGTTCTTTAAACGTAGTTCGAAAATCCTCTTTATAGTGTGCTATTTGATTTTCAGATACAAAGACTGTCAGCGTCTTTTTTGCTCTGGAGCATCCAACATAAAATAACTTATATGCCAATAGAATATTCTGTATTTTACTTGTTTTCGAAAATTCCTGCATATATTTTAACACGGCTCCCTTTTTTTCTATTACCTTATAACTATCCTGATATATATATTTATAATAATCATTATCCTGCAATTGATTATTTATTTCATCTATATGTGGTTTTATTTTAGGAAAACATTCTTTGTAAACTTGTGCACTTTCTAAAAAATTCTTTCCGACCACGCAATACAGGTTTTCAATTTTTTTCTTATAATCATAGTAAAAATCCTGAAAAGATTGAAATTCCACAGGAATCTTCGTTAGCATTTCAAAAAAGCCATACATATCTACATTCAAATAAGAATTATCCTCTGCTATGAAAAATACATTATTATGTCCCTCTCCCTTAACTCCATGCTGCGTCGAAATTATTTTCGCATCTATTGCTCTGAATAAATTTAAAAATTCTAAAACATCCACACTTACTATATCTTGATACATATCCTCCGAGAAAAGCATCGGATCAATAATTCTTTTTACGCGCAAAAAATTTAATAAATCTAATACTGATTTTTTCTGATTACCCGTGTAAATTTCATTTATATTTTCTAATGTTTCCTTAAGTTTTTTCTTATCTTCATGAATTTTGATATCCAACGCTGAAGTTTTAAAAAATTTATCTTTGCCACCATCCCTATTACGCAATATCTGTATAACAGCACCGTAATTTTTCTGTTCATAACACTGTAAAATTTTATCTAAGATCCACATAAATCGAAATAAAGCTTCAGGATTCTCCTCTTCACTTGCAGTCATGACATCTACAACGGAATACTTCCTTCTCATTGTATATAATTTATTTCCATCCTCGTCTGTTAAATTTTCTACCTTCCGGAACAGATCTTCAGCATTAATTTTTTTAAAGCGCTCTCGGTTAGTGATATATAACTTTAATACTTCCCCAGCTATTTTTGCTTCTTCTCTTTCAACACATTCATCCATATGTTCCGTAATAATCAATCTTGGTTTTTCATTTTCAGATACCACTTTCTCTTTATCTGGTATCTGTCTATATTCCGGATTATTATAAATATTATTTAATAAATCAATGATTGCGGGTGTTGACCTATAATTTATCCTTAATTTCTCTGAACTGTCAAATTCACCAAATTCTTTTTCAAATGATCCGTCATATTTATTATAAATCTGCTGCATTCTATCTCCAAATAAATATAATCTGGTATCACTATCTTTTACATAGCTATAGAAAAATTTTAAAACATCCGCTGAAGTATCTTGATATTCATCAATAAAAATATGTTTATAACACTCTGTCAATTTTGTTCCGACAATTGGATATGTTTTTATTACCTGTAATGCAAAATACAATAATCCGTCATGTCCAAGTCCCCCATAATAATATCCGTTAAACTCCCGTTCATTATAATAAATTCTTTCTATATTTTTTTCGACTGTTTCATAAACGAGCAATCCATATTTTTCAATAAATTTATTCCAATTTTTACTTTCTTCTCTCTTTTTATTATCTTTCAAAATTTGATTTTCTATTTCATTTTTATATATTTTCAAATATAATTGTACAATCTTTGGATTACCAAAATACGGTTTCATAAATTCTGCTAAAAAGGCATGTATAGTCATAATTTTAACAGAATACCCCTCTAATTTTCTTTGCAATTCCTCCACTGCTCTTCTGGTATATGTAATGCATAAAACAGATGTACAATTTTCATCTCTTACTAACGTTTCAATCCGCTTAAAAATTGTTGTTGTCTTACCACTTCCTGCCGGAGCATTAATCAAAAACAAATTATTTTCTATTCCGTCAGCCATTCTAATCCCTCCTTGATGTAGTATGGTAACATCTCTTCCTCTTTTTGATTTAAAATAACCGAATACATAAAATCCGTTTTATGATTACTTGTTGCCTTTAAAATTTCACGTACTCCTATTTCAACCTCTTGTTCATCTGCTAATTCTGTATCCACTGCATCATTACCGATATCTAAACTTTCTTTTTTATCACATTTCGGAATACTAAACGCTAGTTTTTGTTCCTTTTTCTTCTCCTTCCATTGTTCTATCGTCATTTGGGTCTCAACTGTTATCCCTAATAATTTTGCAATCATAGCCTCTTCAAGCGTTCTGGCATATCCATCCTGTTCCCCTTGAAAACTTAACATTATATAATCATTAATAATATTCTCTCTACTTGCTTGCCAGCTATATAAATCTTTGATTAATAATTTTTCAGATTTATCAGATACAATTTTCTTCTGCTCATAATAATAATCTTTGATTCCACCATTACTTGTATAGCTTTCTTTAATAATTTCGATATTATTATGTTCTTTCTCATAATCAATATCTGTTAAGATTAACGTTTTTATTTCAAGGAACTCAATAAGCTGACGATACCAATGCGTATACGCACCACCTACTTGAACAAATGCTATATACTGTTGTTGCAGTTTCGTATAAATTTCTTTCTGTAACAGACTCCTTAAATACATACGTTCCGTATCGCCTTCAAACATAATAACCTTATCTACAAAAATAAGATCCGCAAAATTTATTTTAAACAAAATATTATATTCCTGTTCTATATTGTCTGCCAGATCCTTTTTTTCAGATTTCAAATTTTCCAGAAACGCATGCATATCACATATTCTTTTTTCAAATGGTTCACTTCCTCTTCTCACAACTCGTACTCTTTTCATACCTGCCACACGTACTACCTCACTTGAATGTGTAGTGATCATTCCTTGCATTCCCTGATTTTCATACAAATCAATCAGATAACTCACAAATGCTTTCTGCATCTGTGGATGCATATGTGCTTCCGGTTCCTCAATTATGAAAAAATTCACCTTTTTATTCATTTCCTCATCTTTTAATTCATTCATGTACTTCTGAAGCTGCAAATGCATATATATCATATTAGAATAACCTAATCCCTGCGTTTCTTCGTCAAATTTATATTCCCCAATTTGATATTTTGCATTAGATACATTTTGAAGTAATTCTTTTATTGCATCATATGTAACATCTGTATCAACAACCAATTGTTCCTTACGTCCGCCATTCGTGGCACTTATGCTCTGAATAACTGTGCTAAGCTGTTGTAACGAACTCTCAGTGATTTTTTTGACAATGTCATCCTCATCTATCTCATTCAGTAACATATCGGGCCATTTTTCAAATATATTTTCCCATTCATTATTGCCTATAAAATCAATCATTGCCGAACTGATTGTTTTTTTCTTTTTGTCCCCTTTTTCATCTGGCATATCTCTGCTTGCCCAGATATGTTTATAATGAAATAATTTTTGAAATTCTTTTTCATCTTCAATCTTCTGTAAAACTGAATACTCTTTGTCGGCATAGTAATACCCATGCTGATAACTCTGCTGCAATATACTATCAAGAAATACCAGAATTTTCTTCTCTGCAATTTGCTGTTCTCTGTCTTCTGTAGCAGTTTGCAAATGATCTAATATCTCTTTGCATTTATTAAACTGTTTCTTTAGTAAATTTATAAATTTATTCTTTATAAACTTATATTCATATACAAAATAAAAGCTATACGTTTTATTATCAAGATCCATTAAATATGGTGAAAACAATTCTATTATTTCCCCATCTTTATAACTGACCTCAATTCTGACTTTTAAACTCTTCTTTTCTACTTCTTCATCAAAATTTTCATCAAATTTTTTCTCTAATTCTTCTATAAAGGATTTTTCATCGCCAATGATTTCATAACACTCTTTAATTATATTTAGTAATTGTTTTAACCAATCATGATATTCGATCACTGGCAGATCATTTGCTGATATTTTGGTTTTTGACTCACCCAATATTCGATTAAATAATTCAATAATAGATGTTTTCCCACTATTATTAGCACCTGCTATAAAAGTAAGATTCTCTTCCAAATAAATTGATTGACCATTAAATTGTCTATAATTGTAGATATCTACCTTCTTTATTTTCATACTGTGACCAACCTCCGACCTTTTCTTTTTATTGTACTCTCGGTCAAATATTTTAACCATTCGATTCTACGTAATTTTCAGAAATTGCGTCAGATAATCCATATATATTTTTTCAACTCTTAAAATTCTGTAAACAAACAGCCCCATCTCTTGTTTTTCCTTATCATATATTGTAAATTTAATCCATGCATATCGCTCTCC
>ERZ827522.2723-NODE-2723-length-11540-cov-4.824815_pt1 | contig 11540 bp, 10 predicted proteins | sample MGYA00519580_ERZ827522 | MGnify/ENA primary metagenome ERZ827522 (study PRJEB31778, sample SAMEA3449340) | human gut metagenome | biome: human gut; feature: human-associated habitat; material: faeces | place: United Kingdom | collected 2010/2012 ... | reverse complement strand
GGTTTTCTTGCCATTTTAAAGCCGATGAGCGTGACAACGGACGAGCCGGAATCTGTGAGGTTGTTGACGGCATCGGCCGTGACGGAAACACTGTGAAAAACCGTGCCGATGATAATCTTCATTAAAAAAAGCAGAAAATTTGTGACGATACCGACGGCACCCGCCACGCGGCCGCATTTGTCGCGCACGGCGGGATCCTCGGTATTTTTATGATCGCGGACAAAGATCCGCAAAATGAGATCGGTCATAACGAAAATCTCCTTTTGGTTAGCGGCTGAAAACCCGCCAAATATGCAAACAGAGCTTGAGGAAAGCTCCTCAAACTCTGCTTTTGGGTGATTTAATTTTGTAAATCGGCTTACTTCTGGTCAAAGAACTCGACGATTTCGCCGCAGGGGCCGGTGCAGAACGCAATGCGCGCGGTGATGTCGGAAAGCTCTACATCTTTCGGTTCGATGGGGATCTCGTAGCCGGCTTCACGGACACGGGCGACACAACCGTCGGTATCATCTGTTGCGAGCGCGAGATGGGCAAACTTGCCTTCCAGCGGCACATCGTTTTCTTCCGGGACGGGCAGCACTTCGATGCAGCTGTTGTCCCCGGTGGAGATCATCATGCAGGGGTATTTTTCGTCGCCCCACTGGCGCACGACCTTGAGGCCGAGCAGGTCGAGATAGAACGTTTTTGCTTTTTCAAACTGCGCATACGTCGGACGCAGTGCCACGTGGTGAATGCCTTTGATCAAGCTCATTTTATTTTCCTCCCAAAAGTACATTTTATAAAGACAGGGTATCGAGAACGATACCCTGCTTGATTTGTAATTCTAAATTACTTTCTGTTGAAGATGGACATGATGTCGGAGAAGGTATCATCGTCGCTCTTCGCGGAAGTTGTGCTGCCGGTGCTCGGTGCAGACGGTGCGCAGCAGCTCCGGGAAGCGCCACAGCTCGTGCGGGCCAAAGACGAGGTCGACGATGCGGTAGGACTTTTTCAGCTTCTCGGCCACGTGCTCCTGCTGCGCCATGCAGCCGCAGACCGCGATGATCTGATTGGGGTTGCGCGCCTTGGTATGCGTCAGCGCGCCGACGTTGCCGAACACGCGCGTCTCGGCGTGCTCGCGCACGGCGCACGTGTTCATGACGACGACGTCGGCCGCGAATTCGTCCTGTGTAAAGTCAAAGCCCATGGCGCGCAGATAGCCGCGCAGCTTTTCGCTGTCGGCCTCGTTCTGCTGGCAGCCGTAGGTATCGACCATGGCCAGCGGCTGGCGGCCGCCGGCGGTGAAGTGCGCGCGCAGCTGCGCGCAGATATCCATCTGGTGCTGGATGTCTGATTCGGAAATCTCCGTTCTCTGATAGCTCATGCAATGCTCCTGCCTGTCCGGCTCCGGCCGGATAAAATTTGAAGTGTGATAGAATATTGTAGCATTTCGCGGTGGAATTTTCAATGACAATCCTTTATAATATACGCGCGGGGCGCTCGCGCCCCCTGGACTGTACTTAAAGGAGGGCAAACGATGCCCGAGATTCAAATTCTCTCTCCGCATCTGGCGGATCTGATCGCCGCGGGCGAGGTCGTGGAGCGGCCCGCCTCGGTGGTCAAGGAGCTGGTGGAAAACGCATTCGACGCCGGGGCCCGCACCGTAACGGTGGAGCTGCGCGGCGGCGGCGCGACGTATCTGCGCGTGACGGACGACGGCTGCGGCATGGCGCCCGAGGACGCGGGCATCGCGTTTTTGCGCCACGCGACGAGCAAGCTGCACGACGAGCAGGGGCTCGAGGCCATCGGCACGATGGGCTTTCGCGGCGAGGCGCTGGCCGCGATCAGCGCCGTGTCGCACATCACGCTCACGACGCGGCAGCGCGGCGCGGCCGCCGGCACGCACATGACGCTCGACGCGGGCGACATTCAGGACATGTACGAGACCGGCTGCCCCGAGGGCACGACGATGATCGTGCGCGACCTGTTTTTCAACACGCCCGCCCGGCGCAAATTCCTGAAGTCCGACCGCGCGGAGGGTGCGGCCTGCGCCGCCGCCGCGCTGCGGTGCGCGCTCGGCCGGCCGGATGTGTCCGTGCGCTGCATCCGCGACGGGGAGGAGGTCTTCTTCTCCCCCGGCGACAACAAGCTCGACAGCTGCGTCTACAGCCTGCTCGGGCGCGACCTCGCCATGAGCCTGCTGCCCTGCGCCGGTGAGGCCGACGGCGTGCGCGTGCACGGCTTCATCTCCTCGCCCGCCGCCGGGCGCGGCAGCCGCGCGCAGCAGTATTTCTTCTGCAACGGCCGGTGGATCAAATCCGCCGCGCTACAGGCCGCGCTCGAGCAGGCCTACCGCAACACGCTGCTCGTGGGGCGCTTCCCCGCGTGCGTGCTGTATATCGAGCTCAGCTGCGCGGCCGTGGACGTGAACGTCCACCCGGCCAAGACCGAGGTGAAGTTCACACACGAGCGCGCGGTGTTTGACGCCGTGTATTACGGCGCGCGCGCCGCGCTTGAGGCAGAAAAGGAGCCCGTGGCCACGCTGTCGAAAACGGCGGCCAAACCGGAGCCCGCGCCGAAGGCGGACCCGTTCGTGCCGGCAGCGCCGAAAGCGGCACCGGCCGCAGCACAGCACCCGCCCGCACCCGCAGCGCCGACATTTGCGCCTGCGCGCACCTATGCTCCCGCCGCCCCGGCGGAGGAAGCGGTCGCGTTCCGCTCGCCGACGGCATCGGCCTTCGCCGCGCCGCGCGTTGCCCCGCCGCCGGTGTTCACGGCACCCGCGCGCCCCGCGCCGGGCACACCGCCGGAGCCGGTCGTGCCTGTCGCACAGCCCGCGCAGACCGCCATCGAGCCGGAGCCGGTCTTCCCCTCCCCGCTCGAGCGCGCCGCGCCCCCGGCCGAGCCGCCCGCCCGGCTGATCGGCGAGGCGATGCACACGTACATCCTCGTCGAAAAAGGCGAGACGCTCATCCTCATCGACAAGCACGCGGCGCACGAGCGCATCAATTTTGACCGCATGCGGCAGAGCCCTGCCGACATCCCGTCGCAGACGCTGCTCGAGCCGCTGCCCTTCACGCCGGACGCGAGCGATGCCGACGTGCTGCAGCAGTACGGCGACGTGCTCGCGGAGCTCGGCTTCACGCTCGAGCCGTTCGGCCGCAATGATTACATTCTCCGCGGCGTGCCTGCGCAGCTCGACGCGGCGGACGCCCTGCCCGCACTCGAGGAGATCTGCGCGCAGCTGCGCCATGGCGCGCGCATGGACGCGCAGTCCGTGCGCGACGAGGTGCTCAAGACCGTGGCGTGCAAGGCGGCCATCAAGGCCGGCTGGCAGACCGAGCCCGAGGAGCTGCTGCGTCTGGCGGACGCGGTGTGCGCCGGCGATGTGAAATACTGCCCGCACGGCCGCCCCGTCGCCGTGACGCTCACGCGCCGGGAGCTGGACAAGCTCTTCAAGCGCATTGTTTAAAAAGACTACAGGGAGCGCCGGAACGCGCTCCCTGTCAGACTGTACAACTCTGTTTACTTGTGGTAGTACAAAATGCCCATGCAGCCGGGGCCGCAGTGGTTCGACACCGTGCAGCCGGCCTGCGTGTGGAGAACCTCCTCAAACGGCTGGCACGCGCGCACAACGCGCTCGAGCTCCTTCCACGTGGCCTCATCGATGCCGGAATCCGTGATGAAGATGCGGCGGCAGTCAATGTCGTCGCGGCCCTTGAGCCGATCCTCAATGTACTGCACGTAGCACTTTTCAAGCTTGCCGCGGTACTTGCGGCCAACGCCCATCTTCCCGTCCTTGACCTCGATGCACGGCTTGAGGTGCAGGAGATTGGCGCTCATGGCCACGAGCGCCGAGCAGCGGCCGCCGCGCTTGAGATATTCCAGCGTGTCGATCACGAAGCTGACATCGAGCTTCTCGCGCTTTTTCTTCAGCGCCGCCGCGATGTCGGCCGCATCCATGCCCTGCTCGGCCATCTCGGCCGCGTTGAGCACCAGGTGGCCGATGCCGGTCGAGAGATTGCGCGAATCCACGGGGTAGACGTTCGTAAACTCCTTGGCCGCGATGCAGGCGTTCTGATAGCAGCCGGACATGTCGCTCGAGATCGTGAAGTGGATCACGGCGTCATATTCCTCCCGGCACGCGGCGAAGTACGCCAGATAGTCCGACACGTTCACCGCCGCGGTCTTGCAAAGCTTGCCGGTGGCGTTGGCGTAATCGTAGAGCTCCTGCGGGTGCACGTCGATGCCGTCGCGCAGGGTCTCCTCGCCGCGGATGATGTACAGCGGCGTGATGCCGATGTGATAGCGCTCGATCAGCTCGGGCGAGAGATCGCACGTGCTGTCGGCAGAAATTTTGATCTTCATGGGTTCACCTTCCTGAAAGCTGGGGAATGTGCTTTCATTCTAACACATTTCTAATACTTTTCAACATAATCTTTCTGAATTCTCCCCCACGGAAAGGAGACTGTCACGATGCAGCCAAAACTTGTCGTCATCACCGGCCCGACCGCCTCGGGCAAGACCGCGCTCGGCGTGGCGCTCGCGCAGCGGCTGGGCGGCGAGGTCGTCTCGGCCGACTCGATGCAGATCTACCGCGGCATGGACATCGGCACGGCCAAGCCCACGCCGGAAGAGATGCAGGGCGTGCCGCACCACATGATCGACATCGCCGACCCCGCGGAAAACTACTCCGTCTCGCGCTACGCTAAGGAGGCGGCCGCCTGCGTGGATGACATCCTCGCGCGCGGAAAACTGCCGATCGTCGTCGGCGGCACGGGGCTGTATATCGACTCGCTCATCGCCGGGCGTACGTTTGCCGACGGTACGGCCGACACCGCGCTGCGGCAGGAGCTGAGCGAGCGCTACGACGAGATCGGCGGCGAGGGCCTGCTCGGCGAGCTGCGCAAGGTCGACCCCGAGCGGGCGGCAAAGCTCCACCCCGCGGACAAAAAGCGCATCGTGCGCGCTATGGAGGTCTATATCCTCACGGGCAAGACCATCACGCAGCATGACGCCGAGACCCGCACCGTGCCGCCGCGGTATGATGCGGCGAAGATCGCGCTCGATTTCGCCGACCGGCAGGATCTCTACGACCGCATCGACCGGCGCGTGGAGCTCATGGTGCGCCAGGGCCTGTTCGACGAGGTGCGCGCGCTGCTGGCTGCCGGCGTGCCGGCCGACTGCACGGCCATGCAGGCCATCGGCTACAAAGAAGCCGTCGCCGCCGTACAGGGCAAAGCCGCGCCGCAGGACGCCGTCGCCGCCATCCAGCTCGCCTCCCGGCGCTATGCCAAGCGCCAGCTCACGTGGCTGCGGCGGGATGCGGATCTGTTCTGGCTCCGGCACGAAAAAACGCCGGACATGGACCGGGCGTGCCGCCTTTCGACGCAATTCTTGTCCGGCCGCGGTATAGAATAGTGGCCTGTACAAGCCCGGAGGAAACTGCCATTTTGACCGGATTTGTATAAATTCACTATTTCACGGAGCGGCAGATTGTGTTATGATAAATAAATGTACCCCCGCTCCGGCCAAAGGAGCGGCGATCATGCAAAAGACACAGAACCTTCAGGACGCATTCCTCAATTACATCCGGCGGGAAAAGATCCCCGTGACCCTGTTTCTCATGAACGGGTTCCAGCTGCGCGGCGTTGTGCGCAGTTTTGACAGCTTCGTCGTGCTCATCGACGCCGACGGCCGGCAGCAGATGATCTACAAGCACGCGATCTCGACGGTCGCCCCGGCGCGGCCGGTCTCGCTCGATCTGCAGGGCTGATCTCCCCGCCGCCCGCCGAAAGGAGGGCCGGATTTGAAGAAAACAAATACCTTCACGAACATTGCCATGTTCGTGCTCTTCGCGGCCATGCTCGTGTATCTGGGCGTGTATCTGTTCCGCTCGACGCAGCAATCCTACGCCACCGCCCCGGCGGTGCTCGTGACCGTCAGCGAGAGCGGGCAGGCCAGCGGCATCGTCGTGCGCGAGGAGCAGGTCATCGCCTCGGACAAGGAGTTTCTGTCCCTGTCCGTGGATGACGGCAAAGAGGTCGCGCGCGGCGGCGAGATCGCCATCGGCGTGGACTCCAAGGCTGCGCTCGACAGCGCCAGCCGCGCCCGCGAGCTGAAAAAAGAAATCGCCTACGTCTCGAGCCTGCTCGCGCGCGCGGGCAGCGCCTCCGGCGCGTCCGACCGCGACAGCGACGTGCGCAGCGCCATCCTGCAGCTCAATGCCGCCGTCTCCGCCGGCAGCACCTCGGAGCTGGACGACCTCTGCATGGATCTCAGCTCCCTGCTCTTCGGCTCGGCGACCGGCACCGTCTCGCAGGGCGACCTCGACGCGCTCAATGCCGAGCTGCACCAGCTGGAAAACGCCGGCGCCGGCCGCGGCAGCATCACGGCCCCGGCCGCGGGCCTGTTCACGTCCACGACCGACGGATATGAATCGCTCACGCCGGACATGCTTGAAAACCTCACGCCCGACGGCGTGGACGCACTCGAGCGCACCACGGCCGCGACGCCCGCCGACGCCATCGGCAAGCTCGTCACGGCGAAAAAGTGGTACTTTGCCTCCGTCATGAACAAGGCCGACGCCGACCGCCTGAACCTGAACGGCAGCGCCTCGCTCGACTTTCCGCAGCACTACAACGGCACCGTCTCGGCGACCGTGCTGAGCAAGAGCGAGCCGGACAGCAGCGGCAAGGTCGCCGTCGTGTTCGCGTGCAACGCAGCGCTGGCCGACACGCTGGCCATGCGCAAGACGACGGCCGACGTCGTCTACAGCGAGCACACCGGCCTGCGCGTCCCGCTCAAGGCCGTGCACATGGACGACGACGGGCAGTCATACGTCTACGTCGTCACGGCGGCGCAATTGGAGAAAAAACCGATCGAGATCATCTATCAGACTGACGACTACTGTCTCGTCGCCCAGAGCACGGAGAGCAACGCCCTGCGCGCCGGCAACGAGATCGTCGTCACCGGCAAGGGCCTGTCCAACGGGCAGGTCGTGAAATAAGGAGGCACCACCCACTATGAGCACCATTGCCGAAAACATTGCCGCCATCCGCGCGCGCATCGACGCCGCCGCCCGCCAAACGGGCCGCACGGGCACCGACATCACGCTCGTGGCAGCGACGAAGATGAACGACGCCGCGCGCGTGCGCGAGGCCGTTGCCGCCGGGATCGACGCCTGCGGCGAGAACCGCGTGCAGGAGATGACCGAAAAGCTTGCCCAGGGCGCCTACACCGGCGCGCCGCTGCACTTCATCGGCCACCTGCAGACGAACAAGGTCCGGCAGGTCGTGGGCAAGGTCGATCTCATCCAGTCGGTGGACTCGCCGGAGCTGCTGGCCATGATCGAAAAGCGCGCGGCCATGCAGGACATCGTGCAGGACATCCTGCTGGAAGTGAACATCGGCGGCGAGGCCGCCAAGAGCGGCGTGGACCCCGCCGCCCTGCTGCAATTGCTGGAAACGGCCGCCAGCTGCGCGCATATTCGCGTGCGCGGCCTGATGGCGATCCCGCCCATGGCAGAAACTTCCGACGGAAATCATGCATATTTTACGAAAATGCATGAGCTTTTTGTTGACATCGGCAGAAAAAAATACGATAATGTTTCTATGGACTTTCTGTCCATGGGTATGAGCGGAGACTTTGAGGACGCCATTTGCGCCGGTGCGAACATGGTGCGCGTCGGTTCGTCGATCTTTGGCGCGCGGGATTATTCCCAACACTGAGCGCCGCTTCGGCGCACTCCGCAGAGATCAGTGCAGCGGCACGGCAGCCGCCGGCACGTAAAAGGGGGGTCCCGAATGGGATTTTTGGATGAACTGAAAAAAATGACCCGTCCGTACGATGACGACGACGAGTTTTTCGATGATGAGGATGAAGCGATCCCGGTCGCGGAAGCTGCCGCACCGGAGCGTCCGGCCCCGGCCCGTCCGGCGGCCGCGCCCCGCCGCCCGGCGCCCGCGCCGAAAAAGAGCACCTTCATCCGCGACGATCCGGTGATGGAGCCGGAGCGGCCCGCGCCGAGCTACGCACCGAAGGGCGACAGCCGCGTGGCCGACAAGGTCGTCAACCTCAACAGCGGCAGCCAGCTCAAGGTCGTGCTCGCCACGCCGAAGCAGTTTGAGTCCGCCGGAGAGATCGCGGACCACCTGCGTGATCGCCGCGCCGTGCTCATCAATCTGGAAAAGACAGATCCGGCCATCTCCCGCCGGCTGATCGACTTTTTGTCCGGCGTCGCCTACGCGCAGGACGGCAAGATCCGCCGCGTGGCCAGCGCGACGTATATCATCACGCCGTTCAATGTCGACCTCATGGGCGACCAGCTCGACGACATGGAGTCGGGCGAGTTCCATCTGTAAATCCGGGCATACTGTCCCTGACAGCGCCCGCCGTGTAGTACACCTATAGAAAGAATGGAGGACTATCCAACATGACTCCTCAGGATATTCGGGAAAAGACTTTTGAAAAAGCGATGTTCGGCGGATACGACATGGCCGCCGTGCAGAACTATCAGGAAGAAGTGGCCACCGAGCTTGCCAACGCGCAGAAGGAAGTTGCCGTGCTCAAGGGCAAGATGAAGGTACTGGTCGATAAGATAGAAGAGTACCGCGCCAGCGAAGACGCCATGCGTCTGGCCATACTGTCGGCCCAGAAGGTCGGCAAGCAGATAGAGGACGACGCTCAGGCCCGCGCCGACAAGATACTCGGCGAGGCCAAGGACACGTCCGACCGAATACTTGGCGGCCTCCAGCACGAAACCGCCAACGAGGAAGCCAAACTCCTCAACGCCAAAACGTCCTGTGCAAAATTTCTGGAAGATGTGCGTAATCTGTGCCTGAACCAGCTCGAGTACCTGGATAAGATCGCCGGGGCGAAGGCTGCGGCCGCGCAGCCTGCCGCCCGGCCGGCAAGCGTGAGCGCCGCCCCTGTCGAGCCGGTGTCCGAGCCCGCGCAGCCGGAAACTCCGGCCGCCGAGCAGCCCGCGGAAGCCATCCCCGTGTCCGCCGCCCCTGTGGAGGCGCAGCCGGTGGAGACCGACGATACCGCGGCCGACAGCGCAGCAGATGACGCCACGCAGCTTTATCACTTCCTGCACAACAGCTGAGTGAACATGCAATCAACCAGGGCGGGACGGCCGGTGCCGTACCGCCCTGCGCAATTTTTGATGGAAATACAACTCTGAGAGGAGAAAGATAGAACCATGTCCAAGAACGATTTCAACGCCACGATCAATCTGCCGAAAACAGACTTTCCCATGCGCGCCGGCCTTGCCAAGCGGGAGCCCGAGATGCTCCAGCGCTGGTACGACATGGACCTGTACCACGAAATGCTCAAAAAGAACGACGGCAAGCCGCGCTTCAGCCTGCACGACGGCCCTCCGTTCTCCAACGGCGACATCCACATGGGCCACGCGCTCAACAAGGCGCTCAAGGACTTCATCGTCCGCTCCTACGCCATGCGCGGCTACTACACGCCCTACATCCCCGGCTGGGACAACCACGGCATGCCCATCGAGAGTGCCATCATCAAGGAGCAGAAGCTCAACCACAAGGCCATGAGCGTCGCCGACTTCCGCAGCGCGTGCCATGACTATGCGCAGAAATACATCGACCGCCAGATGGCCGGCTTCAAGCGCATGGGCGTCATGGGCGACTGGGAGCACCCCTACAAGACCATGAACAAGGGCTTCGAGGCCGACGAGGTGCGTGTGTTCGGCAAGATGTATCAAAATGGCCACATCTACAAGGGCCTCAAGCCCGTGTACTGGTGCCCTCACGATGAGACCGCCCTCGCCGAGGCGGAGATCGAGTATCAGGACGATCCGTGCACGACCGTGTACGTGAAGTTCCCGATGCACGACGACCTCGGCAAGCTGCCGAACGTCGACCACAGCAAGCTCTTCTTCGTCATCTGGACAACGACGATCTGGACCCTGCCCGGCAACCTCGCCATCGCGCTCAACCCGCGCGAACTGTATAACCTCGTGCAGGCCCCGAACGGCGAGGTATACATCATGGCCGACGCCCTGACCGAGAAGGTCATGCACATCGGCGGCTTTGACAGCTACGAGGTGCTCGAGCAGCACCCCGGCAACTTCTTTGAGAACATGCTCGCCGACCATCCGTTCCTGCCCAAGACCTCGCGTCTGGTGCTGGCGGACTACGTCACCATGGATTCCGGCACCGGCTGCGTCCACACCGCGCCCGGCTTCGGCGCCGACGACTACCTGACCTGCAAGCGCTACGGCATGGACATGGTCGTGCCCGTGGACGATCAGGGCCGCCACACTGACTACGCCGGCAAGTACGCCGGCATGTCCACGGAGGAATCGAACCCCGTCATCCTCGCAGACATGAAGGAAGCCGGTTCCCTGTTCGCCAGCGAGGACATCGTGCACAGCTACCCGCACTGCTGGCGCTGCAAACAGCCGATCATCTTCCGCGCCACGCCGCAGTGGTTCTGCTCCGTCGATTCGTTCAAGGAGGAGGCCGTCGCCGCGTGCGAGAACGTGCGCTGGCTCCCGAGCTGGGGCAAGGAGCGCATGGGCGCCATGATCCGCGAGCGCGCCGACTGGTGCATCTCCCGCCAGCGCCGCTGGGGCCTGCCGATCCCGGTATTCTACTGCGATGACTGCCACAAGCCCGTGTGCAACGAAGAGAGCATCGAGGCAGTGGCCAAGCTCTTTGAAAAGGAAGGCAGCAACGCCTGGTTCGACCGCCCGGCGGCCGACATCCTGCCCGAAGGCTTCACCTGCCCGCACTGCGGCGGCAAGCACTTCACCCAGGAGACCGACACGCTCGACGGCTGGTTCGACTCCGGCTCCACCCACGTCGCCGCCATGCAGCGCGACCAGGGCTTCTGGCCGGCGGATATGTATATCGAGGGCGGCGACCAGTACCGCGGCTGGTTCCAGTCGTCCCTGCTCGTGGCCGTCGGCGCGCTCGGCAAGGGCGCCCCGTACCGCGAGTGCCTGACCCACGGCTGGACCGTGGACGGCGAGGGCAAGGCCATGCACAAGTCGCTCGGCAACGGCATGGATCCGGCCGAGATCATCAACGAATTCGGCGCCGACATGCTTCGCCTGTGGGCAGGCAGCGCCGACTACCACGCCGACATGCGCTGCTCGAAGGAGATCTTCAAGCAGCTGACGCAAAACTACCTCAAGTTCCGCAACACCGCGCGCTACTGCCTCGGCAACCTCGACGGGTTCGACGCCGAGCACCTCGTCGCGCCGGAGGACATGCTCCCGCTCGACCGCTGGGCCATCACGAAGCTCAACGATCTCATTCGCCGCGTGGCCAAGGCTTACGACAACTATGAATTCCACGTGGTCTCGCACGCGATCAACGACTTCTGCGTCGTGGAGCTCTCGAGCTTCTATCTCGACATCATCAAGGACCGCCTCTACTGCGAGGAGCGCAACGGTCTCAAGCGCCGCAGCGCGCAGACGGCCCTGTTCCTCATCCTCGACAGCATGACGAAGATGTTCGCGCCGATCCTCGCCTTCACCTGCGACGAGATCTGGCTGGCCATGCCGCACCGCGCCGAGGACGACG
>ERZ827522.2717-NODE-2717-length-11561-cov-16.482270_pt1 | contig 11561 bp, 10 predicted proteins | sample MGYA00519580_ERZ827522 | MGnify/ENA primary metagenome ERZ827522 (study PRJEB31778, sample SAMEA3449340) | human gut metagenome | biome: human gut; feature: human-associated habitat; material: faeces | place: United Kingdom | collected 2010/2012 ... | reverse complement strand
AACCTGTGACCCTCTGCTTGTAAGGCAGATGCTCTCCCAGCTGAGCTATGCTCCCGTCAGCGATATTGATTATATAACAAGTTGGGCAGAATGTCAAGAGTTAATTTTAGAAAAAAGTTCTTTTATTCTGTCAATTTCATTATTTAAGTATAAATAGCCGAATAACGCTTCTACTCCGGTGGCGCAGTGGTACTCACCGTCAGTTGCACTTTTTGGGGAATGGCCCACTTTAGCATTGCGCCCGCGCTTGAAAATCGCAAGTTCATCTTCGGTTAAATCATCCTTGATTTTTTCAAAAGCAACGGTTTGTGCTTTTGCCGAAACATACTTTACACTTTCCTTGTGCAAATCATTTACAGGGCGATTGGCATCAAGCACAAGTGTTTCACGCACAAGTATTTCATAAATGCAATCGCCTATAAATGCCAAATTAAGCGGGCTTAATTGCTTTGCATTAACATCTTTGTCTACAAATCTCATATTTATTAAGGCACATATTCAAACTCTATGTCATAGAGTGAAACAATGTCACCCTCCTCAATTCCTTTTTCTCGAAGCGCATTGAAAATTCCGCTCTTTTCTAATACTCGTTGCATATATTGCAGTGCTTCGTAATCTTCAATATCAATCCCTTTGAGAACTTTTGGAAACCAACTTGCTTCCACAAGAAAGTAATGTTCATCAACTTGGGTGATTTTAAAGCCTTTATCATCTTTAACCAATGCTTCAAACGGAATTTCTTCAACTTCATATTCTTTAATAGGAGGTAAGGTCTGCAACTTGTTCCAAACCGCATTCATAAGCTCCTTTGTGCCTTCCATGATCGGCGCACAGATAGAATAATAGTCATATCCCTTATCTTCAACATATTTTTTAAATCTTTCGATTTGTTCAGGCTCAGCCATATCAATTTTATTTCCGGCAACTATTTGCGGCTGCTTTGCAAGTTCGGGGTTGAACTTTACAAGCTCCTCATTGATTTTTTCAAAATCTTCAATAGGGTCTCTGCCTTCGCTGCCGCTTACATCAACAATGTGTACAAGAAGCCTGCAACGCTCAACATGTCGCAAAAATTCATGCCCGAGTCCGATACCTTCGCTTGCACCTTCAATAAGCCCCGGAATATCCGCTATAACAAATGAGTTGCCTTCACCCATTGATACAACACCCAAGTTTGGCACAAGGGTTGTAAAGTGATAATCGCCGATTTTAGGCTTTGCCTGGCTTACTACTGATATAAGGCTTGATTTGCCTACTGACGGATAACCTAAAAGTCCCACATCGGCAAGAAGCTTAAGCTCAAGCGAAACTTCCCATTCTTCACCCGGTACACCCGGCTTTGCAAATCGCGGTACTTGGCGGGTTGGAGTCGCAAAATGAATGTTTCCCCAGCCGCCCTTTCCGCCTTTAGCAGCTACGAATCTGTCAGTTTTACTCATATCAGCCATAACTGCGCCTGAATTTGCTTCGCGAATGATAGTACCCCTCGGCACTTTGATTTCAAGGTCGGGCGCTTTTTTACCGTATTGGCGTGAGCCGCGTCCGTTTTCACCGTTTTTGGCTACATATTTTCTTTTATATCTGAAATCGGCAAGGGTTGCAAGGTTGTCATCAACTACAAATACAACATCTCCGCCTTTTCCTCCGTCACCGCCGTCAGGTCCGCCGGCAGCCACATATTTTTCTCTGTGAAATGCTACTGCGCCTGCACCGCCGTCACCGGCTTTTATCTTAATTTTAGCAATATCTACAAACATATATAACATCCTTTGTTTTTACTAATATGAATTTTAACAAATTTTAATTGAAATTGCAACCAAAAGGCATAAATATAATTCATCTGTGACCCAATTATAAACAGTTCGTTAAATAAATAACAATAACACTTGCATAAATACACTTGTTTTTGTATAAAGTGTAAAAAATACAATTTTATCTTGATTTATGAGGACAAACAGTATAAAATAAAGAATGCATAAAAGCAATAAAACTTTAAATTATATTCGGAGGTAAATTCCAATGGTAAAAGTTGCTATTAATGGTTTCGGCCGTATCGGTCGTCTTGCTTTCCGCCAGATGTTTGGTGCAGAAGGCTACGAAGTAGTTGCTATCAACGATCTTACAAGTGCAAAGATGCTTGCTCATCTTCTTAAGTATGACTCATCACAGGGTAACTATGTTGCTCAGGGTCACACTGTTGACTTCCACGAAGGTGAAGGCGAAGATAACTACATTGTAGTTGACGGTAAGAAAATTGTTATTTACAAAATGCCTAACGCTGCTGACCTTCCTTGGGGCAAACTTGGCGTTGATGTTGTTCTTGAATGTACAGGTTTCTATACATCAAAAGAAAAGGCTTCTGCTCATATTCAGGCAGGCGCTCGTAAGGTTGTTATTTCAGCTCCGGCAGGTAACGATCTTCCAACAATCGTTTACAATGTAAACCATGACACACTTACAGCTGAAGATACAGTTATTTCTGCTGCATCTTGCACAACTAACTGCCTTGCTCCTATGGCTAAGGCTCTTAACGATTTCGCTCCTATCCAGAGTGGTATCATGTGCACAATCCACGCTTACACAGGCGATCAGATGATTCTTGATGGTCCTCAGAGAAAGGGTGACCTTCGCCGTGCTCGTGCAGGTGCTGTTAACATTGTTCCTAACACAACAGGTGCTGCAAAGGCTATCGGTCTTGTAATTCCTGAACTTAACGGTAAGCTTATCGGTTCTGCTCAGAGAGTTCCTACTCCAACAGGTTCAACAACAATCCTTACAGCAGTTATTAAGACTGACAAGGAAGTTACAGTTGATGCTATCAACGCAGCTATGAAGGCTGAAGCAACAGAATCATTCGGTTACAATGAAGACCTTATCGTTTCTTCAGATATCGTTGGTATGAGATATGGTTCACTCTTTGATTCAACTCAGACAATGGTTCTTAAAGTAGCTGATGACACATATGAAGTTCAGGTTGTTTCTTGGTATGATAACGAAAACTCATACACATCACAGATGGTTAGAACAATCAAGTACTTCTCAGAACTTGGCTAATCTTAAAAGCTATTTATTAAAGAGCTTTCCTTATGGAAAGCTCTTTTTCTTTTGCCATATAAATTGACAATGTTTATAATAAGTATTATAATATCTTTATCTCGTTATAAATATAGTACAATTTGAATTTAGGAGTATTTATGAAGAAAAGAATTTTAATGAGAGCGAGTGTTTCGCCATTCGCTGTTCACAAACCTATTGATGTTATCTGCCAAAAAGTAATCGGTAACAATACAGGCAATCTTCTTTTTGCATACAGTATGACAAGAACACTTTATACCGAAGATGTTGAAATTGACTTCCTTGCTGATAAGGAAGTGGCACACGGTAAAGTTCAGGCTGAATATATAAACGAAAATTACGATTATCTTGTTCTTCCTATGGCAAACTCATTCAGAAAGCAGTTTATGCAGTGTATGGGAATGTGGACAAGTATTATTGAAAAATTAACTATTCCGGTGGTTGTAACAGGTATCGGAATTCAAATGCCTTATGAGCCTGATGTTACAGAGGAGCATATATACGATGAATGTGCAAAGAAGTTTATTACCGCGGTGCTTAACCACTCTGCAAGCGTAGGTGTAAGGGGTGCAATAACCGAAAGTTATTTAAAGCATTTAGGCTTTGGCAGTAATGAAATTGATGTAACGGGTTGCCCATCATTTGCTATGTTTGGCCCGGGTTTAACCGTTAGGGATAAAAAGCCGCTTACTAATGAAAGTGCGGTTTGCGTTACAGGTTCTGTGGCAAATCCGGTAAACTTTAAAGAGTTTATGATTAAAAACAGGGAGTTGCTTCCTAATTATTATTTTATGCCGCAATTTGTGGATGATTTGAGATTGATGTATCTCGGCATACCGCTTCCTATAACTAATGATTCGCAAGTGCTTTACCCTCATTTAATAAATGACGAAGTTTTTGTTAACGATAGGGCGAGATTCTTTATCAATTTACCAAGTATTCTTGAATTCAATAAAAATATTGATTTTAACTATGGCACACGAATTCATGGTGCGGTAGGAAGTATCCTTTCCGGTGTACCGAGCTTCGTGTTTCCAACCGATGCAAGAATCAGGGAGCTTGCGGAATATCACAATGTTCCTAATATGCCGGCAAGCGAAGTTGACGAAAATACAGATATTTTTGATATATATGAAAAAACAGATTTTTCACAGGTGAATGACGGCCACGAACAACGCTTTTGGCATTTTGTTGATTTCCTTAATGCTAACGGTTTGCCGCATATTTATCAAGATAAAAACAGAACAGTCGTTCCTTTTGATGAAAAGATTAAAAATATTGAGTTTGAAGGCCCTATTCATTCTCTTACAACCTGCCCTCCAAATGAAATGATAGAGCGAATCGCATTTGGTAATGAGCTTCTTATGAAAGAGCAGAAAAAGGCAGTTGATACTCTTAATGAAGATAAAAAGGAATTAAAAGCTGAAATCAAAGGCTTAAAATCAGAACAGAGAAAACTGAATAAAAGGCTTAATTGGTACGATAATTCATCAGCAGCAAGAATTGCGGCATCAAGAGTTAAGCATAAAATTGTCAAATAAAAGAAGTTGGCACGCTACTTTGTGCCAACTTCTTTCTTTATGTAGTTACAGTAAAGTTTAATAATATCAATATCTGTTTTATCATATACCATTCGTGCGCCGACGGTATCTTCTATTTCATTAAATATCAAATGCCCATTGTCAAACAGAAAATCAATTCCTATATAATCACTTTTTATTAGTGACAGCACTTTTTTTACAAGTGCGGTTTCATCGTGATTTAATTCATACGGTGTGGCTTTTCCGCCAAGGCAAAAATTAGAGCGAAAATCGGTATCGCTTTCACGCAATATGGCTGTAATGATTTTTCCGCCTATTGCCCAAACACGCAAATCTTTGCCGAGTGTGGCACAAGGCTTTTGGTAAACAAAACCGGGTTCAAATTTTTCTTTTTTATTTATCATTGTTACATTTTGCCCGCCGTGTCCGTCAATCGGCTTTTTTACAGCAGGAATTTCACTGTAATTTATCGGCAAAATTTCAATACCGTTTTTATACATAAATTCATAGCAAAGCTGCTTGTTGTTAGCAAGCATAGATAGGCTTGATGGGTTAAAAACACGAATTCCTTTTTGCTCAAATTTTTGCGCAATTATGTAATTGTTTGTTCTGTTTATCACAAAATCGGCTTTTCCGTCATAATTTTCATACGCAAGCTTTATATCAAGATTTTCTTTGAATTTGTTAATTGCAAATATATTTCGCTTTGCTTCTTTTTCACTGTAAATCAGTATTCCGCTCATAAGATTTTACCTTTAATTGTTTCAAAAATATATGGTGCAATGTCAATTTTTGTTGAATTCATAATGTTTATTATATGCGCGTTTGAATTCACTTCGCACACGCTTCCGTCATCTAATATGTCAACTCCGCCAAAGGTTAAGCCAAGCGTGTTGCACGCTTTAATTGCAGTTTCAATTTCAGCTTTGCTTGGGGTGCAAGGTGTCATTGTGCCGCCGTTTGTAACATTTGAACGAAAATCATTTTTGTTTTCACGCCTTGCCGCACATATGTATTCTCCGCCGATGATTTCAATTCTTTTATCCGTTCCTTTGCTTTCTTTGATGAATTTTTGTAAAATAAAAGGCTTATCACTTATGTGGGAATATATATCATTTTCACTGTTGCATAAAAATACCTGCGCGCCGAAAGAACCGAAAGATTCTTTAAAAACAAGCGGTAAGCCAAGTATATCAATAGCTTTTTTTACAAATTCGCTCATATCCGATTTAAAGTAACATTTAGGTGATATTAGAGTTTTAGGTTGCGGCACGATTTTATCAAGCTCAATGTAAGTAAGGCCCTTATCATCGCATTTTTCAATTGCACTTGCACTGTTGAAAACCGGAATATTGCTTTTTTCAAGCCTTTTTGCAAGGTTAATATCCTTATCCCAAAAAAGTACAAAATCTGCATTTGCATTTTGTGTGGCAAGTTCCAAATTGGTTTTAATATCAAGATTTATGCTGCACTTTTTTGCCGCAGAAACAAGATGATTGTGCAAAGTGCTGTATTTTTCACCTTTTAAAAAGTGATTTACTAATAAAATTCCGTTCATTTTGTATCACCGTGATTTATTGTATCATTCTCTATTGCATTTTTCAATGTAATGGTATAAAATATTATATCTAAATTATAAATTACTGAAAGGTGATGTAAAGATGACAGAGTATAAGCTTAAATACGGTTGTAACCCAAATCAAAATCCTGCAAGAATTCATATGGACGGAAAAGAACTTCCTTTTGAAATTTTGAACGGCGCAGCAGGATATATCAATCTTCTTGATGCTTTTAATTCTTGGCAACTTGTAAGAGAACTTAAGGAAGCAACAGGATTGCCGAGTGCGGCTTCGTTCAAGCATGTTTCACCTGCCGGTGCAGCAGTTGCTCAGCCGCTTAGTGAAGTTGACCGCAAAGTGTGTATGGTGCCTGATGATTTAGAGTTATCTCCGATTGCGCAGGCTTATGTTCGTGCAAGGGGATGTGACAGAGTTTCTTCTTTTGGTGATTTTGTTGCATTAAGTGATGAATGTGATGCGAGTGTTGCAAAATTCCTTGTAAAAGAAGTGAGCGACGGTATTATTGCTCCGTCATATTCTGATGAAGCACTTGAAATTCTCAAGGCAAAGAGAAGAGGAAATTATCTTATTATTAAGATGAACCCTGATTATCAGCCTGAAGAAATGGAAACAAAGCAGGTTTTCGGCATTAAGTTTGAGCAAAAGAGAAATGATTCAAAGCTCACTATGGCACTCTTTGACGATATGCCTACAAAGATTAAGGATATACCGGAAATTGCAAAAATCGACCTTCTTATATCACTTATCACTCTTAAATATACTCAGTCAAATTCAGTTTGCTATGCATCGGGCGGGCAAACTATCGGTGTAGGCGCAGGCCAGCAAAGCCGTATTCACTGCACACGCCTTGCAGGCAATAAGGCTGATAATCTTTGGCTTCGCCATAATGAAAAGGTGCTTAATCTTCCGTTTATTGAAGGTCTTCGCAAATGTGAAGCTGATAATGCTATTGACCTTTATATTTCAGATGAATATGAAGATTTGCTTAAAGACGGAGTATGGCAAAGATACTTTACATCTTGCCCTGAACCTTTTACTGCTGATGAAAAGAAGGCTTGGCATGAAAAGATGACTGATGTTGCTCTCGGCTCTGACGCTTTCTTCCCGTTTGAGGATAATATTGAGCGCGCTGTTCGCTCCGGTGTTAAGTATATCGCTCAACCGGGCGGCTCTGTTCGTGACGGTGCTGTAATTGAATGTTGCGATAATTTCGGTATTGCAATGGCAATGACGGGAATTCGTCTTTTCCACCACTAATATAAATTCATATGCAGGGGGCGGCCGTTGGTCGCCCGTTTTGATAGGTAATATTTTAGGTGGCATTTATGAACATTTTAACTTGTCCTGTTTGCGGTGAAAAATTAAATATTGACGGTAAGGCTTTTAAATGTGCTAACAGCCACAGCTTTGATATTGCAAAGCAAGGATATGTAAATCTTTTGCTTACAAATAAAAGCGGTGATAAAAAGGGCGACAGCAGGGAGTCGGCACATTCAAGAAGGGAATTTTTGCAAAAAGGTTATTATTCGTTTTTGCGTGATTATGTTACTTCAAAGCTTGGCGGTACAGTGCTTGATATTTGCTGCGGTGAGGGGTATTATGATGAATATCAGGGCGAACTTTATGGCTTTGATATAAGTCGTGAAATGGTGCGCCTTGCAGCTTCGGCAAGAAAGGAACATAATTATTTTGTTGCAAATCTTGCAAATATCCCTATTGAAGATAATTCGATTGATACAGCAATGCATCTTTTTGCCCCGTTTAATGAAAAAGAATTTTATCGTGTTTTGAAAAAAGGTGGGCGGCTTTTAAGTGTTATTCCGGGTGAAGATCATTTGATTGAACTTAAAAATATTCTTTATTCAACACCTTATAAGAATGATGAAAAAGCACCGCAAACCGAACTTTTAAAGCTGAAATCAAAAAATAAAATATCAGATAAATTTGATATTTCACAAAAGGATTTAAAAACATTGTTTTCAATGACGCCTTATTTTTACAGAACGAGTGAGGCTGATAAAGCAAAGCTTGATAATGTTGAAAATATCGAACTTACTGCTTCTTTTATTATTTTGGAATATGTGAAAGAGGGATGATTTTGGACTTACTGTGCGAAAAATGCTGGTATAATGAATATGACGAGGAAACGGACGAGTGTTTTTGCTCACTTGTGCTTGATGAGGATGAATATGTTCGCTTTTGCGAAGAGCAGAATAAAACCTGCCGCTATTTCAGACCGAGTGGTTCTGAATATGATATTGTACGCAAGCAAAACTAAATAGCCTATAAGATGAATATTAACTATTCATCTTATTTTTTTGCTGTTGACAAATACGGTATAGGGGTATATAATAAAAATACCCTAATGGGGTATAAGGAGTAATATATGGATAATAAAAATGAATGCTGTTGCCATAAGACAAAGCACAGAAATGAAGAAGAGCAAAAAGCACTTATCAATCGTTTAAACAGGATTGAGGGGCAAATAAGAGGTATAAAGCGTATGCTTGAAGAAGATGCCTATTGTACAGATATTATAACGCAGGTATCTGCTGTTAATGCCGCGCTGAATTCTTTTAATAAAGAGCTTCTTTCAACGCATATTAAAACCTGTGTTACGGATGATATTAAAGCAGGGAAAAGTGAAACGGTTGACGACCTTTTAAAAACTCTTCAAAAACTTATGAAATGATTTTGAGGTGATGTATTGAAACAGTATAATGTAACGGGAATGAGCTGTGCGGCTTGCAGTGCCAGGGTTGAAAAGGCAGTAAGCGGTGTTGACGGAGTTGAAAACTGCGCAGTTAATTTACTGACTAATTCAATGGGGGTTGAGGGTACAGCAAGTGATGAAGCGATTATAGCTGCCGTTGAAAAAGCCGGATACGGTGCAAGCTTGAAAACAGGTGATAAAAAATCAAAAGCTATGCCTGATGATGAGCTTAAAGATACCCAAACATCGAAGATAAGAAATAGGCTTATTTGGTCTGTTATTTTTCTTGCACCGCTAATGTATATTTCAATGGGGCATATGATGTGGGGCTGGAAATTGCCTGCATTTATGCAAGATAATCATATCGCAATGGGGCTTGCACAGCTTCTTTTAACTGTTATAATTATGGTTATCAACCAGAAGTTTTTTATAAACGGATTTAAAGGTGTAATTCACAGAAGTCCAAATATGGATACGCTTGTGGCACTTGGTGCGTCTGCTTCGTTTGCTTACAGTACGGTTCAGCTTTTTTTGATGACATCTGCCCAGCTTGCAGGTGACAGTGAAAAAGTTATGAGCCTTATGCACGAATTCTATTTTGAATCATCTGCAATGATTTTAACTCTTATTACAGTCGGCAAAATGCTTGAATCGTATTCAAAAGGCAAAACCACCAATGCTTTAAAATCACTGATGAATTTAGCACCTAAAAATGCGACTGTAATCAGGGATGAAAAGGAAGTTGTTATCCCGGTTTCTGATGTAATGCTGAATGATATATTTGTAGTAAAACCGGGTGAAAGCGTACCGGTTGACGCGGTGATTATTGAGGGCGAAACCGCTGTTGATGAGTCGGCATTAACAGGTGAAAGTATTCCGGTTGATAAAGCTATGGGGGATAAAGTATCAGGTGCTACAATAAATCAATCAGGATATATTAAATGCCGCGCAACTGCCGTAGGCGAAGATACAACATTATCGCAAATTATAAAAATGGTTAGTGACGCTTCGGCAACAAAAGCACCGATTTCAAAAATTGCCGATAGGGTATCGGGTGTATTTGTTCCTTGCGTAATAGTAATTGCATTTATTGCATTTTGCGTTTGGCTTGCTGTTGGGCAAAGCTTCGGATATGCACTTGCACGCGGAATTTCAGTGCTTGTAATCAGCTGCCCATGTGCGCTCGGCCTTGCAACTCCCGTTGCAGTTATGGTTGGCAATGGTAAGGGTGCAAAATCAGGCATTTTGTTTAAAACTGCGGCATCACTTGAAGAAGCCGGCAGAATACAAATTGTGGCTCTTGATAAAACAGGCACAATCACAAAGGGCGAACCTAAAGTCACTGATATTATTCCTGCTAAAGCAGAAAAAAGCAAACTTTTAAGTTATGCATATTCACTTGAAAAGAAAAGTGAGCATCCGCTTGCAAAAGCAATTTGCGATTATGCGCAGGATGCTGAAGTTGACAGCTTTGAAACTGATGAATTTAAAGCACTTGCAGGTAACGGATTAGTTGCAAATGCAGGTGATAAAAAAATTATCGGCGGAAGCCTTAAATTTATCTCAAGCCAAATCAGTGTTGATGATACAATTAGGGAAAAAGCAAGTTCGCTTTCAAAAGAGGGCAAAACACCGCTGTTTTTCGCCTGTGATGATGAACTTCTCGGCATAATAGCAGTTGCCGATGTTATTAAAGAGGAAAGCCCGAAAGCTATAAAAGAATTGCAAAATATGGGTATTCGTGTTGTAATGCTTACCGGAGATAATGAAAAAACAGCCAAGGCAATCGGTAAGCAGATTGGTGTTGATAATGTTATTTCCGATGTTTTGCCCGATGGAAAAGAGAATGTTATTAAGGAGTTGATGTCATTCGGCAAGGTTGCAATGGTGGGCGACGGAATAAACGACGCACCGGCACTTACCCGTGCAAATGTGGGCATTGCTATCGGTGCAGGCACTGATGTTGCAATTGATGCCGCCGATGTTGTATTGATGAACAGCAAGCTTACCGATGTTTCATCTGCAATCAGATTAAGCAGAAAAACACTTACAAATATTCACGAAAATTTGTTTTGGGCATTTATTTATAATGTTATCGGTATTCCGCTTGCAGCAGGTGTATGGATTCCGATATTTGGCTGGACACTTAATCCGATGTTCGGTGCATTGGCTATGAGCCTTTCAAGCTTTTGTGTTGTAACTAATGCGCTTAGGCTTAATCTTGTTAATGTTCATTCATCAAAGCACGATAAAAAGAAAAAAGCAGTTGACATTAAACTTAATATCACTGCTGATAATAATAAGGAGGAAAAAACTGTGATTAAAACTATTAAGGTAGAGGGTATGATGTGCCCGCATTGCGAGGCAGCTGTTAAAAAAGCACTTGAAGCAATTGACGGTGTAAAAGAAGCAACTGCAAGCCACGAAAAGTGCGAAGCAGTGGCAGAGCTTGAAAAAGATGTGGATTTATCCGTACTTGAAAAAGCTATAACAGATGCAGGATATAAAGTAATAAAATAAAAGTTGACGGCAGTAACGCAAAAGCGTTACTGCCGTCAGACTGTTGATAAAGTGGCTAAAGCGCACCTCGTCGAAATTAAATAAACCTTTTTGCCTCCCTTGCAAAGGGAGGTGGGTGCAACTTGTTGCACT
>ERZ827522.2716-NODE-2716-length-11571-cov-2.631903_pt1 | contig 11571 bp, 10 predicted proteins | sample MGYA00519580_ERZ827522 | MGnify/ENA primary metagenome ERZ827522 (study PRJEB31778, sample SAMEA3449340) | human gut metagenome | biome: human gut; feature: human-associated habitat; material: faeces | place: United Kingdom | collected 2010/2012 ... | reverse complement strand
TCCAATTTTGGGTTTTTCACCTTTTACCACAATCGGGCGCTCTAATAAGGCTGAATTTTCACTGATGGCTTTTAATAAATCATCATGAGTTAATGCAGGATTATCTAACCCTAATGATTGATAAAGCTCATCTTTGGTACGCATCATTTTTCTGACATCATCTAATCCTAATTTATTAGCCAGTTGCTGCAATGCTTCAACAGAGTAGTGTTGTTGTAAATAAAGTTCAATCGTCGGTTGAATGCCTTTTTCTTCTAATAAAGCTAAGGTTTCACGGCTTTTTGAGCAACGCGGATTATGATAAATCGTCACAGACATAACGTTTCCTTCTATTTTATGTTGAATGAGTGGATATAGGATTGATTCAAATTTTAACTTATAATGACAAAAAATACTTGTTTAGGAAGACTTTATGTTAGAAATGCTAAAAAATTGGTATAGCCGTCGCTTAAGCGATCCGCAGGCGATGGGGCTACTTGCCATTTTGTTGTTTGGCTTTATTGCGATTTATTTCTTTAGTGATTTAATCGCCCCGTTGCTGATTGCCATTGTATTAGCATATTTATTGGAAATGCCGATTAATTTTTTAACGAAAAAATTAAAATTTCCTCGAATGCTCGCTACGCTAGTCATTTTTGGTGGATTTATAACCTTGGCGTTATTAATTTTCTTCGGGCTTGTGCCAACATTATGGAATCAAACGATTTCCTTATTAAGCGATTTGCCAGCCATGTTCAATAAGTTACATGAATGGTTGTTAGCCCTTCCTGAGCATTATCCTGAACTCATTGATTACACCATGATTGATACCTTTTTCAGTGCCGCTCGTGCGAAGATTTTGGGCTATGGCGAGTCTGCAGTGAAATTGTCGATTAGTTCATTAATGAACCTGGTATCACTGGGTATTTATGCATTTTTAGTGCCATTAATGATGTTCTTTATGCTGAAAGATAAAAGCGAACTTCTTGCGGGTGTGAGCCGATTTTTGCCTAAAAATCGTATTTTGGCATCAAGAGTATGGAATGAAATGCAGCAACAAATTGCGAATTATATTCATGGTAAGTTGTTGGAAATTTTGATTGTCGGTGTGGTGACTTACATCATCTTTTTAAGCTTTGGTTTAAATTATCCACTCTTGCTTTCTGTTGCCGTTGGGCTTTCTGTATTAGTGCCTTATATCGGCGCGGTATTGGTGACGATTCCTGTTGCTTTAGTTGCGATGTTCCAGTTTGGCATTTCCCCAACGTTTTGGTATTTAATTGTGGCCTTTGCGGTGAGTCAACTTCTCGATGGAAACTTGTTGGTACCGTATTTATTCTCTGAAGTCGTTAATTTACACCCTTTAGTCATCATTATTTCAGTGCTGATTTTTGGCGGGTTATGGGGATTCTGGGGCGTATTCTTTGCGATTCCATTGGCAACGCTCGTCAAAGCTGTGATAAATGCATTGCCGGATTAGACAGGATTAAAACGATAAAAAGAAAGCTGACGAAAGTCAGCTTTTTTGTTCTTTTAATTTTTGGATATCCAGAATTTCGACACAATCTATTGTCCCTGCTTTAATACGCCATTTAATATTAAATTCGTACAGACTAATACCGTAAATACGATCGGTTTCTTTACCTTGTTGATAAGCGGGACGGGGATCTTGTGCGATCACTTCCGTAATGAATCTTGCTAAGTGCGGTCGGTTTTTGTGATATTTTTCAACCGCACTTTGGGCGATTTCTGTAAATTCTACGTTTAATTTTGCAGGTGGTTTTTCTTGTGCAAAACTTGATTTTGCCTCAGGCTCGCTATCAGCATAGGCAATATAAGGTTTAATATCAAAAATAGGTGTGCCATCGACAAGATCCACGGAACCCAAATGCAGAAAAACACGTCCATGAATGCATTCCACTTGGCGTAATTCAACTTTGGATAAGCCTAGCGGATTAGGGCGATGCGTAGCGCGTGAAGCAAATACGCCGACACGTTGATTGCCGCCTAAACGAGGGGGGCGAACAGTGGATTGCCATTTCCCATGGGGTACTTTGTCAAATTGGAAAATAAGCCAAAGATGGCTAAATTGCTCTAATCCTCGCACAGCCTCTGGCGAATTATACGGAGGGAGTAGTTCCACAATACCAATGCCATCCTGTACTAAATCTGGTTGGCGTGGCACTGAGAATTTTTCTTTGTAAGGCGTGTGAATCACCGCAATTGGGTGAAGAGTCAGTGTTAAATCATTCATAAAAAGGCAATTTCCGTGTAAAATACGCTCTTTATTGTAATCAAAAGTGCGGTCAAAAAAAATGACAAATCATAAATTGAAAATGTGGTGGGAAACCGCTCGCCCAAAAACCTTGCCTTTGGCATTAGCTTCTATTTTTACCGGCTCTGCATTGGCATATTGGGCGGATAAAGAGAGTTTTAATCTTACCGTAATGTTACTTTGCTTACTTACTACTATTTTATTGCAAGTACTTTCTAACTTTGCTAACGATTACGGCGATCATCAAAAAGGGTCAGATACCGAAGAACGTATTGGGCCTTTACGTGGTATTCAGCAAGGTGCAATTTCTGCGAATGAGCTTAAATGGGGCTTAATTTTAATGGCGGTAGGTTCATTTTTCTCCGGCGCATTCTTAATTGGTATCGCATATCAAAGTCTGACTGATTTATTGGTCTTTGCTGGTTTGGGTATTCTTGCCATTATTGCTGCCATTACTTATACCGTAGGCGCGAAACCTTATGGTTATTTAGGTTTAGGCGATTTGTCTGTTTTGCTCTTTTTTGGACTATTAGGTGTGGGTGGAACTTATTATCTCCAAACTCACAGCATTGATAGCTTAATTATTTTACCTGCGTTAGGCTCAGGTTTATTAGCAACAGCCGTTTTAAATATCAATAATTTACGTGATATTGAGCAAGATGCGAAAGTAGGGAAAAATACTCTGGTTGTGCGTATTGGCCCGAAGAAAGGACGTATTTATCATTGTATTTTATTAAGCGTTGCCGCTTTATGTTATGTGCTATTTGCGGCCTCAACAGCATTCAGCCCTTGGCATTTCTTATTTTTATTGGCATTTCCATTGTTATTAAAACACGCATTATTTGTTTATCGCAGCAAAGAGCCCGCAGTGTTGCGTCCGATGTTGGCACAGATGTCAATGATTTCTTTATTTATCAATATCTTGTTTAGTTTAGGCTTGCTTATCGGCTAAATCGGCTTATACTAGAGAAAAAATTTTAACGACAAGGGGTACATTATGTATATCGATACTTCAGAACTTTGTGATATTTATGCTGATCAAGTAGATGTGGTTGAGCCAATTTTTTCTAGCTTTGGTGGCGTCAGCAATTTCTACGGTAAAGTGACGACAGTAAAATGTTTTGAAAATAATGGATTAATTGCCAAGATTCTTGAAGAAAATGGAGAAGGCAGAGTGCTTGTCGTAGATGGTGGTGGTGCAGTTCGCCGTGCTTTAATTGATGCTGAGCTTGCACAACTTGCCGCAGATAATGACTGGGCGGGTATCATTGTTTATGGTGCAGTGCGTCAAATTCAACAACTTGAAAATATTGATATTGGTATTCATGCGCTTGCCCCAATTCCAGTTGGTGCAGATGAAAATAATCATGGTGAAAGTGATCTTCCTGTGAATTTTGGTGGTGTAACATTCTTCCCTGAAGATTATATTTATGCCGATTTAACAGGTATCATTCTTTCACAGGAAGCATTAGATTTAGAAGACGTCGAAGAAGAATAATTTTGAAATTATTGACCTTTTTAAAGTGCGGTTAGAAATAACCGCACTTTTTTTGTTAAAATTTTTTTGAACAAGATCACATTTTAGACATTTGTTAGTTGAAAGTTTGTAACATTCATTTAACATCGAAAATAGTTCATTTGTAATCAGTTTGGAGGGACTCATGAACGAAACAAACACAACTAAAAATTATAAAAGTGGGATTATCTTTCTGCTGGCGATAGCCTGTTTTTTTATCTTATTAAAATCTTTACCTTTCGCACCTAAGGAAAATGCTGGTTTAGCATTATTAGCCTTTGTGGCGATTCTTTGGTTAACTGAGGCATTGCATGTCACAGTAACCGCTCTGTTGGTGCCATTACTTGCGATTGCACTTGATTTGGTGACAACTAAGCAAGCTTTAGTCGCGTTTGCCGATCCAACTATTTTCTTATTCTTTGGTGGATTTGCTTTAGCAACAGCATTGCATATGCAAAAGCTTGATAAAATGATTGCTAATAAAATCATGGCGATGGCCCGTGGTAATTTATTTGTAGCTATTATGTATCTTTTCTCAATTACCGCTTTCCTTTCTATGTGGATGAGTAATACAGCAACAGCAGCTATGATGTTGCCTCTAGCGATGGGGATCTTAAGCAAACTTGATAAAGAAAAAGAACATAATACTTATGTCTTCGTATTATTAGGGATTGCATATAGTGCGAGTATTGGTGGTATGGGTACATTAGTGGGTAGCCCACCAAATGCTATCGTTGCAAGTAACTTACATTTAACCTTCTCTGATTGGTTATGGTATGGTTTACCAATTATGCTCATTTTGATGCCGTTGATGATTGGTACACTTTTCATTGTCTTTAAACCAAAACTTAATTTACATTTTGAACAAAACTTTGAACGTATTGAAATGAATGGCCAACGCGTTTTAACGCTTGTCATTTTTGGTGTTATTGCGCTTTGTTGGGTATTTAGTAGTTATATTAATCCAATCATTTCAGGTGTATTTGGTCTTGCTAAAAATATCGGTAGTTTTGATAGCGTCGTCGCATTACTTGCGGCTGTCATTATTTGTTCAACCGGTGTGGCAAATTGGAAACAAATCCAAGAAAGCACTGACTGGGGCGTATTGATGCTTTTCGGGGGCGGTTTAACCTTGAGTGCGGTGTTAAAAGATTCGGGCGCAAGTAAAGTGTTAGCTGACGGTATTGTATTCTTGGTTCAAGGACAACATTACTACCTCATTGGTTTATTGGTCGCAACCTTCATTATTTTCTTAACTGAATTTACTTCCAATACGGCAAGTGCGGCGTTATTAGTACCAATCTTTATTTCTATCGCACAATCTCTCGGTATGCCGGAAATTGGTCTTGCGTTAATTATCGGTTTAGGTGCATCTTGTGCCTTCATGTTACCAGTGGCGACACCGCCAAATGCAATCGTATTTGGTACAGGTGAGGTTCGCCAAAGTGATATGGTTAAAGCTGGATTTATCTTAAATATTGTGTGTATACTCGTTATCGCGACAATAGGATATTATTTCTGGTTGAATTAATCATATAAAGAAAAGGGCGTGTTGGATATTCAACACGCCCTTTTATTATTTCAGTAAAGATTATTCATCTTTATTTGATTTATCCTCTTCTTCTACTTCAATCTCAACTTCATCTGCTTTATCTGCCGCGCCGTTGATTGTTAAGCAAATCTCGCTAGAAATTAAATGCTCTAAGATTGTTGCTAGTTCGTGTAATTTTTCTTTGTCATCATCGAAATAACCTTCTTCTTTTAAGTTAGCAATGAAGGCTGAGAATACCGCTTTATCAAAGAACTCTGGTGCGTTAATACCGTGTAATACAGAAAGACGCTGTGCCACTAATTGGCTTTCTTTTTCTAATAAGCCACGAGCAATTCCAGGATCTCTACGTAAAATGCTTACTGTAATGTAGTAGCGTTGTAAGATTTCACGCATACCGGCAGACCAAAGTTGTAAAATACGAACTTTAGCGCGGTGGATAGATAATAAATTATCATTGGCTTGGATAACTTCTTGACGTGCGAATTCATCAATAATGGCTTTAATTTGTGTATCTAATTCTTCTTCAGTGAAATGAAGGAAGAGTTCGCCTTTTAAGAATGGATAAATTTTACGTACTGCATCCAATAATAAATCTTTTTGGATTGCTTCATAATGTAAAACGATACTCGCAACAAGTGAAGGCAACACAAATAAGTGTTGAATATTGTTGCGGTAATACGTCATGAGAACAGCAGAATTACGTTCTAAACGAATAATTTCCCCAAAGTTATCTTTTTCAACTAGCACGCCAACACGATCTAAACTTAATACATGATCAAGCATCGCTTTTGGTGTATCAGTTGGCAGTACCACATCAGTAGAATACGGTACATTCTTTAACATTTCTTGATAACTAGAGAGTTGTTCTAATAGTTGCTCATGAGAAAGTGCACGCTGACGAGAAGAGAGGAGGGCAGTTCCCACTAAATTCATCGCATTAACAGCAGCGGCTTTATTAATATTTACCATCACTTGATTAGATACAGATCCAACTGCATGGTTAAACCAGTGTGGCTTATCTTCATGATGTTGTTCTTTCCATTCTGGATAATGGTGATTGAGGTAATTGGAAAGCGTGATTGGTTCACCGAAATTCACAAACCCCTGACCTAAATTACGCAATTTTTTAATCACACGTAAAACTAAGCCAGCATTTTCTTTTTCTTTTGCGGCACCACGTAATTCTTTCGCGTAAGTATCTACTTCTAATACGTGTTCATAACCGATATATACTGGCACCACAGAAATTGGACGAGTTTGGTTATGTTGAAGCGCTTGTAGTGTCATTGACATCATACCGGTTTTCGGTGCAAGCAAGCGACCTGTACGAGAACGACCACCTTCAATGAAGTATTCGACGGAATAACCGCGGTGGAATAATTCCCCTAAATATTCACGGAAAATCGCAGAGTAAAGTCGGTTACCTTTAAAGGTACGGCGAATAAAAAATGCCCCCCAGCTACGGAATAAAGGACCCGCTGGCCAGAAGTTTAAGTTGATCCCTGCTGCAATATGTGGCGGTACAAGACCTTGGTGATAGAGCACATAAGAAAGCAATAAATAGTCAATGTGACTACGGTGACAAGGCACATAAACAATCTCATGTCCTTCTAATGCTAATTTACGCACGCGGTCCGCATTTTGTACATCAATACCTGAATACAGTTTGTTCCATAACCATCGTAAGAAGCGATCCGCTGCACGAAGGCTTGAATGACTTACATTTGCTGCAATTTCATGAAGAATTTTTTCGGCTTCCGCGTAGGCTTTCTCGCGGCTGATATTTTTTGATTTTGCCTCATCTTCAATGGCATTTTGAATCGCTTGGGAATTTAGTAGTTTATTAAACATCGCTTCGCGGTTTGGCAAACGAGGTCCTGTTGCGGAAATACGTTGTTTAGCAAAGTGCATTTTAGCCACGCGAGCCAGTTTTTGCGCAATTTTTTCATCTGAACCGTGCTCATTTACCATGTAACGCAAAGAAAGCGCTTGAGAAAAACGCACAAAAGTATCACGTCCAAACCAAATTGCTGCAAAGGTTTTTTGAAGACCATTTAATAAGCGAAGATTAGGTAAGCTTGCTTTATCTTCTTTACCTGGTGAACGCCCCCAAAGCACAGAAACAGGGATCAGTTGTACATCTAAATCAGCAACATCACGGTGCAACTCTAAATATTTATTGAAGACTTTGGCTGTTTCATCTTTTGCGCCTTTTGATTTAAAAAAGCGGCGACCTTCGTCTAAATAGACATAACGTGGTAATGCTACGCCATCAATCACATTCTTTTCAGCTGGATCAGGCAAACCGACGCTCAAACAGTTACGACGGAAAATCACGAAGTCTGTTTGAGAGGTATAAGGCAAAACATAAAGAATAGGTTGATTGATATTGAGTTGAAGCTCTTCGATGGGTTGAGCGGGAATAGGATTATTTTTTACTAAAACCGAAAGCGGTAATTCTAATAATTTACGATAAGTACTTACGATGCCAGACATAATTAATATTCTCTTTTTGTTAGACATTTCTAGGTATTGTCTGGCATTTTAACACATTCGACCAGTCAAATTCTAAAAATTTACATTTGAGATTTATGATGAACACGCAAAAATATGAAAAAAATTAACCGCACTTTTATGACTAGAAAATAGTTGTTGCAATCGTCATCTTTCTGTATATACTAACAGTTATTCTGTATAAAGTAACAGGAGTGTATATGAGACCATTAACTGCCAGACAACAAGAAGTGCTGGAACTCTTAAAACGCCATTTAGAAACCACGGGTATGCCACCTACTCGTGCAGAAATTTCTCGCGAATTAGGTTTTAAATCCCCTAATGCGGCGGAAGAACACTTAAAAGCACTGGCCCGCAAAGGTGCAATTGAAATTGTTGCGGGAGCTTCTCGCGGTATTCGCATTATTGATAATAGTGCAAATGATGAGGAAGAAGAGGGATTACCGCTCATTGGTCGTGTAGCCGCAGGGGAACCAATTTTGGCTGAGCAACATATTGAAGGCACTTATCGTGTTGATGCTAATATGTTCAAACCACAAGCTGACTTTTTATTAAAAGTATATGGCCAATCCATGAAAGATATTGGCATTTTAGATGGCGATCTTCTTGCAGTTCATAGCACAAAAGATGTGCGAAATGGACAGATTGTTGTCGCACGAATTGAAGATGAAGTAACAGTAAAACGCCTAGAGCGAAAAGGTTCTGTTATTTATCTGCATGCAGAAAATGAAGAGTTTCAGCCGATTGTCGTTAATCTTGAAGAACAACCTCATTTTGAAATTGAAGGGATTGCAGTAGGGATCATTCGCAATAACGCTTGGATGTAATGATGAAAGTGCGGTGAGAAAATAAAGTGTTTTTTGACCGCACTTTGTCTATTCTGGCTATTTGCCATTCGGCTTATTGCTCTCTATAATGCCAAAAAATTTTAAATCAAGGAAGGAAACATGCAGTTTTCCAAAATGCATGGCCTTGGCAATGACTTTGTTGTTGTTGATGCTGTGACGCAAAATGCCTATTTTACCCCTGAAACCATTAAACGCTTAGCTGATCGTCATCGTGGCATTGGTTTTGATCAGCTTTTAATTGTTGAGCCACCTTATGATCCAGATTTAGATTTCCATTATCGTATTTTCAATGCCGATGGCAGTGAAGTGTCGCAATGTGGAAATGGGGCAAGATGTTTTGCGCGTTTTGTCACCTTAAAAGGTCTGACCAATAAAAAGGATATTGCAGTAAGCACTCAAAAAGGAAAAATGGTTTTAACGGTAAAAGAAGATGGGCAAATTCGCGTCAATATGGGTGAGCCGATTTGGGAACCCAATAAAATTCCTTTTACTGCCAATAAATTTGAAAAAAATTATATTTTACGTACCGATGTTCAAACGGTGCTTTGTGGTGCGGTATCAATGGGTAATCCACATTGCGTTGTTCAAGTGGACGATATTGAAACGGCCAATGTCGCAGAGTTAGGTCCACTCTTAGAAAATCACGAACGTTTTCCGGAAAGAGTAAACGCTGGATTTATGCAAGTCGTCAACCGTAATCACATTAAGTTGCGTGTATATGAACGAGGTGCAGGTGAAACGCAAGCTTGTGGCAGCGGTGCTTGTGCGGCAGCTGCGGTAGGGATTATGCAAGGTTTACTTGATAACAAAGTGCAAGTTGATCTACCTGGTGGTAGCTTACTTATTGAATGGGAAGGCGTAGGCTCACCGCTTTATATGACTGGCGATGCGACTCATATTTATGATGGTAACATTCACCTTTAAGCTCTTCTAATCGAATAAAAAATGCGTGGAAACTATCCACGCATTTTTTATTTATTGTTCAACTTCCACATCACGTTGATTTAATGGTTGCGTTGGGCGGTTGTTTTTCCCTTCCATTTCTTCTATTGCGGCAATTTGTGCTTTGCTTGCTTGAATTGGTGATTTAAAAATGGTCCAAACCACGTTTTCACTACAAGGTGGCGTAGTGAGCGATCCATTTAAGCGGAAGCGTGCCATCTCTTTTGGCATTAGCGCTTTAATATCAATCGGTTGAGCCAATTTTTCTTTTTGTCCAACGGTGAGTTTTTTCTCAACGACTGGTGCTAATGCTGGATTAGCTTCACCTTCATTTACCATTACGGCAACAACCGCTAATGCTTTATCTTCACTTTGATGGACAAAATGAATTTCTAAAGGATAATGTTGGCGTTTAAAGGTATGCTCACTTGGTGTGTGAAAGTGAAATTGTTTTAAATAAAATGGTTTATTGTTGAGCGTAATAAATGGCGCATTTTCTTGTGCAACACTGACTTGCACGGTATGTCCATTGTTTTCTACTTGATACTCCGCTGGGAAGTAATTCATCTTAAGTGGTTTATTTGCCACTTTTATGCCGTTATCTGCTTCAAGATTAACTGGCGACTGAACTTTCCCTAGCTTACAGGTTTGATATTCGGTGAGCAAATCACCCCAATGTTCAGGGCTTTCTTTTCCATTATAAGACCAATGCGCTTTATGTGTTTGGGCGAATGATGTTGCGCTTAATGCGATAAGTAAGCTAGAAAGCAATAGATGAGTCTTCATAAGGCACCTCTCCTTTTTTGTGGTATATGCCTTATCGATTCTACTGATTCTGTATGATAGCTTTTTGATTTTGGTCAAGTTTTGTTTGAGTGTAAGCACTCATCGTATGAGTAGGGATAATGCTAAAAAACTGTCTATTTTGACCGCACTTTTTAGCGCTGACAGAGTCGTTCTCTCAGATCTTCTGCCGTTTTGCTGGTTTTAATTCGCTCAAAAACGATGTCTGCTTCAGGATATTCTTTATTGAGATAGCGTAGCCATTGTTTACTTCGGGCAACATGATAAAAACCGGAATCATGGAAATTTTCCATTTCCGCATATTTTTGCAAGATTTTTTGAATATCCACCCAAGGCATTTTTTCACAATTTTGTTTGAGTACAAGGCTTAAGTTTGGGATATTTAATGCACCACGCCCGACCATTAGATCTTCGCAACCTGTCGCTTTCAAACATGCTTGACCATCTTCCCAACGCCAAATTTCACCATTAGCAATCACTGGGATCGTCAAGCGAGATCTCACTTCACCGATTTTTTCCCAATTGATGCGATCGGCACGATACCCATCGGCTTTGGTTCGACCGTGAATAGTGATTTCAGTCGCACCACCTTGTTGTACGGCATCGGCAATTTCAAACGCTTGTGAAGTACAATCCCAACCTAATCGCACTTTAACGCTGACAGGTAAATGACTAGGTACGGTTTTTCGTAAGGCTAGAGTCGCTTGATAAATTAATTCAGGTTGTTTGAGTAGAGCTGCGCCTCCGTTGCTCCCATTAACGGTTTTTGATGGGCAACCACAATTTAAATCAATACCATGTGATCCCAGCTCAATGGCACGATGGGCATTTTCAGCAAGACAGTTCGGATGTTGACCTAAAAGTTGGACACGAACGGGCGTTTTAGAAGGTGTAAAGCCCTGATTTTTGAGTTCAGGGCAAAGACGATAAAAGACTTTTTCAGGTAAGAGTTGATCTACCACGCGGACAAATTCGGTGATGCAGAGATCATATTCATTCACTTCGGTTAAAAGCTGACGAACGAAAGGATCAAGCACTCCTTGCATAGGGGCGAGGATAACACGCACTATTTCCAGCCTTTCTCTTTACAAATTAAATCGTAAGCGGCTTGGATTTGTTGAGCTTTTTCTTTAGCCATTTC
>ERZ827522.2709-NODE-2709-length-11593-cov-5.618911_pt1 | contig 11593 bp, 9 predicted proteins | sample MGYA00519580_ERZ827522 | MGnify/ENA primary metagenome ERZ827522 (study PRJEB31778, sample SAMEA3449340) | human gut metagenome | biome: human gut; feature: human-associated habitat; material: faeces | place: United Kingdom | collected 2010/2012 ... | reverse complement strand
GCCCCACGCCGATGGCCTTGGGGTCGATCTTCACCAGCTCCGCCAGCGGGTCCTGTAACCGCCGGGCGATGGAGATGGCCGAGCGCAGGTTCACGTCGTAGTCCGGGAACTCCTCCGCCGCCAGCTTGCCGGCGGAGTACACCGACGCGCCCGCCTCGTTGACGATCATATAGCTGACGCCCGGAAGGCCCCGCAGCATCTCCACCGTCATCTGCTCTGTCTCCCGGCTGGCGGTGCCGTTGCCGATGGCGATGTGCGCCACGCCGTGTTTTTTGCACAGGGCCGTCAGCTTGGCGATGGCCTCCCGCTTCTGGCGCTCGCCGTAGGTGGGGTAGACCACCGTGGTGTCCAGCACCTTGCCGGTGCCGTCGATGACCGCCACCTTGCACCCGTGGGCATAGCCGGGGTCCAGCCCCATGGTCACGTGGCCCTTTACCGGCGGCTGGAGCAGCAGCGGCTTCAGGTTCAGCGCGAACTGTCCGATAGCGCCCTCGTTGGCGCTGTCCGTCAGGGCGGACCGCGCCTCGCGCTCCAGCGACGGATATATCAGCCGGTCATAGGCATCCTCACAGGCGGCCTTGATGAATTCCATGGCCGCCGAGCCGGGCTTTACCACCGCCCGCCGCAGTGCCGGCAGCGCGGCCTCCCGGTCCAGCAATACCGTGACGGAGAGCAGCCCCTCTTTTTCGCCCCGGTTGATGGCCAGGATCTGGTGCCCCGCCAGCTTGGGAATGGCCTGTTCAAAGTCGTAGTACAGCCGGTACACGCTGTCCTCCTCCGTGGCGGAAAGGCTTCTCAGCCGTCCCTGCCGCATCAGCAGGCCCCGCAGTGCCTTGCGGATGTCCGCGTCGTCGCTGATGATCTCCGCGATGATGTCGTTGGCGCCCTGCAATGCGTCGGCCGCGGTCTCCACGCCCTTCTCCGGATCGATGTACGCCTGTGCGGCCGCCTCCGGCGCGGGACAGTCCTTCTCCTGCGCCAGCAGCAGCTGGGCCAGGGGCTCCAGCCCCTTCTCCCGGGCCACCGTGGCCCGGGTGCGCCGCTTTTGCTTGTAGGGGCGGTACAGGTCCTCCACCTCCGCCAGCGTGGCGGCGCTGTCGATGGCCGCCGTCAGTGCTTCGGTCAGCTTGCCCTGTCCCTCGATGGCGGACTTGACCTCCTGCCGCCGCTTGTCCAGGTTCCGCAGGTATTGCAGCCGGTCCTCCAGCTTCCGCAGGATGGTGTCATCCATGGAGCCGTGCTGTTCCTTCCGGTAGCGGGCGATGAACGGAATGGTGCTGCCCTCGTCCAGCAGCGCGATAACGTTTTCCACGTACTGGACCGGCTGGCCCAGCTCCGATGCCAATATCTGTGCGATGCTCTGCATATGTGCTCCTTTCAGAAAGCTGTGCCCGCGCACGGCGCGGGCACAGACGCTTATTTACTTGTGATACAGGCTCTTGACCTCATATTTCGCCTCGCAGCTGACGTTGATGCCCAGCCGCTTATATAGCTTGGCGTCCTCCTCGGAGATGATGACCGAGAAATGGGCCTCGCAGCCCCGCAGGTTCTTCAGCTGCGCCTGCACCATGGCCGCCAGGGGGTTCGTCAGACCGGAGATCGCCAGCGCGATCAGCACCTCATCCGAGTGCAGCCGGGGGTTTCGGTGGCCCAGGCAGCCGGTCTTCATGGCGCTGATAGGTTCGATCACCGACGGGGGGATCAGGTCCAGCTTGTGGTCAATGCCCGCCATCTTCTTCAGCGCGTTCAGCAGCAGCGCCGCCGACGCGCCCAGCAGAGGGGAGGTCCGCCCGGTCACCACGCTGCCGTCCGGCAGCACCATGGCACCCGCCGGTTTGCCGGTGGCCACTGCCTTTTCCAGCGAGGCCGCCACCGCCGGGCAGATGTCCGGCGTCACGCCGGCCTGCTGCATCACCAGCTCCAGCTTCCGCACCACGCACTCGTCCGCCTGCCCCTTGGCCCGTTCCACGCATCCGGTATAGTACCGGCGCAGGATCTCCATCCGGCTGGCCTCCTGGCACACCGCGTCATCCACGATAGCGAAGCCCGCCATGTTCACGCCCATGTCCGTGGGGGACTTGTAGGGGCACTCGCCCTGGATCATCCGGAACATGGCCGCCAGCACCGGGAAGATCTCCACGTCCCGGTTGTAATTCACCGTGGTCTTGCCATAGGCCTCCAGGTGGAACGGGTCGATCATGTTCACGTCGTTCAGGTCCGCCGTGGCCGCCTCATAGGCCAGGTTCACCGGGTGCTTCAGTGGCAGGTTCCAGATGGGGAACGTCTCGTACTTGGCGTAGCCCGCCCGGATACCCCGCCGGTTGTCGTGGTACAGCTGGCTCAGGCAGGTGGCCATCTTGCCGCTGCCGGGGCCGGGGGCCGTCACCACGATCAGCGGCCGGGTCGTCTCAATGTATTCGTTCTTGCCCAGGCCCTCGTCGGACACGATGTGCGCCACGTCCGAGGGATACCCGGCGATGGGATAGTGCTTATAGCTCTTCACGCCAAGGGCGCTCAGCCGCTTGATAAAGGCGTCCGCCGCCGGCTGGCCGGCGTACTGGGTGATGACCACGCTGCCCACATAGAAGCCCAGCCCCCGGAATACGTCGATCAGCCGCAGCACGTCCACGTCGTAGCTGATGCCCAGGTCGCCGCGCATCTTGTTCTTCTCAATGTCCCCGGCACAGATGGCCACCACGATCTCCACGTCGTCCTTCAGCGTCTGCAGCATCCGGATCTTGCTGTCCGGCTGGAACCCCGGCAGCACACGGGAGGCGTGATAGTCGTCAAACAGCTTGCCGCCGAACTCCAGATACAGCTTGCCGCCGAACTGGGCGCGCCGCGCCGTGATGTGCTCCGCCTGTAGTTGCAGGTACTTTTCGTTGTCAAATCCGATCTTCACCCTGATCCACCTCTGTCTCTCCAAAATATCGTCTGCTATTATACAATATCTTGTGGGGCAGGGAAAGAAGAAATCACAACTTTCCCGGGGGAAAATGTGACGAACTTTGACTGTGTTTTTTGGCAAAACCCACCGTTGCTTTTTGCTTCCGGCGGGGGTATACTAAAAATTACCCCCATTTTACAGGAGGAGTGTCTATGCGTTTTCACGTTGTCTGGCGCAAGAGCCATGAGCCGGAGGAGGCCTATCGCGACTTCTTCGAGACAAACGATATTTACGAGGCCAAGGATTTCGCCATGCGCCTGGCCTTTGACGAGACGAACTGCGTCTACGTCCGCGACGAGAAGCGGGACGAGATCGTCCGCGACTTCGACGCGGAGGTCTACCGCTGAAACTCATAAACCAACCGCCTCCGGCCATACTAAGGCCGGAGGTGATTTTTATGCCCAAACGCAAGCGCAGCCGGGAGGGCTTTCCCTATGACGCTACACCGGACGTCCACCACTTTCCCGGCGTACCGCGCAGCAGCTTCGACCTGGTGAATATGTACGGCACCTATAACATTCAGCCCACGTCTGACACGGAGAACACCTTTCCCCTCATCGCCCCCGGCCTGCCCAAGGCCTACCGGAACATGAAGCTGGACAAACACGACCTGGAGCCGTGAACCGCAGGAAGCCGCATGGCGCGAGCGCGCCATGCGGCTTCCTCATACTGCCATGACGAGTTTCCAAAGAAAACGCAACATTGTCCCGGAAAAATCCGGAAAGATTTAATCATTTAAAGTGCGGCTCGGTACAATGCACAAATAATTGTTATTTCTTTGGCAATTCGCATAATTGACGCAAATTTCACAAACCCGTATAATATAAGTAAACTGGTAAGACCAGTGCGGCGCGCAGTATCTCCGCACCGCGGGAGAGGGTATTTCTGCCCGATCGCACAGAATAGGGAGGACCCCATGTACACCTTAGGTATCGACATCGGCAGCACCACTTCCAAGTGCGCCGTTCTTAAAGACGGGAAGGAGCTGGTGGCCCACAGCCTCCAGACCGGCGGCCTGGGCACCGGCGGGCCGGAGGAGGCGCTGGTGCAGCTGTGGCAGACCAGCGGCCTGACCCGGGCCGATATGGCCTGTGCCTTTGTCACCGGCTACGGACGCAAGAACTACCAGGGCGCCGACGGTGAGATCAGTGAGCTGACGGCCCACGCCCTGGGCGGGCGCTTCGTGTTCCCGGACCTGCGTACCGTCATCGACATCGGCGGCCAGGACGCCAAGGTCATCGCCCTGTCGCCCTCCGGCAAGATGGTGAACTTCGTCATGAACGATAAGTGCGCCGCCGGTACGGGGCGGTTTCTGGATGTGATGGCCTCCATCCTCCGTCTGGACGTGGACGATCTGGATGCCGAGGCCGCCAAGGCCGCGGCCCCCGCCGCTATCTCCAGCACCTGCACGGTGTTCGCCGAGAGCGAGGTCATCAGTCAGCTGGCTAACGGCGTCAAGCGCCCCGACCTGGTGGCAGGCATCTGCCGCAGCGTGGCCAGCCGCGTGGCGGCCCTGGCCCGGCGGGCGGGCGTCACGGAGCAGGTCTGTCTCTCCGGCGGTGTGGCCCGGAATGACGCGGTGCGCCAGGCCCTCAGCGAGGAGCTGAACGTCCCCGTCAGTGTGGACCCGCTGGCCCAGTATTTCGGCGCCATCGGCGCGGCCCTGTGGGCATATAAGCAGACGACATGAATAAACAGAAATATGTTTCGATAAAAGCTGTGAGGAGGAACTGAAATGGCAGAAGAAGTGAAGAAGGCCCCGAAGCCCGTGGATCCCAATTCCGCCAAGTATAAGCTGGGCAAGATCGCGGCGGACGCCTATGTGGATGCCATCGAGGCCAAGAAGCGGGGCGAGAAGGTTGCCTGGGTGTCCAGCAACTTCCCCGTGGAGATCCCCGAGACCATGGGCATCGCCACCGTGTATCCCGAAAATCAGGCCGCCGGAATCGCCGCCCGCGGCGCGGGCACGAGAATGTGCGAGGTGGCGGAGTCCGAGGGCTACTCCAACGACATCTGCGCCTACGCCCGCGTGTCTCTGGCCTACGCCAAGCTGAAGTCCTGTCCCGAGCAGGACGTGGCCATGCCCGACGTACTGCTGTGCTGCAGCAACATCTGCTCCTGCATGATCAAGTGGTATGAGAACCTGGCCCGTGAGCTGAATATCCCCATGATCCTGCTGGATATCCCCTTCAATCCCGACTATGAGGTGTCCGACGCGGAGGTGGCCTACGTCACCGGCCAGTTCTGGGACGCCGTACGTCAGCTGGAGGAGATCACCGGCAAAAAGTGGTCTGACGAGAAGTTCAAGGAGGTCACCGGCTTCTCCTGCCGTTCCAGCCGCGCCTGGCTGGCGGCCACCGGCTGCGCCAAGTACGTGCCCTCTCCCTTCAACGGCTTCGACCTGCTGAACCACATGGCCGTCATGGTCACGGCCCGAGGCAAGTCCACCGCCGCCGACGCCATGGAGACGCTGCTGAAGGAGTACGAGGACAACCACAAGAACGGTACCTCCACCTTCCGGGGTGAAGAGAAGTACCGCATCATGTTTGAGGGCATCGCCTGCTGGCCGTACCTGCGTGCCACCAGCACCGGCCTGAAGTCCCGGGGCATCAACATGGTCACCACCATCTACGCCGACGCCTTCGGCTTCGACTACAACACCTTCGACGAGATGATCCGCGCCTACTGCAAGGTGCCCAACGCCATCAATTTGGAGATGAGCCGCGACAAGCGCATCAAGCTCTGCAAGGACAACCACGTGGAGGGTATGCTGGTGCATACCAACCGCTCCTGCAAGCTGTGGAGCGGCTTCATGTACGAGATGAGCCGTCAGATCGGCAAGGCCTGCAATATCCCCGTGGTCAGCTTCGACGGCGATCAGGCCGACCCCCGCAATTTCTCCGAAGCCCAGTACGACACCCGTGTGCAGGGTCTGACGGAGATCATGGAAGCCAACAAGGCTGCGAAAGGAGTGTAAGGCATGAACGACATCCTCAACAAGCTGCATGAGGTGGCCGCCTCTCCCCGCGCGCAGATGGACGGCTATCTGGCGCAGGGCAAAAAGATCGTCCTGTGCGCTCCTGTTTACACTCCCGAGGAGCTTATCCACGCCATGGGCTTCGTGCCTATGGGAGCCTGGGGCGGCGATGTAGCGCTGAACCGCGCCAAGGAATACTGTCCCGCCTTCCTGTGCGCCATTGTCCAGTCCCTGCTGGAGCTGGGCATCAACGGTGCGTATGACGGCGCCAGCGCCATCGTCATCCCCTCCCTGTGCGATACCCTCAAGACCGTGGGCGAGAACTGGAAGTACGCCGTGCCGTCCATCCCCTTCATCCCCATGACCTATCCCCAGAACCGCAAGCCCGCCTACGGCGTGGCCTATACCAAGGCCGGCTATGAGCGCGTGATCCGCGACCTGGAGAAGCTGGGCGGCAGCTTCTCCGAGGAGAAGCTGCTTGCCTCCATCAAGGTCTACAACCGCCACAACGATGCCATGCGGAAGATAGACGAGCTGCTGGCCGGGCACCCGGAGATCACCGCCGCCCAGCGCAGCGACATCTTCAAGAGCGCCTTCTTCATGACCAAGGAGGAGCACACCGCGCTGGTGGAGGCGCTCATTGAGAAGCTGGAAGCCCAGACTCCCGCCGCGGAGAAGCTGCCCATCGTCATCTCCGGCATCCTGACGGACGCCCCGGCGCTGAACGCCATTCTGGACGAAATGGGTCTGCACATCGTGGCCGACGACGTGGCCGCCCAGTCCCGCCAGTACCGCACCGACGCACCGGAGCGCGATGACGCCCTGAACGCTCTGGCCGAGAAGTTCGCCGCCATGGGCAACTGCTCTGTGCTGTACGATCAGGAGAAGAACCGGGTGAAGTGGATCGTGGACACCGCCAAGGCGAGAAGCGCCAAGGGTGTTCTGGTGGTGCTGACCAAGTTCTGCGACCCGGAGGAGTTCGACTATGTGAGGATCAAGAAGGCCTGCGAGGCCGCCGACCTGCCCCTGACGCTGGTGGAGGTGGACCGTCAGATGGTGCGGTTTGAGCAGGTGCGAACCAACCTCGAGACCTTCCGCGACCTGCTGAAAATGTAAGCAACACACCATTTATTAACATACATGGAGGAACGATATGAGTGAAGTAAAGCGTCCCCTCGAGGGCGTAAAGGTGCTGGAGCTGGCCACCTTTATCGCCGCCCCCTGCTGCGCCCGCTTTCTGGCGGATCTGGGCGCCGAGGTCATCAAGGTCGAAGCCCCCGCCGGCGACCCCCTGCGCTATACCGCCGTCAACGAGGGCCGTCCCCAGAATCAGAAGGAGAACACCTCCTATGATCTGGAGAACGCCGGCAAGACCTGCGTCTGCCTGAACACCAAGACCCCCGCCGGCCGTGAGGCGCTGGAGAAGCTCATCGCCGAGGCGGACATCTTCATCACCAACTGGCGCCAGAACCCCCTGAAGAAGGCCGGCCTGGACTACGAGACGCTCCACGCCCGCTACCCCAAACTGGTGTACGGCTTCGTGTCCGGCTACGGCGAGAAGGGCCCCGACAAGGACCTGCCCGGCTTCGACTTCACCGCTTTCTTTGCCCGCGGCGGTATCCTGGGCACCCTGTTTGACAAGGACGCCCTGCCCATGCTGACCATCGCCGGCTTCGGCGACCATCAGGTGGGTATGTACCTGGCCTCCGGCGTGCTGGCGGCGCTGTACCGTGCCCGCGAGACCGGCATCGGCGACCGCGTGGTGGTCTCCCTGTTCCACAGCGCCATCTGGGATGTCTCCCTGCTGCTGCAGGCCAGCCAGTACGGCGACCCCACCACCCAGTACCCCCTGTCCCGCCGCACCCTGCCCAATCCCCTGGTGGTGGCCCACAAGACCAAGGACAACAAGTGGCTCCAGATCGCCATGCCCCAGTACAACCGCCACTATCCCATCTTTATGAACGCCATCGGCCACCCCGAGCTGGCCGAGGATCCCCGTTACTATCCCCAGACCAACCTACAGGCCAACATCGAGGAGTTCTATGACTTCCTGGTGGCCGAGATGGCCAGCCGCACCCTGGACGAGTGGTGCAAGCTGATGGACGCCAACGATCTGCCCTACGCCGTGGCCCAGACCTGGGACCAGCTGCTGGTGGATAAGCAGGCATGGGCCTCCGGCTGCTTCTACGAGATGGAATATTCCAACGGCAATAAACGCACCATGGTCCGGCCTCCCGTTATCTTCGAGGAGACGGAGCTGCCTCCCTACAACCGCGGTCCGTACCTGGGCGAGCAGACCGAACTGGTGCTGAAGAACCTGGGCTACACCGACGAGCAGGTGGCCGCCATGATAGCCGCCGGCGAGGCGGTGCCCATGGATCCTTCCCTGAAAGACTGACGGCGGCATCTTTTCCGCCAATACTTCGTTGCAGGTACTTGACGTACACAAAGTACGCCTGCGCCCCTGCGCCTCGTCTTGGCGAAAAAATCTTTCCGCCGTTGGAGAAGAAAGATCAACGCAAACTGACCCGGCGACTTGAGGAAAAGCAAACTATAAGGGCGCGGCGCGTTGAGGAGCGCGCCGCCGCCCCCGGAATGTGAAGGAGAAGAATCATGAAGATCGCTGCTTACGAAGTACGTCCCGACGAGAAGCCCGTCATCGAGGGCCTGTGCAAGAAATACGGTATCGAGCTGATCTCCACCCCCGCAAATCTGGATAAGACCACCGCCCATATGGCCGCCGGCTGCGACGGTGTTACCACCCTGGGCCAGAGCGACTATTCCAACGCCGTTCTGGATGAGCTGAAGGGCTATGGCGTGCAGGTGCTGGCCAGCCGCTGCGTGGGCTATAACCACATGAACTGCGGCTATGCCCGTTCCCTGGGCTTCCGCCTGTGCAACGGCGCTTACGCGCCCAACGGTGTGGCGGAATACACCGTTATGGCCATCCTGATGTGCATCCGCAAGTTCAAGAAGGCGCTGTACAACACCAACGACAACGACTTCACCCTGAAGGGCAAGATGGGCCGCGAGCTGCGTACCATGACCGTGGGCGTCATGGGCACCGGCAAGATCGGCTTCACCATCATCAAGTGCCTCAGCGGCTTCGGCTGCCGTATCATCGCCAACGATGTCTATGAGAACGACGCCGTCCGTGCGTACGCCGAGTATGTGGACCTGGACACTCTGTACCGTGAGTCCGACATCATCACCATCCACACCCCGCTGCTGCCCGAGACCACCGGCATGATCGACCGGGAGGCCATCGCCAAGATGAAGGACGGCGTGGTGTTCATCGACAACGCCCGGGGCGAGCTGATGGATATCGATGCCGTCACCGAGGCGGTGGAGTCCGGCAAGTTCGGCGCGCTGTTCATGGATGCCTTCCCCGGCGAGACCGGCATCATCCACGTTCCCCACGATGAGGACATCATCCGTACCCCCGGTATGCCCTACTTCAAGCTGAAGTACCTGCGCTCCTTCGTCAACGTCTACCACACGCCCCACATGGCCTTCTTCACCGAGGAGGCCGCGGAGCAGATGGCCGAGTGCGGCGTCAACAGCATCTATGAGATTTTGACAGAGGGTAAGTCCAAGCACGAGATCCCCTGCTGAGCAGAGCAGTGACCCATACTTTAACAGGAGGAAAACTATGATTTTCGACGCAAAGCATGAAATGATCCGCAAGCTGGTCCGCCAGTTTGCCGAGACCGAGCTCACCACCGAGGTCCTTGACAAGGTGGAGGCGACCGGCGAGTTTCCCGAGGAGATCGTGGACAAGATGGCCAAGTGCGGTTTCCTTGGCCTGAAGATCCCCCGCGAGTACGGCGGTGCCGGTGCCGATACCCTGGCCTATGTCATCATGATCGAGGAGATCGCCCGTGTCTCTGCTGTGGCCAGCCTGTACGCCAATACCCCCAACTCTCTGGGCGGCGGCCCCCTGATGCAGGCGGGCACCCCCGAGCAGCTGGAGAAGTATCTCCGTCCCTCCGTGGAGAACAAGGTGAAGATCGTCTTCGGCCTCACCGAGCCGGGCGCCGGCTCCGACGCCAGCAGCATGGTCACCACCGCCGTGAAGGATGGCGACGACTACATCCTCAACGGCCGTAAGTGCTTTATCTCCGGTGCACCCCTGGCCGACTACTGCATCGTCTATGCCAAGACCGACATGAGCCGCGGCAATAAGGGTATCTCCGCCTTTATCGTGGACATGAAGGCGCCCGGCGTCTCCTGCGGCAAGCACGAGGCCAAGATGGGTCTGGTGGGCTACGCCACCTCCGACGTGGTGCTGGAGGATGTCCGCGTCCACAAGAGCGATATGCTGGGCAAGGAGAACATGGGCTTTATCAACGCCATGAAGACCCTGGACGGCGGCCGCCTGGGTGTGTCCGCCCAGTCCATCGGTCTGGCCCAGGGCTGCCTGGACGAGGCTATCAAATACTCCAAGGAGCGCGTCCAGTTCGGCAAGCCCATCTGCAAGAACCAGGCCATCGCCTTCATGCTGGCGGATATGGCAACCAAGCTGACCGCCGCCAAGGAGCTGGTCTATATGGCCGCCCAGATGAAGGACAGAAACGACCCCAACGCCTCCATGTACTGCTCCATGGCCAAGTACTTCGCCTCCGAGACGTGCAACGAGATCGCCGCCAAGGCGGTGCAGATCCACGGCGGCTACGGGTACATCAAGGAGTACCCCGTCGAGCGTAAGTACCGCGACTGCCGCGTGTTCACCATCTACGAGGGGACCTCTCAGGTCCAGCAGATGGTCATCTCCGGCAATTTGCTGAAGTAATGCGGAAAGGAGCAAGAATAGAATGAAGCTTATCGTTTGTGTCAAGCAGGTGCCCGACACCTCCGGCAAGGTCGCCGTCAACGCCGACGGCACGCTGGACCGCGCCTCCATGCAGACCATCATCAACCCCGACGATATGAACGCCGTCGAGGCCGCCCTGGCCCTGAAGGACCAGCTGGGCTGCCCCGTTATCGCCGTGTCCATGGGTCCCCCTCCCGCCGCCGGTATGCTGCTGGAGCTGAAGGCCATGGGTGTGGACAAGGCCGTGCTGGTGTCCGCCCGTGAGTTCGGCGGCTCCGACACCTTCGCCACCTCCCAGATTTTGGCCGCCGCCATCAAGAACCTGGGCGTGGACAAGGACGACATCATCTTCTGCGGCCGTCAGGCCATCGACGGCGACACCGCTCAGGTCGGTCCCCAGATCGCCGAGAAGCTGCATCTGCCCCAGGTCACCTATGTCACCGACATTCAGAAGGACGGCAACAGCCTGACCGTCAAGCGTCAGCTCGAGGACGGCTACATGGAGCTGAAGGTCCAGACTCCCTGCCTGCTGACCTGCATCAAGGAGCTGAACACCCCGCGTTACATGAGCGTTTCCGGTATCTTCGAGTGCTACGACAAGCCGCTTGAGGTCTTTGATTACAACGCTCTGAAGGACGATCCGCTCATCGAGACCGACACCATCGGTCTGAAGGGCTCCCCGACGAACGTTTACAAGTCCTTTGCTCCTCCGGTCAAGGGCGCCGGCATGAAGGTCGAGGACGCTGCCCAGCTGGTCGGCATCCTGAACGACAAGCACCTGATTTGAGGAAGGAGAAACGAACAATGGCTGAATTCAATGCAATGGACACCGCCGCCTTCAAGGGCGTGTGGGTAT
>ERZ827522.2707-NODE-2707-length-11594-cov-6.328018_pt1 | contig 11594 bp, 13 predicted proteins | sample MGYA00519580_ERZ827522 | MGnify/ENA primary metagenome ERZ827522 (study PRJEB31778, sample SAMEA3449340) | human gut metagenome | biome: human gut; feature: human-associated habitat; material: faeces | place: United Kingdom | collected 2010/2012 ... | reverse complement strand
CCCACAGCAGGCCGGTCTCCCGCAGGGTGTTGTAGATGACATCCACAGCGCCCTCAACGTAACGGCCCTGGTCGGTGTCCTCAATGCGCAGGATGAAGGTGCCGTCCTCGTGCTTGGCCATCAGGTAGGTGTACAGCGCGGTGCGCAGGTTGCCAACGTGCATGTAGCCGGTGGGCGAGGGGGCAAAACGGGTGCGGACTTTATTGCTCGGCATAGAAAAACGCTCCTTTTATATTTACAGGCAAAAAATTGCGGATAGCTACCTTTTAGTTTAATCGCTGTGCGCTGTTTTGTCAACGAATCGGCCGCAGATTTGGCAGAATGGGCGTTTGGAAGCAAAAGAAAAATATTTTTGTCGAAACTGCACGCAATCATTGACGAATGATTGGAAATTTTGTATACTGAGTGGGAGAGATGGCACAATTTTCCTTTGAAGGCTCTGAAGGAGAGATCAGCGCCGGGAGAAAATTGGAAAATGGCTGTCTGAGGTGTAAATGACAAAGGAGAAGAAAAAACTATGAAGAGTACAGGAATCGTCCGCGGTGTTGACGGCCTGGGCCGTATCGTCCTGCCCAAGGAGCTGCGCACCAGCATGAAGCTGGACAACGATGCCAAGCTGGAGATCTTTGTGGAGGGCGATGAGATCATCCTCAAAAAATACCGCCCCACCGGCAGCTGCGATTTCTGCGGCGAGGTGGACGACAACGCCATCCAGTATGCAGGCTACTGCATCTGCACCTCCTGCCGCAAGAAGATCGGCAACATGAAAAAATAAAGCGGAGAAGGAGGTCAGCCCATGAGCCAGATGATCGACTTTACCCTGCCGTCCTGCCAGCCGGGGCGGACGCTCCACGCGTTCCGCTGTGTGCCGGAGGGAGAGGTGCGGGCGGTGCTGCAGCTCTCCCACGGGATGGTGGAGTTCATCGACCGCTATAAGCCGCTGGCCGAGAACCTGGCCGCCCGGGGTATCCTTGTCACCGGCAACGACCACCTGGGCCACGGCGGGTCCATCCGCACCAAAGAGGATTACGGCTACTTCGGCGAACCCGACGGCAACCGCGCCGTGCTGGAGGATCTGCACGCTGTGACGACCCTGACAAAGCAACTGTATCCCGGCGTGCCCTATTTCCTGCTGGGCCACAGCATGGGCTCGTTCTACGCGCGGCAGTACCTCTGTGAGTGGGGCAATGAGCTGGACGGTGCCATCATCATGGGCACCGGCTACCAGCCCAAAGCGCTGGTGCAGTTGGCCAGAACCATCTGCCGGGTGCTGGCCGTGTTTCATGGCTGGCACTACCGCAGCAAACTGGTGGCCAGACTTTCGTTTCTGGGGTACAACAAGGGGCTGGAGGGCCGCACGGCCCACGACTGGCTCAACCGTGACCCGGTGGAGGTGGACCGCTACCGCGCCGACGAGCGCTGTACCTTTATCTTTACCCTGAACGCCTATTACAGCATGTTCAGCGGCATCCTGCGGCTGTACGACCCGGCTCTTCTGGCCCGGGTGCCCAAGGATCTGCCCCTGCTGTTTCTGGCAGGCGATGCCGACCCGGTGGGCGAACAGGGCGCAGGCGTGAAGCGGGCGGTCAAGAGCCTGCTGGATGCCGGTGTGAAGAACATCGAGGTCAAGCTGTACCCCAGCGCCCGGCATGAGCTGCTGGTGGAGCTGAACCGCGAAGAGGTCTTTGCTGACATTGGTGACTGGCTGGATCGCCGGCTGTAAAAACACGAACACACCAAAACAGAACCGCCGTCCGGAAATATCCGGACGGCGGTTCTTTGCACACACGATCAAAAAGGAGAATGGAGGAGAGTTTTTGTCAGAGCATGGGGGATAGGAGCATTACTCGCCGCGGACGGCTGCGAAGCCTGCCTCCAGATCAGCGATGATGTCATCGATGTGTTCAGTACCGATGGACAGGCGGATGGTGTTCTGATAGATCTGCTGTTCGGCCAGCTCCTGCTCGTTCAGCTGGCTGTGGGTGGTGGAGGCCGGATGGATGACCAGGCTCTTCACGTCTGCAACGTTTGCCAGCAGGGAGAAGATCTTCAGGTTGTCAATGAACTTGAAGGCTTCCTCACGGCCGCCCTTGATGTTGAAGGTGAAGATGGATGCGCCGCCGTTGGGGAAATACTTCTCGTACAGGGCGTGATCCGGGTGATCGGGCAGAGAGGGGTGGTTGACCTTCTCCACCTGAGGATGGTTTGCCAGGAATTCGACCACCTTCTTGGTGTTCTCCACATGGCGCTCGATGCGCAGGCTCAGGGTCTCGGTGCCCTGCAGCAGCAGGAATGCATTGAACGGGGAGATGGTGGCACCGGTATCGCGCAGCAGGATGGCGCGGATGTAGGTAACGAAGGCGGCAGGGCCTGCGGCATCGGCGAAGGAAACACCGTGGTAGCTGGGGTTGGGATCGGCGATGTTGCCGAACTTGCCGCTGGCTTTCCAGTCAAATTTGCCGCTGTCCACGATGATACCGCCCAGGGTGGTGCCATGGCCGCCGATGAACTTGGTGGCGGAGTGGACCACGATGTCTGCGCCGTGCTCAATGGGGCGGATCAGGTACGGGGTGCCGAAGGTGTTGTCGATGACAAGCGGCAGGCCGTGCTTGTGGGCAATGGCGGCAATGGCATCAATGTCGGGGATATCGCTGTTGGGGTTGCCCAGCGTCTCCAGATAGACGGCCTTGGTGTTGGACTGAATGGCATTCTCCACCTCGGCCAGATCGTGAGCGTTGACAAAGGTGGTGGTCACGCCGAACTGGGTCAGGGTGTGCTCCAGCAGGTTGTAGCTGCCGCCGTAGATGGTCTTTTGTGCCACGATGTGGTCACCGGCCTGTGCCAGCGCCTCGATGATGTAGGTGATGGCGGCAGCGCCGGAAGCAGTGGCCAGAGCAGCCACGCCGCCCTCCAGAGCAGCGATACGCTTCTCGAACACATCCTGCGTGGAGTTGGTCAGACGGCCGTAGATATTGCCTGCATCGGCCAGACCGAAGCGGTCGGCGGCGTGCTGGCTGTTGCGGAACACATAGGACGTGGTCTGGTAGATGGGCACCGCACGGGCATCGGTGGCAGGGTCGGCCTGCTCCTGACCGACATGAAGCTGCAGGGTCTCAAATTTATATTCAGACATTGTCATTTGCCTCTCTTAATATACTAAAAGTATTATTATTGTGTACAAAAAATCCCGATGCGTTTTCAAAGGCGCACCGGGCAGTGTGGTCTACCGGAGCTGCTGCTGTCACATTCGGGTGCACATTCGCACAGCCGAGGGCAACATACAGTACACATCCGATGCCGGTGCCCGGTTGGTATGCATTCGCCCACAGCGATAATTCGCGTGCAGCAGTTCTTTCCAGATCAGCTTCATCTTTGTGCCCTCCTTCCGGTAAAACTTTTCCATCCCTCTATGCACCACCCGCCGGGGAACCTCTGTTTCATTTCCCTACAAGACTGGTGGATTGGATGTCTGCATTATATCCCGCTCTACCTAGTTTGTCAATAGGTTAATTCCACTTTTTTCAAGGATGTATTTTTTGCATGATAATTTTGCCCGTGCCACCCGCGTCCGACAGCATTTTGTACAGCGGCTTCTCTTGCGGGCAAAGCAAGCAAAAACGAAGCCCGGAGCGTCTGCGGACGCTCCGGGCTTCGTTTTTTCATAAAGTTGGTCAGACCTGCTTTGTCTCTTCCGTCCGGGTGGAAATGCTGAACAGCACAAAGCCGACGACGAACAAAATGGCAATGGAACCCACACCCACGTTAGCGCTGCCGGTCAACTGACTGCCCACGCTGACGATCATGGTGCCAAGGAAGGAGGCGCCCTTGCCACAGATATCGAACAGACCAAAGTATTCGCCGGATTTTTCCTGCGGGATGATCTTGGCAAAGTGGCTGCGGCTCAGCGCCTGCACACCGCCCTGGAACATCCCCACCACCACGGCCAGCACCCAGAACTGCCACTGGCTCTTCAGGAAGAAGGCAAAGACGGCGATGCCGGTATAGGCCGCAATGCACACCGGGATGAGGGTCTTGGACGCGTATTTCTGGCTCAGGCGGCCGAAGATCAGCGCCGAGGGGAAAGCCACGATCTGGGTGACCAGCAGCGCCAGCAGCAGGCCGGTGGTATCCAGCCCCAGTGCCGTGCCGTAGGCGGTAGCCATATCAATGATGGTATACACGCCGTCGATGTAGCAGAAGAAGGCCAGCAAAAACCAGAACACCTGTTTGTCCTGCGGCAGATGTTTAAGGGTCTGCCCAATGCGCACAAAGCTTTGGCGGATGGCGTGCTGCTCCACCTCTACATAGTTGATCTGGCGGTACTTTTTCAGCAGCGGCAGGGTGACCGCCAGCCACCATACGGCGGTAATGACCAGCGCGATGGACAGCGCGGTCATCTGACTAAGCCCCACCGCACTGCTGCCCAGCACCAGCGCCAGACAGACCACAAAGGGCACGCAGCTGCCGATATAACCCCATGCGTACCCGCGGGAGGACACCATGTCCATCCGCTCCGGGGTGGTCACATCGCCCAGCATGGAGTCGTAGAATACCAGACTGCCGGAGTAGCCGATCTTAGCAATGATAAAAATGACCAGAAAGGCCAGCCATGTGCCCGCCATACCCATGGCGCAGCAGCCAATGACGCCCACAAAAAGGCAAAGCATGAAGATGGGCTTTTTAAAGCCCTTGGTGTCCGCCAGCGTGCCCAGAATGGGGCTCAGAATGGCGGTGACCACCGTGACGATGGAGCTTGCATAGCCCCAATAGGCCAGATAGTCCACCTTGCTCACCCCACCGGCCTCGGCCAGTGCATTGAAGAAGATGGGCACCAGCGTGGCGATCATCAGCACAAAGGCCGAGTTGCCCACATCGTATAAGATCCATGCCCGCTCCAGCGGTGTCACCTTGAATTTTTCAGTTTTCATCGTATTTCCCTTGTCCCCCTTGCACCGCCGGGCGGCGCGTTTTTTAAAATTCCCCAAAGGTGTGGTCGTAGGCGGCATCCAGCGGCTCGTCCGTATCCAGCTTTGCCACATACTCTAAGAGCAGCCGCTCTGCCAGCGGTAAAGCCTTGGCGTACAGCGCATCCAGCTTGCGGTTGCTCTCGGTGCACTGCGGGTTCGGCTGCGGGTTTGCCACAAGGCCGTGCATCCCATCATACTTGCCCAGCACCTTCATGCCGGTCAGCACCACCCAGCGCTTGACCGGGTTCGAAGCCTGCAGCACCTTATGCACCATGATCATCCCCTTCAGGGCTTCCAGCGCGGTCTGCTCCGAAATATCCCTGTAAAACGGCGCAATGACCCGGGCGTTTGACGCGCTGGGGTGGATATGGCTGGCGGTAAAGAAGGTCAGCGGGTCATAGCCGTCCCGGCGCATCAGCATATTGTCGAACTCAGTCTCGATCTCGCAGTGGGTCACACCGCTCTCCCGGGTGAACTGCTCCACAAAGGGGTGGCAGGTGCTGTCCAGCGCAAAATGACACACAAAGCCCAGCGCGTAGGCCAGCGCAGCCTCGCGGTCGGCTTCCTCGTGCACCACCCGCCGTGCCCGGTCAAAGAACGTTCTGCCCGGCTCGTCGTGCATGGCATTGCCCAGCGCGGCGACCGGGGTGGACTTTTCCGCATGGTAATAGAACAGCAGATCCGGCCCGTGCAGGCCGATATCGTACAGTTCCCGGTGCGCCTCCAGCTTTTCCCGCAGCGGTGCGGGCAGATGATCCAGCACATTTGCGCCAAAGCGGCGGTGTGCGTAGGTAGAGGGCATCTCTCATTCCTCCTTCTTGCAGTGCCAGCGCCCGCCATCCCTGTTCCGGCTGCACTGACCAAAAATTTTATCGTTTTCAGTATAGCAGAAAGTTTGCCGACCTTCTACCCTTTTGTGTCTGTTTTCTGTAAAAAGTTTTAATAATTTTGCTGCACTTCCCGCCGCTCCCCCAAACAGAAAAGGAACCTCCTGAAATGCCCGCAGGCATTTCAGGAGGTTCCTCTCTAATCATTCAGGCTCATACGCTCTCATAGCCCTGCGGCATCTCGCTCTTGCGGTCGCGGGACATCAGGTTGCGCAGTGCGTCGCTGGCGCTCATGCCCTCCTTGACGATGGCGTTCACCGTCTGGGCAATGGGCATTTCCACATGGTATTTCTCGGCCAGCTCCATAGCGGCGGGCAGGGCGTTGATGCCCTCCACCACCATGCCGACTTCCTTCACGGCCTGCTCCGGGCTTTCGCCCTTGCCGATCAGGATACCGGCGCGGTTGTTGCGGCTGTGCATACTGGTGGCGGTAACGATCAAATCGCCGATACCGGCCAGACCCGCAAAGGTCTGGATGTTGCAGCCCATAGCCACGCCCAGCCGGGCGATCTCGGCAATGCCGCGGGTGATCAGGGCGGCGCGGGCGTTATCGCCGTAGCCAAGGCCGGTGGAGATGCCGACACCCAGCGCGATGACGTTCTTCATGGCACCGCTCAGCTCCACGCCCTTGATATCAGAGTTGGTGTACACGCGCATACAGGTGTTGCTGAACACCTCCTGCACCACCTCGGCAGCTTCCAGATCCGGGCTGGCGGAAACGATGGTGGTGGGCAGATCCAGCGCCACCTCCTCGGCGTGGGTGGGGCCGCTGAGCGCCACCAGACGCACCGCACGGGGGCCGTTCTCGTGGCTCAGCTCATCGGCAAGGATCTCGGTCATGGTATATAAGGTATCGGGCTCAATGCCCTTTGCCACATCCACGATGATCTGGCCGGAGCGGATATAGGGCCGCGCCTTGGCCGCCGTGGCGCGCACGAACACCGATGGCACTGCAAACAGCAGTACGTCCTTGCCGGTGCACACTTCCTCTATGCTTTTGGTAAAACGCAGCTCCTGCGGGATGACCATTCCCGGCAGATTGGGGTGCACCCGGGTGGTGGAAAGGTTGTCCACCTCGGCCTCAATGGCCGACCACACCTGCACTTCGTTGCCGCTGACGGTCAGCATCCGTGCCAGAGCCATGCCCCAGGTACCTGCACCCAGAACACCAATACTAAACTTTTTCACGTTTGTATCCTCCGTGTCTGCACCGGGCCAAGGGCAAGCCCCTGCCGGTGGATTTGCGCCGTGCCGGGCCGTTGCCCCGCGCCTGCGCACTACTATGACCATTGTACACGAAAGCACCCACAGCGTCAAGCATCTGCCGCATTGCACAATTATTTAACAAGTTTATGCAATTTTTCGGTCACATCACACGTTTTGTGCAAACCGTTTGCGCTGCGGGGCATTTCATGCTATTATAGTATTCTGGTAGGTTTTGTAGGGATTGGTGATTCAGTCTCTTGACTTTGACCCTACTTTAAGGTATATACTGCTTTAGTCGGCAAAAACTTTGCCGGAGCGCGTATTTTTATTTTGAGGAAAAACCAATGTTTGAAGCACTTTTATCCAACCGCACGGTCAGCGTGCTGGTGGAGGCGCTGCCCCGCATCCTGACGGCAGGCCTGACCATGACCATTCCGCTGACCCTTCTCTCCTTCTTTTTTGCCATGATCATCGCGGTGGCGGTGGCGCTGGTGCAGTACGCCAATGTGCCGGTGCTGCGGCAGATCGCCCGGTTCTATATCTGGGTCATCCGGGGCACCCCGCTGCTGGTGCAGCTGTTCATCATCTTTTACGGCCTGCCCAGCGTGGGCATCATGCTGGACGCCTTTCCGGCGGCAGTCATCGCCTTTGCCTTCAACGAGGGTGCCTACTGCGCCGAGACCATGCGCGGTGCGCTGGAAAGCGTACCGCAGGGGCAGCTGGAGGCCGGGTACTGCGTGGGCATGAGCTGGTGGCAGATCATGCGCCGCATCGTGCTGCCGCAGGCGCTGCGCACCGCCGTGCCTGCGCTGTCCAACTCCCTCATCGGCATGATCAAGGACACCTCGCTGGCGTCCAATATCACGGTGGCAGAGCTGTTCATGGCGGGGCAGCGGGTAGCCGCCCGCACCTACATCTTTTTGCCCATCTACTGCGAGGTGGCTGTGGTGTATCTGCTGTTCTGTACCGTTATCACCAAGCTGCAGGCGCTGCTGGAACGTCAGCTCAACGCCCGCGGCTTCCAGTAAAAGGGAGGTGCGCACCTATGGCTATGCTTGAAATCCGCAATGTGCAAAAAACCTTCCGCACCTATGCAAAACCCGGCCTTTTCCACCGCCCCGGTGCACGGAAGGTCATCAGTGAGCTGCCCGTGCTGCGCGGGGTGGACCTGACCGTGGAAAAAGGCGATGTGGTAGCCATTCTGGGGCCGTCCGGCTCCGGCAAGACCACCCTGCTGCGCTGTTTGAACTTTCTGGAAACCGCCGATGCCGGGCAGCTGGTGTTTGACGGCGAAAGCTTTGACCTTGCCCATGCCAGCCGCACCGACATTGCCCGGCTGCGCAAAAAGACCGCCTTTGTGTTCCAGAACTACAACCTGTTCCGCAACAAGACCGCCCTGCAGAATGTGACCGAGGGGCTGATTGTGGCGCGTAAGCTGCCCAAGGAGCAGGCGGAGGAGATCGGCATGAAGATGCTTGCCAAGGTAGGGCTTGCAGACCGCGCCGACTACTACCCCCGCCAGCTTTCCGGCGGGCAGCAGCAGCGGGTAGCGATTGCCCGCGCCCTTGCCGCCGACCCGGAAATTATTTACTTTGACGAGCCCACCAGTGCCCTTGACCCGGAGCTGACCGGCGAGGTGCTCAGCGTGATGCGGCAGCTGGCCGAGGAGGGCATGACCATGCTGGTGGTCACCCATGAGATGGGCTTTGCCCGCAACGTTTCCTCCAAGACCGTGTTTATGGAAAACGGCGTGGTGGTGGAGCAGGCACCCTCTCAGCAGTTCTTTGCCTCCCCCAAGGAGGAGCGCACCCGGGCCTTCCTGCGCAGGATCGCCCATACGGAATAAAACCACTTCTCTTTTTGCATTTTTTCACGACAGAAAGGAATTTTTACTTATGAAACGCAGAACCTTTATTTCTCTAATGGGCGTTATGGCCGCCGCCGGGGTGCTCAGTCTGACCGGCTGCTCCTCCAAGGACACTGCTTCCAGTACCGCCAGTTCCGCAACGCTGAATAAGCTGGACAGCATCCAGAAGAGCGGCAAGCTGGTGGTGGCGCTGGAGGGCGCATGGCAGCCGTGGAGCTACCACGATTCCTCCGACACGCTGGTGGGCTATGACGTGGAGGTATCCCGCGCCATTGCCGAAAAGCTGGGCGTAGAGCCGGAGTATGTGGAGAGCGACTGGGACAGCCTGTTTGCTGGTCTGGACGCAGGCCGCTACGACATGGTGTGCAACGGCGTGGAGGTGACCGAGGAGCGCGCCAAGACCTACGCTTTCACCACCCCCTACGGCTACATCCACACTGCGCTGGCGGTGCGCAAGGATAACGAGGACATCCACAGCTTTGAGGACCTGAAGGGCAAGACCACCGCCAACAGTCTGGCTTCCACCTACATGGAGCTGGCCGAAAGCTACGGCGCTACCGTGCAGGGCATCGACACGCTGGAAGAGACCATCCAGCTGCTGACCGCAGGCCGCATTGATGCCACTCTGAACGCGGACGTTTCCTTCTACGACTACCTGAACGTCCACCCGGAGGCAGACTTCAAGCTGGTGGCGCAGACCGCCGAAGCCTCCCATGTGGCCATCCCGGTGCTCAAGAGCGAGGACACCGCCTATCTGGACGCGCTGAACACCGCCATTGAGGAGCTGCGCGCCGACGGTACCTTAAAGACCCTGAGCGAAAAGTACTTCGGACAGGATATCTCTTCTGAAAACTGAGAAACTCGGCCCTCTCAGTCTGCTCCCTTCGTTCGCATCCAGCTCCCCCGAAAGGGGGAGCTTTTTTGTTATCTGCCAGTCCGTGCGGTAAAGCTCCCCCCCTTCGGGGGAGCTGGCGAGCGCAGCGAGACTGAGAGGGCGAATTCCCTATTGACTTGTGCAATATTATATGTTATATAATATTATAGAAACAGACCACGCCGAAAGGAGGCTGTTCCCACATGAGTTTTCCCATCAGTGCCGCGCTGCTGGACGCCATTGTGCTGTCCGTGGTGGCGCAGGAGCCGGAAGGTACCTACGGCTACAAGATCACCCAACAGGTCACCCACACGCTGGAGCTAAGCGAATCCACCCTGTACCCGGTGCTGCGCCGGCTGCAGAAAGACCAGCTGCTCACGGTCTACGATGCGCCCTTCAATGGCCGCAACCGCCGCTATTATCAGATCACCTCCGCCGGGCGGGCGCAGCTTGCCGCCTACGCGCAGGAGTGGAGCCACTACCGTTCTTCCATTGACACATTTTTCAGAGAGGTGGAATGATTTATGACCCGTACTGCATTTCTTTCTGCGCTGGAGCAGCTTCTGGCCCCCTTGCCGGAGTCCGAACGCAAGGACGCTTTGAGCTACTACGAGGATTATCTGGACGCCGCCGGGCCGGAAAACGAAGCCCGCGCCATTGCAGAGCTGGGCAGCCCTGAGGAGGTCGCCCACAAGATTCTGGACGAACAGACCCCGGCAGGCAACTCTGCCGCCCCGGCATCCCCTGCCCGCAAACCGCGTTCCCGCTGGCGCATGGTGCTGGGCGGCGGACTGGCGGTGCTGATCCTTGCCTGCTTTTTCTTCCAGCACTCCAAAGCCACCCCTGTGCAGCCGGTGGAATCCATTTCTCCTTCCTCAGAAATTCCTGCTTCCTCTGCGGAAGTGCCTGCCGAAAGTTCCTCTACGCAGCCCGCAGTTCCCGTTTCCACTCCAGACGGCTTAACTTTCTCCCTCTCTGCTGAGATGGTCAGCGATAAACTATCGCTGGAGTTGGACTATGGTACCATTCTCTTTGTTGTTGACCCAAACGCTTCCGACATCACGCTACAGTTTGATGGCTTTAGAACTCGGTATCTCACCCATTCCAACAAAAAAGAAGGAACCGCAGAGTTTTCCTACCATGTCCCGAAATACTACGCTCTCCCTGATATTGACAGTGCTGTGCTCACCATTACAGCTCCGGAAAATATCCTGCACAAGGTAGACATTGATCTTGCCATGGGCGACGTTGACCTTGGCACGCTCTCTTTGGAAGAACTGGATCTGGAACTTGCCATGGGTGACGTTTCTGCCGACAGCCTGACTGTGAAGGAGGCGGATTTCAACCTTGCCATGGGTGACTGTCACATTGACCATCTGACCGCGCCGAAATTCGATGCTGAACTTGCCGTGGGGGACTGCAAGATCGGTATGCTGTCCGGTGCTCAGGATGTTAGTATCTCGGTCATCACTGGCGATACTGACCTAACTCTGGAGGGCAGCGCCTCGGACTATTACCTCGTCACCAATGAGCTTAAGGGTACCTCGATCCATGATGGCAAGGCAAATACCTCTCGTAAAGTTTCCCTCGATTCTGTCACCGGCGATCTCTCCATCTCCTATACCAATTGACCCCTGAACGCAGAACACCCCCGGCATCCGAACGAAACGAAAACGAATGCCGGGGGTGTTTTTATGCTTCCCTGTGAAAATACTCGTAAATGGTCTGCGCCAGCTGTTTGCCCACACCGGGGGTGTTTTCCAGCTGGTCGGGGGTGGCTTCCTTCACCGCGC
>ERZ827522.2704-NODE-2704-length-11600-cov-4.583889_pt1 | contig 11600 bp, 11 predicted proteins | sample MGYA00519580_ERZ827522 | MGnify/ENA primary metagenome ERZ827522 (study PRJEB31778, sample SAMEA3449340) | human gut metagenome | biome: human gut; feature: human-associated habitat; material: faeces | place: United Kingdom | collected 2010/2012 ... | reverse complement strand
CTGCATCACCTTGTGCACGCACTCACAGGTGCGGCCATTCACGCTGCCGGTGTCCTGACATTTGGGGCAGACAAAGCGCGGCTCCAGTGCATCAGCGGGCCGTCCGCTTTGTGCCAGCAGGGCGGTCAGCTTCTGCTTTGCATCGGCAAGGGCGGCGGCAGCTTCGGTGCGGTCCTTGCCGGAAGCACCGGCCAGTGCGCAGCGGATGCCCCGCACCCGCACCTCTTCTTCTGCATGGCGCAGGGCGGGAATGGCGGCTTCGGCTTCGGCGCGGGCATCCTCGGCTCTGGCTCTGGCCATCTGCCGCCGGGCGGCCACGGTGCGCATGGCTTCCTGATACAGTTCGTTTTTGGTACGCATGGCTCCTCCTTATTCCGGCTTCTTTTTCAACGGACGGCGGCGGGCAGCGTTCTTGAGGAAATCGTTGCCGCTGGGGGCTTCGCGGTCTACCCGGAGGTTTCGGCTTGCGCCTGCAGCAGCCACCGGGCTGCGCACATCGTGCACGGTGCGCAGGCCCTTGGCGTTCCATGTTTTGAGGATACTGTTCCAGTACCACAGGTCGCGCTTGGCCCCGGCCTGCACAGCAGCTTCCTGCACCATGGCATCGTCGTAGCCGTAAACCTCGTACCAGCGTGCAATGGCCTTGCGCCCGCCCAGCGTCAGCTCCTCGGGGGTGATCTGCAACAGGCTGCTGACGTATTCCTCGCGACTCTGGCGCAGCGCCAGCAGCTTTAAGTGGGCATCGGCCTGCTCGCCGGTCTCCACGCCCTCGGCGCGCCAGACCTTCAGCTCGTGGGTTACGGCAGCCATGGTGCGCTTGCCCCGGCTGGCCACATAGGCTACGCACAGCATCACAGTCTCAGGCGCAAAGCCTTCCTGCACATACAGGTTCACCAGTTTTTCCATCTCGGTGTGGGTCAGCGGACGGGCAAAGCTGGTCTGTGCGCAGTCGATCAGGCTGGAGATCATAGGGTCGGTGCGACTGGCGGCGGCAATCTCCGCCCAGCGCATGGGGGCGGGGGCGCTGGGCTCTGCGCCCGGCGCGGCGTTTTCCTCGTAGCGCTCCAAAAGCCCCGCACCCGCCCAGAACGCCAGTGCGCTCTCGGCGCTGATGCGGCTGCGCAGCTTGAGGTCGGCGCAGAGCTTGTCCGGGTCGGTCACGCCGGTGGCCAGCACATACAGCGCCACCCGCACATTGTATTCTTCGGCAATGCCCAACTTGGAAAATACCAGCTGCGGCACGGCGATGGTATCGCCCTTCAGTTCTTTCAAACGGTAGATCATGGTTTCCTCGTTCGGTTTATTCGTTGTCAGTATCCGGCTCGGCGGGCGGCTCCCAAGGGTCGCAGTCCATCATATCCGGGCAGTTGTTCCAGCGCTCCGGTTCAGCGTCGTAGGCGTCCTTCAGATACTGCGCAGCGGCGGCACGCCCTTCGTCTGTAAGCGGGAATACCTCCCGGCTGCGCAGGGCGGGGTCGGTCTTGTCGATCGTCCAAGGTGCGGGCCAGTAATCCACCGTGAGGATTTTTTCCTCTTTGGTGGCATCCGCGCCGCCGTCCGGGTCCGGCACGGTGCGCTTGCCCGGCGTAAGCCGGTAGCGCAGCCCGGCCTCGTTGCCGCTGTAATCATTCTTGCACAAAAAGTAGTGCAGCAGGGGAACAAAGATCATGGTGCAGCTCGTCCTTTCCGGCAAAAGGCGCGGCCTTTTGCGCAATCAATTCTATTATAAAGCCGCCGGGCCAAAATGCAACAACTTTTTGTGAAATACTCTGCAAAAGCTGCCCCGCTTACAGGAAATCCGGCCTTGACAGCACCGTAGAAATATGGTAAAATATTGCCTGTTGCAGCAGATGTGCAATGTGCTACTGTGGCTCAGCTGGTAGAGCAGCTCACTCGTAATGAGCAGGTCGCCTGTTCGAATCAGGTCAGTAGCTCCAAAGGAAAACCCCCGAAAGTTGGCTTGTGAAGCCGGTTTTCGGGGGCTTTTGTTTGTGCGGCAGGGGATGGGAAAGTGGGCGATTGTGCCTTAATTACCCCTGTTTATCTGGAAATTGCTTTAATTAGTGGCGCAAAAGACGGCGCAGTCAAAACCACCGGCTGAGCCGGTGGTTTTGACTTCCACAAGAAGAAAGAAGAGCACAAGGGGCGGAAGAACCCGAAATTAGCCCCCGGCGGCGCAGTGAGTGCGTGGCCGGGGGCTTTGGCGACCACAGAAGCATCAGGTAGGAACGGGTGCTGCTGAGAGAAGGCTCGGCGGCAGGCGTTTTGTCTGATACCTTTTTATAAAAAGCGTCCGGGTGGGCGCTTTGGGGAGCTAGTATACCCGTTATTTCTGTGACTGTGTGGGTCACAAAAGAGAGAATTACAGGAGCAGCCTATGCGGAAAAGCTACATCCGGGAAAAGAAGATCCGGTGCGGGGACGAGTACATGGCCGTTGGAGTGTATGCCGTGACGGATCAGGAGCACCGCAAGCGGGGAAAGAAGCGCAAGGAGAGCGACAAGGGGCAGAAGAGTCGGAATAAAGCCGCCAGCATGCGCAAGAAGCAGCGGAAGGTGCTGGCGAATTTTGATAAGCGCGGTTTTTTCCTGACCGGTACATACGAGGACTGCTACCTGCCGGATGACGAGGCTGCCTGCTGGAAGGACGTGGAGAACTACGCGCGGCGGGTGAAGTACGCCACCTGCAAGCGGTTTGGGGTGGAGAAGGAGAAGATCCGGCTGATGCTGTGGGCGGTGCTGCTGACGGCGGCGGCGAACGCGGCGGCGCTGGTGCCGGACACAGACAGGGACAGCGGCCAGAGCGTGCCGACTGTACTGATGGAGCCGCAGAGCGAGGACGAAAGGCCGGAGGTGGTACTGGATGGCAGCGGGACGGCATAAGAGAAGCATCGTGTGGAAGCCGCAGCCGAAACAGGCTACCTTTATGCGGCGGTGCGAGGACGAGGCGTTATACGGCGGGGCGGCAGGCGGCGGCAAGAGCGACGCACTGGTGATCGAGACGCTGCGGCAGGTGGACGTGCCGCACTACCGCGGACTGATCGTGCGAAAGACCTACCCGCAGCTTTCGGAACTGATCGACAAGACGATGCAGTATTACAGACCGGCCTTCCCGAAGGCGCGGTACAACGCTTCCAGCCATGTGTGGACCTTCCCGAGCGGGGCGAAGATCTATTTTGGGTCCATGTTCCGCACGCAGGACAAGTACAACTACCAAGGCAAGGCCTTTGATTTTATCGGGGTGGACGAGCTGACACACTTCACGTGGGAGGAGTACAGCTACCTGATGAGCCGCAACCGACCCACAGGGCCGGGCACGGTGGTGTACATGCAGGCAAGGCGCATCCGGGAGGCAGAGCAGAACGACCCGATGCTGAAGGGCAGGGTGATCCAGGGAGTGGCAGATCCGGCCATCTTTAACGAGAGCCAGGGCGAGAGCATTGCCCAGATGCAGGAGAAGTACCCGTACTTTGTGACGTGGTGGCCGGGCGACCACACCCGCATTGCGGGCAAGATGCAGCTGCACTACCGGCTGGCATTTGACGCGGAGGGACGGCCGATGTTTCAGGTGTTTTGCCGGCATTTTATCCGCACCATCCCGAACCTTGTGTACGACGAGAGCAACGTGGAGGACATTGACACCACGCAGGAGGACCACATCTACGACGAGTGCCGGTATGTGCTGATGGAAAACCCCATCAGTCCCCGGCAGGTACGCAAAGAGGTGGTGCTGCGGGACGACCCGCTGGACATGGATGTGCACCGCAGCCCCATCCGGGTGATGCGGGTATAAGCAGAAGGAAAAGCGATGACAGGAAGATACGAGGGACAGTAGCCGAACACCGAACAGGACGGGGAGAAGCTGCTGCGGATCATGGCGATGGCCGCGCAGGCGGCTGGGGCGCAGCAGGCACCGGCGGACACAAGACCCGCCCAAGCGAACCCCGGCGGCATGAGCGAGGGAGACCGGATGGTGAGCACCGCGAGACCCGGCACCGGGCGCGATGATGCCATGCAGAGCCTTTTACAGGACGATGCGGGCGGGAGCGCACCGGCGGGAGTGGCTGCGGAAACGGTGATCGGGCCGGAGGAAGTAGCCAAGGCGGGAGAAATTTTGCAGCGGTACAAGACCGGCAAGGCGGCGCTGGACAAGCGGATCACTGAAAACGAGCTGTGGTTCCGGATGGGGCACTGGAAGAACTACCAGAACAAGATGATGGAGGGAAAGCCGCAGCCTTCCAGCGGGTGGCTGTTCAACAGCATTGCCAACAAGCACGCGGATGCCATGGACAACTACCCGGAGCCGAACGTGCTGCCGAGAGCGGCGGACGACGAGGAGACGGCGAGGACCCTTTCCAAGGTGATCCCGGCGGTGCTGGAGCAGTGCAACTACGAGCAGGTGTACAGCGATACATGGTGGCGCAAGCTCAAGACCGGTACCGGCGTGAAGGGCATCTTCTGGGACCCGGTGCTGCGGGGTGGGCTGGGAGACATCAGCATCCAGAGCGTCAACCTGCTGATGCTGTACTGGGCACCGGGGGTGGAGGACATTCAGCAGTCGCCGCACCTGTTCAGCCTGAGCCTTGAGGACAACGAGCAGCTGATCGGGCGCTTTCCGCAGATGGAGGGGCACACCGGCAAGGGGCTGGACGTGGGGCAGTACATCCACGATGACAGCATTGACACCACCGACAAGAGCGTGGTGGTGGACTGGTACTACAAGAAGGCGCAGCCCGGCGGACAGACGGTGCTGCACTACTGCAAGTACTGCAACGGCGTGGTGCTGTATGCCAGCGAGAACGACCCGCAACTGGCGCAGCGGGGCTTTTACGACCACGGGAAATACCCCTTTGTGTTTGACCCGCTGTTCATGGAAGAGGATTCCCCGGCGGGGTTTGGGTACATCGACGTGATGAAGGACACCCAGACCGCCATTGACGAGATGAACCACGCCATGGACGAGAACGTGAAGCTGGCGGCAAAGCAGCGCTTTGTGCTGAGCGACACGGCGGGGGTGAACGAGAAAGAGCTGGCGGACTTTAGCAAGGACATTGTGCATGTGGTGGGGCGGCTGAACAGCGACAGCTTTATGCCGCTGCAGACGAACGTTTTGAGCGGAAACTGCATGACCTACCGGGATGCCCGGGTGAGCGAGCTGAAGGAAGTGAGCGGCAACCGGGACGTGAGCCAGGGCGGCACCACCAGCGGCCTGACCGCTGCCAGTGCCATTGCGGCGCTGCAGGAGGCGGGCAGCAAGCTGAGCCGGGACATGCTGAAAAGCGCGTACCGGGCGTTTGCGAAGGAATGCTACCTGATCATTGAGCTGATGCGGCAGTTCTACGACGAGCAGCGGGTATACCGCATTACCGGCGAGAGCGGCGGGGTGGAGTATGCCACCTTCAGCGCGCAGCAGCTGCGCGGGGTGCCCGGCGGCGTTGTGGGCGGGGTGCAGCTGGGCGACCACGAACCGGTGTTCGACATTACGGTGAGCGCGGCGAAGAAGAGCACCTTCAGCCGGCTTTCCCAGAACGAGACGGCGAAGGAATGCTACCAGCTGGGATTTTTTGCACCGGCGAACGCGGACGCGGCGCTGGCTGCGCTGGAGATGATGGACTTTGAAGGCATTGAGAAGGTGCGGGAGCGGGTGAGCCAGAACGGCACGCTGTACCAGCAGCTGCAGCAGATGGCAGCACAGCTGCAGAAGATGGCCGCCATCATCGACAGCCAGAACGGGACGAACGTTGCCGCAGCGGCAAGTGCAGCCGGACAGGCGGCGGGTGCTGTGGGCGGCGGGAGTGGCGGCAGCACAGGCGCAAAGACCAGCACCAACAGCTTGGGCGGTGCTGTGGGAGGCAGCGACAACAGCCTTTCCACGCAGGCAGCCCGGCGGGCGATGGACATGAACAACCCGAACAAGTAAAGGAGAAAGAGCATGATCGAAGCAAGTGTGATGCGCACGGTATGGAACGACGGCAAGACCGGCTACGAGGTGAAGGCAAAGGGCCATGCGGGCGCGGGAAAGTACGGGCAGGACATTGTGTGCGCAGCGGTGAGCTGCCTGATGCAGACCCTCGCCAACGAGGTGGAGGAGGCTGCGCGGGCAGGCCTTGTGGCGCTGGGTGCTGTGGCGCACGGCGAGGGCTGGATGCGCGTGGAGGTGACCCCGACCCATAAGAGCTGCGACATGGTGGAAGCATGGGTGGAGCTGGTACAGGACGGACTGGACGCGCTGGCCGAGAGTTACCCGGAGAACGTGGAGCTGGTGGTGAACATGGTGTTTGCGGACGGCAAGGAACCGGACCCGGCGCAGCTGCCGGACATAGTGGACGGGAAGATGAACCTGCAGTACTTTGCGGAAGGTGGCGGCGATGGTGCTGCTGCCGGAGAGGGCGGCGCAGAGGCAGCACCGGCGGTGCAGGAGCCTGCGCTGCGTCCGGCACAGGAGCGGCTGGCGCGGCGCAGCGGTGCGCTGCGGGGAAAGCCGACGGAACAGCCCCCTCAGCTGAGCGGTCAGCCGGAGACGAAGCCGCAGGAAGGTGAGAAGCCGACCGAGGAGAAGCCGCAGGAGCAGAAGGTGGAAAAGACCCCGGAGGAAAAACGCAAGGCCTTTGGGGCGCTGGTGCGGGACAGCGGCGAGTACAGCGACATTTTCAACGAGGTGATGCAACAGGCCATCATCAAGGCGGGCGAGGCGGTGCACGCAGACCCCAAGGCGGCTGCCCTGCGGCAGGCGCTGAGCGAGGCATACGGCATCGATGGCGAGGATGTGGACGGACTGATCGAGGCCGTGAAGAACGGCAAGGTGAAGGACGATGCCTACTAATCGGGATGGTGACGAGCGACAAGACCGGGGACGAGGACACGGAGAGCGCAATCAATGAACTGGCAGACGACCTTTTGAAGGGCGACAGCGAGAGCGTGACCGACGCGCTGGAGCAGGCGCTGGAGAGCGTACGGGCAAAGGATGCACAGGAGGAGCTGGACAGGCTGCTGCGGGCGGGCAAGAGCCTTAGCAGCATGAAGAGCAAGATCACCGCAGTATGCAAGCCGGAGTATGTGGCGGGCAGCGAATACGACCGGACACAGCTGGACGAGATGCTGCTGGCGCTGCGGGATGCGGATAATAACCCGCTGTACACCCAGAAAACGCTGGACAGCTGGGTGAGCGATGCCGAAAAGAAGAGCGCGGAACCTGTGAACGACCCGTGGGCAGACCTGCGGTAAAGACAAACAATAACAAACAAAGACGAACACCCCGGCGGCTGAGAAGGGACAGCTGCCGGGGTGTGTTTTGTGTAAGAATGTCCGCAGGTGTTTTTGCAAAGCGGGATGCGGTAGACTGGACACAGGAAAGGAGGCCGGGAGATGCTGGTAAAAATTGTGAAAAGAACCTTTAGCGGGGCAGAGTACTGCCCGGAGCAGAAGGTTTTGAAGCTGGGCGGCGAGGGCAACACCGGGGTGGAGACACTGGAATTTGAGCTGCCGGAGGAATGGGCCGGTATGGCGGTGACGGTGCATGTGCAGCAGCTGGACGGCACGCTGCCGCAGCCGGTGCTGCTGGGAGAGGACAGGTGTCTGGAGGTGGACAGGATGTTCACCGCCAGCGAAAAGGGACTGTGGATGCTGCGGGCGATGGACGGCAACGGATACTGTGCCATGACAAGGCCTGCGCGGTACGAGTGCTACGAGACTTTTGCCACGGACGGGGACACCGAGATCACCCCGAGCCAGTACGAGGCCTTTGTGGCGCAGGTGCTGGGGGCGGCGAACACGGCAAGCCAGAAGGCAAAGGACGCGCAGAGCGCGGCGGACAGGGCAGAAGGTGCAGCGGGAGAGGCACAGAAAGCCAAGGCCGCCGCTGCGGACAGCGCGCAGCAGGCAAAGGGCGAGGCAGAAAGTGCACAGACGGCGGCGCAGCAGGCAGACAAAGCGGCGGCGCGGGCAGAGGGATACGCGCCCAAGGACGGCACCGTGCTGAGCGTGAACGGCAAGGGCGGCGCGGTGCGCCTGAACGCTGCGAACGTAGGGGCGATGGCTGCGGACAGGGGAGACCTTGTGCAGCAGGTGGTGCTGGAGGGCCGCACCCTGACCGTGGTGTTTACGGACGGTACGCAGCAGGCATACACTACACAGGAAACCACAGAGCTTACGGCCATGACCGGGGTGCTGCGCACAGCAAACGGCGGCACGGGGCTTGACCGGGCGATAACAGCGGCAGACGTAGGTGCCGTGGAAAAGGGCAGCGGGGACTACCTGAAGGGCAACCGGGGCAACTACCGGCTGCGCATTGAGCAGCGGGGCGAGTGGAAGGGGCTGACGGTATGCGCCCACTGGCACACCCCCGGCGCAAGCGCGGCCACGCTGGTGGAAAACGGTGTGCTGACCGTACTGCGCACGCTGGCGGCGGGCAATGATGCAGCGGCAGCGGCCTGTGACCGCTTAGAGGCGCTGTGGGGCGCAGACGACCCGGACAACAGGAACACTGCCCGGCTGAGCCTTGCAGTGCTGGGCAGAATGATCCTTGGGAGGAGCTAAGATGGGGTACACAAAACAGAATTTTATGGACGGCCATACCCTGACCGCTGCCAAGCTGAACCACATGGAAGCAGGCATTGCAGCAGCGTGGGACATGGCCGGAAGCGGCACGGGCGGCGGCGCAGTGACGGGTATTCCCGGTGCGGCGGGGGACGGAGAGACGGACGACACGGAAGCACTGACGGCGGCGCTGAGCCAGAGCAACTGCGTGGTGGACGGAGGAAACAAAAAGTATAAGTACTTTGAGATCATCGTCAACAACGTTGAAGATCTGGAAGTTCGGAACGTGATCTTTTGGAAGGGCGCGAACATGGTGCTGGAGGGGTGCAAAAACATCTGGTTCGTCAACTGCACATGGGAAGGCATCAACCCGAACGGTGTAAACAAAATATGGACCTGCGGCATCCGGCTGCGGGGACGCATGGAGAACGGCGAGAGCATTTGGTGCGAAAACATTTGGATCGAAGGATGCATATTCCAGAATGTCTGGTATAACCCGTATGTGAATAACGGCAGACCGCAGGATGTTTCGGACGCTGCGATTTTACCATAGCTTTTTTAAATTTCTATCCACGCCCTCCGCGAGGAGGGCGACCCGGCGCAATCCGCAGCCGGGCGCATACTAGCCATTTCTATCCACGCCCTCCGCGAGGAGGGCGACCAGTCGGCCTTTTCCATCTCCTCGGTCATCCACCGATTTCTATCCACGCCCTCCGCGAGGAGGGCGACCTTGGCGGACAAGGAGGTCTAACCCATGATGTACAATTTCTATCCACGCCCTCCGCGAGGAGGGCGACGCTCTTGCCTGATGATCTCCGGCGTGGCAAAAGCTATTTCTATCCACGCCCTCCGCGAGGAGGGCGACGATTTAGCTGTCAACCCAAAGGCGCAAAACCGGATATTTCTATCCACGCCCTCCGCGAGGAGGGCGACTCCCCGGCCTTTAACGGCAGTAACGACCACATACGATTTCTATCCACGCCCTCCGCGAGGAGGGCGACGTCTTTAAACGGTCTGGGACGCTCACCAGAAAACAATTTCTATCCACGCCCTCCGCGAGGAGGGCGACTCGCAGGCAGGGCAAACGGCTGGGATACGACTTTGGATTTCTATCCACGCCCTCCGCGAGGAGGGCGACCGGTGGTCATGCCCACGCACTGGTTGATGGGCTATTTCTATCCACGCCCTCCGCGAGGAGGGCGACACGACCCATGAAGAGGGCACAAGCGACGAGACCCATTTCTATCCACGCCCTCCGCGAGGAGGGCGACATAACAGTTTTACGCAGAACGCATTGCAGGCCGATATTTCTATCCACGCCCTCCGCGAGGAGGGCGACCGGTGACGGAAACGCGGTTAGACGAGCTGACCCGGATTTCTATCCACGCCCTCCGCGAGGAGAGCGACGGAGTGGTCGGCGCACATTACCAAAAAGTTAAAGATTTCTATCCACGCCCTCCGCGAGGAGGGCGACGGCGAGTATTACAATACCGAGCATCATTGGAAGATATTTCTATCCACGCCCTCCGCGAGGAGGGCGACGAAGATAGGCTCGACTACCATGTACCGCAATTCGCATTTCTATCCACGCCCTCCGCGAGGAGGGCGACTCAAACACAGCGTATCAACGAGCCGTAGAGGACATATTTCTATCCACGCCCTCCGCGAGGAGGGCGACCAATTACAAAATGCTTAAAAAAATGTCAAACGTCATTTCTATCCACGCCCTCCGCGAGGAGGGCGACCTGCAAATGATGAGCGGACTGCTGAGCAACCTCGCATTTCTATCCACGCCCTCCGCGAGGAGGGCGACCTCCTGCATCTGTTCATACAGCCCAGCAGGCCATTATTTCTATCCACGCCCTCCGCGAGGAGGGCGACTTCACCTACTACGACCCGCGACTCGCAGCACTGGGCATTTCTATCCACGCCCTCCGCGAGGAGGGCGACTGTGCGGCAGGCTGTGCGCCGATCTGGAGGATCTGATTTCTATCCACGCCCTCCGCGAGGAGGGCGACGTTGCCGCCGTGCGGATCGGTGGCGAGGCCACTCTATTTCTATCCACGCCCTCCGCGAGGAGGGCGACACCACAACAGCAAACGCTGAGAGGTGAATCAAATATTTCTATCCACGCCCTCCGCGAGGAGGGCGACGACAAAGCAGCAAACAAATATGCAGACAAACAGATTATTTCTATCCACGCCCTCCGCGAGGAGGGCGACAGCTCATCCAGAGTCATGACATTCATAATCTTTGAATTTCTATCCACGCCCTCCGCGAGGAGGGCGACACAGCCAGCCGACCAACGGGAGCACCAATAGGCCAATTTCTATCCACGCCCTCCGCGAGGAGGGCGACCTACTCCAACGGCAAGGCAGACTCTTCCAGCGAGTGATTTCTATCCACGCCCTCCGCGAGGAGGGCGACGGCTTCCTCCTTTGTTAAATTCTCTCGATGCCGGATTTCTATCCACGCCCTCCGCGAGGAGGGCGACAAGGAGAGCTTGCAACCATCATGGAAGGAATAAAAATTTCTATCCACGCCCTCCGTGAGGAGGGCGACCTAGTGCGATACTACGGCGTACCGACCGAGAAAGTATTTCTATCCACGCCCTCCGTGAGGAGGGCGACTCGCCGTTTGCTAATTTGCTAAACAGCATTTCAAGATTTCTATCCACGCCCTCCGTGAGGAGGGCGACGCGGCGGGGCGCGAGGAACGCCGCCTGCGGGCGGATTTCTATCCACGCCCTCCGTGAGGAGGGCGACGACAAACGCCTTGGTTGCTACTTCCCACGTCGTAATTTCTATCCACGCCCTCCGTGAGGAGGGCGACGTTATCGGTAATACCGACACCGTGGGCACAGCCCTATTTCTATCCACGCCCTCCGTGAGGAGGGCGACCGTTGCCCGGTGGTCGATGATCCAGAACAACAGGAGATTTCTATCCACGCCCTCCGTGAGGAGGGCGACCGGCGGAAACAAATGGATCACCGACTGGTATCCCGGAATTTCTATCCACGCCCTCCGTGAGGAGGGCGACGCAATGCAAACCATGGACACATCAAACT
>ERZ827522.2702-NODE-2702-length-11607-cov-9.789474_pt1 | contig 11607 bp, 14 predicted proteins | sample MGYA00519580_ERZ827522 | MGnify/ENA primary metagenome ERZ827522 (study PRJEB31778, sample SAMEA3449340) | human gut metagenome | biome: human gut; feature: human-associated habitat; material: faeces | place: United Kingdom | collected 2010/2012 ... | reverse complement strand
AGAAAGTAGAACAAAAAATATTGAATACCAGATTAAAAGGTGCGAAACAAGAAGGCATTGAACAAGGAATTATAAGGGTAGCTAAAAATTTGCTATCTCAAGATGTAGATATTGATATTATCATGAAAGCTACAGCTTTAACAAAAGAAGAAATTGAAAAGCTATATAAATAATAAAATTTAAAAGTCGAAAATTATATTTTTCGACTTTTTTTATGCCTTTGTTACTTTATAATGAAAAACAGGTGATGTTATGAAAAAAAATATTATTTGGATTGGAAGTTGCATTATAGTAGGACTCTTGATGGGAAAAATTATGTTTGATCAATATGACCAAGTTCAATCAAAAAAAGTATCGGCAAATGTGAATGAAAAAGTTTATTTTTTTCAAGTAGGGGTATATTCAAATTTAGAAAATATGAAAAATGCTTCTTTGAAATATGATAGTTATATTTATATAGAACGAGATTCCAAATTTTATGTATTTGTTGGATTAACAAAAAATGAAGAAAATAAAGATAAATTAAAAAGTTATTTTGAATCTCTTGGTTATGATATCTATATAAAAGAAATGGAATTAAATCAGGCCTCATTCCTAGAAACTTTAGATCAATATGATTTACTATTAAAAGAAACAAAAACAAATCAAGAAATCAAAGAAGTGAATAAGAGTATTTTAGCAAAATATGAGGAGTTGGTTGTGAATGGTCAAAATTAAAGAAATTCCTATTTCAGATCGTCCAATTGAACGATTATTACAAAAAGGAAGCGATGCTTTATCCAATGAAGAATTATTAGCTATTTTACTTAGAACAGGTACCAAAGGAAACTCTTCTAAAGAATTAGCAACTCATATTTTAAAACAAATTCAAAATATTCATGAATTAGGTGATATTACCTTAGAAAATCTTTTAAAAATAGATGGAATTGGTCCATCCAAAGCAGCTATTATTATTTCAGCTGTTGAATTAGGAAAAAGAATTCATCGTTCCGTTGATCAAATATCCCATCAAAAGGGTAATAATCCAGAACTTATTTTTGAATATTATAAAGAAATATTAAAAAATAAATCACAAGAATACTTTTATGCTATTTACTTAGATCAAGCCAAAAGAATTATCAAAGATAAATTATTATTTATAGGAACCATCAATTATAGCGTAGTCCATCCTAGAGATGTTTTTAAAGAAGCTTATTTATTGTCAGCTTCCTCCATTATTTTAATTCATAATCATCCAACAGGAAATGTATTACCTAGTTCTAATGATTTAGAAACAACGTCTAATTTAATAAAAATTGGCGCATTGATGGGAGTTCCAATTATTGATCATATTATTATAGGAAAACATAAATATTATAGTTTTTTTGAAAATGGGTGTTTGTCATGAAAAATAAATATATTATTATTGGAATGATTATTTCTATTTTTTTACTATTATTGATTACTTATTTTGTAATTCAAGATAAACGAAAATTAAGTATTCCAGAAAAATTAATTAAAGATAGTGTGTTAGTTGTAGAAAATATAATCAGTACACCATTACGATATGGAGAAACAAAAATAAAATATTGGAAAGAATCTAAAAAAACAGAACAAGCTTTAAAAAATCAAGAAAATAAAATCAAAGCCTATGATCGATTAGAAAGTGAACTGACAGAAACAAAAAAAAGAGTAAAAGAATTAGAAAATATGTTAGAAATAAAGAATAATCAAAGTGATTATACTAGTATTTCTGCTACTGTAATGAATCGTAAAGTTGGAGCTTGGTATGATAACTTAACAATTGATAAAGGAAGCAAAGATGGAGTAGAAGAAGGAGATGCTGTGATTACTAGTTATGGATTAATTGGTAAAATTATAAAAGTAACCAATTATAGTAGCAATGTAAAATTATTAACAAGTGTAAATGAAAACTTTCAAATTTCTGTTAAAATTGAAAGTGAAACAGAGTCTATATATGGGTTATTATCCAATTATAAAGATGACTATTTAATCATTAGTGGAATTTCAAATAATAAAGAAATTCCAACTTATTCTAAAGTTGTTACAACAGGGTTAGATAATCGTTTTCCAAGTGGAATTTTAATTGGATATACAGAAAAAGAAGAAAAAGATAATTTTGATTTAGCGAGAACCATTTATGTTTCTCCTGCTCATTCTTTAGATGATATTACTTATGTTTCCGTTTTAAAAAAGGTAGAAAAATGATTATACTATCATTTCTATTAGAAGGAATTTTATCTTGTTATTTACCTTTTTCTTGTCTTTTTACTTTAACTGCTCTCATTTTAGAAACAAGTTATCAAAAAGAGGAAACTGTTTTAAAATATTCCTTAATCATTGGAATCTTATATGATATAGCATACACCAATACTTTAATTTTAAATGCTTTATTATTTTTCTTTCTCTGTCTTTTTATTTTTCAATATATAAAAGGATATAGAATTACTTATTTTTATTGTTTGATATTAAATACTGTGGTTACCATTAGTTATTTAATAATTACTTATCTAATCTTATTATTATTTCATTCCATAGACTTCAATATCATTTTGTTTTTAAAAACATTATTACAAGTTCTTATTTTGAATACCATTTATTTTAATATTCTTTATATCATTCATCATAAAAGAAACTTTAAAACATAAAATGAAGTGGTGATTATATGGACTATGAAATAGAAAAAATAAAATCAAGTATGAAACGTAAAAAAAAGAAAACTCCAAAACCAAAACAAAGTCAATTTCTTTTTTACTGTAATAAATTTTTAGTAGTTGTTTTATTTACAATTATTACTTTAATTTTATTAAAGAGTAGTACAGCTTTTAAAACAAAATTTTATCATTATATTTATGAAGAAAATATTTCGTTTGCTTCTATTAATAGTTTGTATCAGAAATATTTTGGTTCACCAATACCTTTTAGTAAACTATTAAAAGAGAAAACTGTTCCTACCTTTAATGAAAAACTTACCTATTCCTCAAAAAATAAATATATGGATGGTGTAGAATTAGAAGTAGCTTCTAATTATTTAGTTCCAAACTTAGAAAGCGGAATGGTTATATTTGTTGGTGAAAAAGAAAATCTTGGAAAAACAGTGATTATTGAACAGGTAAATGGAGTAGAGGTATGGTATTCCAATTTAAGTTCTATCAATATTAATATTTATGATTATGTTGAAAAGGGAAGTTTAATAGGGGAAGTGTCAGATCAAAAACTTTATTTAACATTTAAAAAAGATGGTCAAATTTTAAATTATGAAGATTATATCTAAAATTAAAATACATCCTTTTTTTTATTTATTTAGTATTATTTGTATTGTAACGGGATATTTTAAAAATTTTATCATAATTAGTTTCATTATTCTTTTTCACGAACTAGGTCATATTTTAGTAAGTCAATTATTTCATTGGAAAATTGAAAAGATTGTTCTTCTTCCTTTCGGAGGAATTACAATCTTTCATGAATTTTTAAATCGACCTATGAAAGAGGAATTTTTTATTGCTATAGCAGGTCCTATCTTTCAAACTTTTTTATTTCTATTTTTAAAGCATCCTTTTTATGAATACAATTTATATATTCTGTTATTTAATTTACTTCCTATTTTTCCATTAGATGGTTCCAAGATATTCAATTTATTTTTAAATCAACTATTTTCTTTTAAAAAAAGTCATATATATAGTATTATATTATCTATTATAATGTTATCCTTTTTCCTTTTTCAAAAAAATTTAATGATTATTTTAATTTTATTTTTTTTAGGGATAAAAACTTTCAAAGAATTAAAAGATCATAAATTATTGATTCATAAATTTTTATTAGAACGTTTCTTATATTGTTTTTCTTTTCGTAAAACAAAAATAATTCAAGGAGATGATACAACAATGATGAAAAGAGATCATAAACATTTATTTTATTTCGCACATTCTTATCATACAGAACAAGAAATCCTAAGAAGAATGTTTGACAAAAAAGGTTTTCTATGATAAAATTTTTAATTGTGTAGAGCCTCACTCTACAACCACTCAGAAGAGGTTTAAAATAATTACCTCAATGGTGAGTCTTAGATTATATAAAGGAGGTTATTTATGAAAGCTATTATTGAAACAGGTGGAAAACAATATACTGTTGAAGAAGGTAAAGTTCTTTACGTTGAAAAATTAGATGTTGAACCTGGAAAAACTTATGTATTTGATAAAGTCTTAATGGCTGGTGACAAAGTTGGTTATCCTTATGTTGAAGGAGCTAGTGTTACTGCAGAAGTTGTAAAACATGGTAAAACTAAAAAAGTTCTTGTTTACAAATACAATGCGAAGAAAAAATATCGTAAAATGCAAGGTCATCGTCAACCATATACAAAAGTTGAAGTTAAGAAAATTAGTGCATAGTTATGATTAAGGTTCATATTAAGTATCAGGATGATAAAATTCGTAAAATTATCATGAATGGTCATTCTGGTTATAGTGAGTCGGGTAGCGATATTGTTTGCGCAAGTGCGAGTACTATCGCGATTACTTCTGTTGATGCGATATTAAAATTTGATGAGGATGCAATTTTCTATAAACAGGATGAGGGGTTTTTAGAAATTACAATAAATCATGCTTCAAAAGAAGTAAAACTTATTTTAGAAAATATGATTGAATTATTAGAAGAGTTATCTAGTAATTATCCGAAGTATATAAAAATTAATAAGGAGGTGTCTTAATCCATGATGAGATTAATGTTAGATATTCAATTATTTGCCCATAAAAAAGGACAAGGATCTACAAAAAATGGACGTGATTCTGAATCAAAGAGATTAGGAGCAAAAGCTGCTGATGGAGAATATGTAACTGGTGGATCTATTATTTACCGTCAAAGAGGAACAAAAATATATCCTGGTAAAAATGTAGGAATTGGATCAGATGATACTATTTACGCAAAAGTTAGTGGATATGTTAAATTCGAAAGAGTTGGAAAAGATAGAAAACAAGCTAGTGTTTATGAAGAAAGAGTTTAATGCTCTTTTTTTGATTTGACAAATTTATAGTTTGTGGTAGAATAAGTTTCAGCTAAAAGGGGGATGGATGTATGGATAACATAGAACAATTAAAAGAATATAGAAAAAAACTTAGTATGTTAAGTGAAGAAGAAAAGAAACTTAGAGACTTATATTTAAAGAAACTTTCTGAAGGAGGTTTACAGGGACCAATGACAGGTTTTCCTAGCTTAGATAAACCATGGTTAAAATATTATGAATTACAGCAACAGCATATAAATTATAGAGAAAAAACAGCATATCAATGCCTTTATGACAACAATATAAATCATCCAAACGATTTGGCAATAGAATTTTTTGGGGCAAAAATTACTTTTGGACAATTATTGGACAATATTAGTAAAGTAGCAAAATCATTTGAAGCAAATGGAATAAAAAAAGGGGATTTTGTTACCATTTGTGCCCCTGGTATACCAGAAACAGTTTACAGCTTTTATGCTTTATCAAAAATAGGTGCTGTTTCTAATATGTTTGCTAATCATTTTGATAAAGATAATTTTGTTGATAGAATCTATGATTGTAAAAGTAAAATATTAATTGTAATGGACCAATTTTACGATGAGATAAAAGATGCTGTCAATTCATCTATGATTGAAAAAGTAATAGTAATTCCTACTTTGAATTCATCACCTTTAAGATTTATAGGAAAAAAATATAAAATTAATGCTTTAAACCATGAAATTTATTGGAATCAATTTATAAAAGAAGGAAATTTTCAAAAAGATAGTACAACTGTACGATATGAGAAAAATATGCCATTGGTAATGGTGTATTCTAGTGGAACAACAGGTGCATCTAAAGGAATTTTACTTTCTAATGATAGTTTTCAAAATTCAATCGATTCTTATTTTTCGTCTGGTTTAGATTTGAATAGAGGACAAAAATTTTACCAAATAATACCAACTTGGTATTCAACAGGAATAAGTACTTCGGTTCATCTTCCACTATCATGTGGTGCTTCTGTATATATGGATCCTCGTTTTGAAAGAGAAATATTTGCTAAAAATATTGTAAAAGCAAAACCAAATTATTGTATCGCACCAACTAGTATGTATGAGGGATTATTAGATTCAACATTGACGAAGAATAAAGATTTATCCTTTTTTCGAAATGCTTTTGAAGGAGGAGAACCATTAAGTGAAGATTTAGCAAAAAAAATCAATGATGTTTTTATTAAACATGGCAACCTTTCTAGTATAAAAGTTGGATATGGACAATGTGAATGTGGTGCTACAATAACTACTCAGACGGATAATACAGATCACTGTAATGGTTCCGTTGGAATACCACTTCCAGGAATCAATTTACGAATTTGTGATGATTATTTTGATGAAGTAAAAATTAAAAATAGAGGACAAATTGTCGCTCAAACTCCTTGTAGTATGATTGAATATTATAAAAATCCAGTAGCAACAAAGAATTACTTTTTTATCGATGAATCAGGAAATAAATGGAATTGTACTGGTGATATTGGTTATATTGATAATAATGGCCAATTGTATATAGAGGGTAGAGCTTCTGATTATTCTATTATTAATGGAGAGAAAATTTATAATTTTGATATTGAAAAAATTATAAATATGGTAGACGAAATAAAATTATGTGACGTTTTACCTATAATAGATGAAAGAAATAATAATATTTTGGTAGCACATCTCATTTTAGAAGAAGAAATGGGCAATTTATCAAATAAAATGGAAATATTAAAAGAAATTCAGGATAGAATTTATTCTTTAACTGGAGATATAAATATGATTCCAGAGTTGTTTAAATTTTGGAAAGAGTTTCCGTATGCAAAGTCTGGAAAAAGAGATACTTTTAAAATGCAACAAGATAAAGAAGATTTTATGTATATCAAATATAAAACAAAAGAAAAACAATTTATAAAGTAAAAAAAGGAATATACATTCTTTTTTTTTTATGATATCATGAATAATAGGAGATGTAGACTATGTTGACCAGCAAAACTTTATTAATTATATTCAGTATTATTTATGTTTTAGGATTATCTTTTTTATATTTTTCAAAGGATCGAATTTGTAATAAGGAAAATAAAATTTATAAAGTAATGTTAATAACAAATATTATAGGGTTAGTTTTACAACTTTTATGTGATTATATTTCTTATCATTATGGAAATATTCCAAAATTTATTTGTGATATTATATTTAAATCATATTTAGTATATTTTGTTGTTTGGATTAATCTAATGTTCTTATATTTAATAGAAATTTCGTTTGATAAATATAAAAATAAAATTTTTAAGGTTAATACTATAGCAATAGTTGCAGAAATTTTAATCATAATTATCTCACCATATGAGCTTTACAGAGATTCTGTCAATAGAATTTATTATACCTATGGCTCAGCGATAAATATATGTTTTAATATATCTAAGATAATTTGTATAATTATGTTTTTAATTTTAATCATAAAATTTAAAAAAATTTCAAAAAAGAAAGCAATTCCTATTTACATGTTAATTGTATTTGGAGTTATCTCAGCGATAATTCAAAATATACATCCAGATATTATTATTATTGCTTCAATGGAAAGTTTTTTATGTTGTTTAATGTATTTCACTATAGAAAACCCTGACATGAAACTTATATCTGAACTACAATTAGCCAAAGCCCAAGCTGAAAAAGCAAACCAATCAAAAACAGAATTTTTATCTAATATGTCCCATGAGATAAGAACCCCATTAAATGCTATTGTAGGATTTAGTCAGTCACTAGAAGAAGAGGAAGGAATTCCAGAAAGTGCTAGAGAAGAAATCAAAGACATTATCAGTGCATCCGATAGTTTATTAGAAATCGTAAATGGTATTCTAGATATTTCTAAAATAGAAGCCAATAAATTAGAAATCGTAAACACAGAATACAATATCTATGATGTTTTAAATAATTTAGCTGCTTTAACGAAAGCAAGATTAGGAGAAAAACCACTAGAACTTAGAATTCATTTTGATCCAAATATACCTCCAGTTTTATATGGAGATTATACAAGACTAAAACAAATTATTTTAAACCTTCTTACTAATGCTGTAAAATACACAAAACAGGGTTATGTAGAATTTAAAGTAAATTCTATTCAAAAAAATGGTATTTGTCGTCTTATTATTTCAGTAGAAGATTCTGGAATAGGAATTAAGTCTGAAAATATTAATAAACTATTTTCAAAATTTGAACGATTTGACCTAGATAAAAATATTACTATAGAAGGTACTGGTTTAGGACTTGCTATTACAAAAAGATTAGTCGATTTAATGCATGGTAAAATTGTTGTACAAAGTGTTTATGGAAAAGGATCTAGATTTACAGTAGCAGTCGATCAAAGAATTGTAAATAAAGAAGTTGTTCAACAAGTAGAAATCAAAGAAGAATTTACAGATTTAACTGGTAAAAAAATATTAGTAGTAGATGATAATAAATTAAATTTAAAAGTAGCCTCTAAACTATTAGAAAAATATCATGCCACTATTAGTACTAGTGATAGTGGATTTGAAGCCATTGAAAGAATCAACAATGGAGAAGTTTATGATTTAATTTTAATGGATGATATGATGCCTAAGATGTCTGGAACAGAAACATTACAAAAATTAAAACAAATACCAAACTTTCATATTCCAGTTGTAGCATTAACGGCAAATGCAATTGCTGGAATGAGAGAAAAATATATTCAATTAGGATTTAACGACTACTTGTCAAAACCAATTGAAAAACAAGAATTAAATAAAGTATTACAAAATATTATAGTAGAAAAGTAAAAACTATGGTATAATAACTTTAGAGTAATAGGAGGATATCAAATGAAAGACGTAAATTTATTAACAAGTAATGGAGTAAATGTTGACCAAAGTTTAGAACTATTTGGTGATATGGATACCTATAATGATACATTAGAAGAATTCTTAGCAGGAGTAGGAGAAAAAATAGAAAACATAAAAAAATATAAAGAAGCTTCTGATATGGCAAACTATGCTATTCTAGTACACTCCTTAAAAAGTGATTCTAAGTATCTAGGCTTTACAAAATTAGCAGAACTTTCTTATAATCATGAAATGCAAAGTAAAGCAAATAACGTTGATTACGTTTATGCAAACTATGATGAATTAATGCAAGAAGCACAACGTATTGTAAAATTAGTAGAAGAGTATTTAGGAAAAAAAGCTGAAGTAAAAGTATTTGAGCAACCATCCAATGTAGAAAAGGACAAAACTATATTAGTAGTTGATGACTCTAGTATTATTAGAACATTCATTCAAAGAGTATTTAATGATACTTACAATGTTATGATTGCTAATGACGGAAGAGAAGCTTTAGAGATAGTAAACTCAAACCAAAATATTGTTGCAATGTTACTAGACTTAAATATGCCAAATGTAAATGGATTCGAAGTGTTAGAATATTTTAAAACAAATGGACTATTTACTAAAATTCCTGTTTCTATTATTACTGGAGATGATTCTAAAGAAACTGTAACAAGAGCGTTTACTTATCCAATTGCCGATGTTTTAGCAAAACCATTCAATGAAAGAGATGTAAAAAGAGTAGTAGAAAAGACATTAGAATATAAATAGTGTCTTTTTTTTAACTTTTTTGATATAATAAAAAATGAAAATATTATTAGAAAGAGAGATTTATAAAATGACGAAAGAACAACTTCTAGAATTATTAAAAACTATAAAGGTGGATAAAGAAGAATTTTGGCTTTTATCTACTGGAGCACTAACTCTAAGGGGGATTTACAAAGAGGCTAGAGATTTAGATATTGCTGTTACGGATAAAGGTTTAGAACAATTAAATCAGAATTATCAATTGAAAAAAAAGGAAAATGATTGGTATATTGTTACAGATAAAATTGAATGTGTATGTGATGGAAAAAAAGAAAATTTAAAATATCAACCAGAATTAGTAGGAGATTATTATGTTCAAAATTTACATGAGTATTTAGAATTTTTAGAAGGTAGTTCAAGGAAAAAAGATCAAGATAAAATTGAAATAGTAAAAAAATATATTAAATAAGGAAGTGATACCAATGTTTATTGATGAGGTACTAGTAGAACTATATGCAGGTGATGGTGGAAATGGTTGTATGGCATTTCGAAGAGAAAAATATATTCCTATGGGTGGACCTTTTGGAGGAAATGGTGGAAAAGGGTCAGACATTATTTTTAAAGTAGATGAAGGTCTAAATACTTTAATAGATTTGCGTTATAAAAAACAAATTAAAGGTGAAAAAGGAGCAAATGGAGAAGGAAAGGCAAAACAAGGAAAAAATGCCGAAGATATTATTATTCGTGTACCACTTGGAACTGTTATAACGGATGCTGATACAGGTTTTATTATCGCTGATTTAACAAAAAAAGAAGATGAAGTAATTGTTGCCAAAGGTGGTAGAGGTGGTAGAGGAAATATTGCCTTTGCGACACGTTCTAACCCTGCTCCAGCATTTGCTGAAAATGGAGAGCCAGGAGAATATAAAAAAGTAAAAATAGAATTAAAATTACTTGCTGATGTTGGATTAGTTGGAATGCCAAGTGTTGGAAAATCAACTTTAATTTCAAAAATATCTGCTTCAAAACCTAAAATAGCCGCTTATCATTTTACAACGCTTAGTCCTAATTTAGGAGTTGTAAGAGTTAGTGAGAATAAATCTTTTGTTGTTGCAGATTTACCAGGATTAATAGAAGGCGCTTCCTTAGGAGAAGGTTTAGGAGATAAATTTCTAAAACATATAGAAAGAACTAGAGTAATTGCTCATGTTATTGATATGAGTGGATATGAAGGAAGAAATCCATATGATGATTATGTAACAATTAATCGTGAATTAGAAAATTTTGGCCATGATTTAATGAAAAAACCACAAATTGTGATTGCTAATAAAATGGATTTAGAAAGTTCAAAAGAATATTTAAAAGAATTTCAAGAAAAAGTAAAAGATGTAAAAATATATCCAATTTCTGCTTATCATAGTGAAGGATTAAAAGAAGTGTTAAAAGAATTAGAAGATATTTTAGAAAATATTCCAAAACAACCTTTATATGAAGAAGAAAAATTTGAAAGCCATGTATTATATAAATTTAAAAAGGAACAACCATTTACGATTACAAAAGATAATGATACTTGGGTAGTAAGAGGCGACGAAGTAGAAAAACTTCTTAAAATGACAAAATTTTCTTCTGACCAAGCTATGACTCGATTCGCAAATAAATTAAGAAGAATGGGAATTGATGATCGATTAAGAGAACTAGGTGCTGAAGATGGAGATTACGTTCGTATCCTAGATTATGAATTTGAATATAAAGATTTTTAAAAGAGAAAAATTTCTCTTTTTTTTCTTATTTTTGTATTAAAAAAAGGAAAAACGAAAGTTATGTAGAATAATAAAGGTAGAGAGGAGGTGAGAAATGAAACTATTAGAACTAACTAGTGATGTGGTATTTAAAAGCTTTATGATTAGTGATAAAACAAAAGAGTATAAAGCAAGATTAATTCATTTGATTACAGGAATTCCAGAAAGTGAATTACTAAATGCTACTTATCAATCGATTGAATTACCTGTAA
>ERZ827522.2700-NODE-2700-length-11615-cov-4.907612_pt1 | contig 11615 bp, 11 predicted proteins | sample MGYA00519580_ERZ827522 | MGnify/ENA primary metagenome ERZ827522 (study PRJEB31778, sample SAMEA3449340) | human gut metagenome | biome: human gut; feature: human-associated habitat; material: faeces | place: United Kingdom | collected 2010/2012 ... | reverse complement strand
CTGAACGAGATGGTCGGAAAGACCGTCCAGCTGCGCATCACCGAGGTCAACCGTGCCCGCCGCCGCGTCGTCGGCTCCATCCGCTCCGTCGCCGCTGAGCAGCGCAAGGCCGCGCAGGAGAAGATCTGGAGCGAGATCGAGGTCGGCAAGCAGTACCACGGCACTGTCAAGTCCCTCACCAGCTACGGCGCGTTCGTCGACATCGGCGGCGTTGACGGCATGGTCCATGTCTCCGAGCTGAGCTGGAACCGCATCAAGAATCCGTCCGAGGTCGTCAAGGTCGGCGACGAGATCGATGTTTTCGTCATCGCGCTCGATCCCGAAAAGCGCAAGATCTCCCTCGGCTACAAGACCGAAGCGAACAACCCCTGGACGCTGTTCACCAACCAGTTCCAGGTCGGCGACGTCGTCAAGGTCAAGATCGTCAAGCTCATGACTTTCGGCGCATTCGCTGAGATCGTACCGGGCGTTGACGGCCTGATCCACATCTCCCAGATCGCGGATCGCCGCATCGAGAAGCCCGGCGACGTGCTGACCGAGGGCGAGATGGTGGATGCCAAGATCACCGCCATCGACGAGGAGAAGCAGAAGATCTCCCTGTCCATCCGCGCGCTGCTGGCTCCCGCCGCTGACGAGGACGCCGACGAGGAGTAATTAGATCGTAAAACACCTCCGCTGCCCCACAGGCAGCGGAGGTGTTTTTGGTTGTTTTCACAATGGCGTGCAGGGGAAAATATCTTGCGACCTTGCGGAGAGGCATGGTACAATCGAGGTGGGCAAGAGAATTTAAGAGCATTGTGTTGAAGATAGAACGGATCAATTGGAATTTGACAGGGGGAGCGTGATCGTATGAAAAAGTTGATGGCATCAGTGTTAGCGTTGGTTTGCGTTGTTGCTATGGCGGGCTGCGGAAAGTCGAATGTTGGGGACTATCCTGCGACGATAATGGTAAATGGGATAAATTACTATTCGACCGATAATGCTGTTCCCGTTGAAGTAGACGAGAGTGTTATTCAGTACACCACGTCGTATGCGGAGGATGGCGTTCCCCGAAAAGATGGTGAGGCAAACTTCAACAGAGACCTGGGGACTCCGTATGCTGTTATTGAGGAAGACTTGGTAGTTGTCCTTATGGACAATGAGTGGATAGAGTTCAAGGCAAAGTAAGAGCGATCTCGGGTCGCAAAAGAGCGGGACGATGGGAGAAGCGTGCCGTACGAAAGGGACGGGGGATGAAGCGGGGGAAAAGAAAAATAATTTTGGGAGAGTTGCCTGTTTATGGGCAACTCTCCCGGTTTTTTGGCATAGGGGCAGAACCGGATCGCAGGAAGGGGGGAGCGCATATGAAAAGAGCAGACGTGAACTGGGGAGAGGTAAGGCGTAAGTATGAGTCGGGAATGTATACCTATCAGCGATTGGCAAGGGAGTACCATGTGTGTACGCAGACGGTGTGGCGACATGCGATCAAGGGACAGTGGCAGATCGGTCGGGAGGAGGCGGAAAAGCAGATACTCCGGCGATGCCTGATGGCCACGGCAAAGCTGCTGGAGACGGCGGCTGCCGGGGCTACGGAACGGCTGGAAAGCGGAGAGGGCAGCCTGAAGGAGGTCAAGGAGCTGGGAGGTATCCTGCAGGCGCTGGTGGGGACAGCGGCAAAGATGTGCCAGAGCAAAAGAACAACGACACGGCGGTCAACGAGATACGGGTGATCATGTCGGAGGAGGTAGAGGAGTTGAGCGGATGATATCCATGCCGGACCTGTTCATTTTTGCACAAGCATTCCCGGGAATTCTTGTGGGTTTCGTCAATTTCCCCGTCGGCTGTATTGTGGTAAAATTAACAATTAGAAAATTCAGCCTTCGTCGGAAGGGATAGGAAAGAACAGGGAGGAACAGGACATGGCTTTTGCTGATTTTCAGGCGCTGTACAAGCAGAAACTGACCACCGCGGACGAGGCGGTGAAGGTCATCAAGTCCGGTGATTGGGTGGACTACGGCTTCTGCGCCATTCATCCCCGGGTGCTGGACGAGGCGCTGGCCCGCCGTGCACCGGAGCTGGAGGATGTGAAGGTCCGGGGCGGTATTAGCCTGTGGAAGCCGGCGATCTTCGATATCGAGGACCCGGTGCATCACATCATCTTCAACTCCCACCACATGAGCAGTGTGGAGCGCCATCATATCGCCAGCGGCGCCGGGTTCCATGAGCCCATGCGGTACTCCGAGCTGCCCCGGTACTACTACGACCACATCACGCCGCCGGACGTGGCCATGTTCCAGGTGGCCCCGATGGACAAGCACGGGTACTTCAACTTCGGACTGTCGGCTTCGCATGTGAAGGCGGTGTGCGAGATGGCCAAGGTGGTCATCGTGGAGGTCAACGAGAATATGCCCCGGTGCCTGGGCGGCTTTGACAACTGCATCCATGTCAGCGAGGTGGACATGATCGTGGAGGGGCGCAACGACCCCATGGGCGTCCAGCCCAGCGGCACGGCTACGGAGGTGGACCGGGCGGTGGCGAAGCTGATCGTGGAGCAGATACCCGACGGGGCCTGTTTGCAGCTGGGCATCGGCGGTATGCCCAACACCGTGGGCGCTATGCTGTGCGAGTCCGACCTGAAGGATCTGGGCGTACACACGGAGATGTATGTGGACGCCTATGTGGATCTGGCTATGGCGGGGAAGGTCACGTGCATGAAGAAGAACATCGACCGGGGCCGGCAGGTGTTCGCCTTTGCCGCCGGTACCCAGAAGCTGTACGACTATCTGGACGACAACCCGGCGTGCATGGCCGCGCCCATCAGCTACACCAACGACATCCGTACCATCGCGGCCATCGACAACTTTGTCTCCATCAACAACGCGGTGGATGTGGACCTGTACGGGCAGGTGAACGGTGAGACGGCGGGCACCAAGCAGATCAGCGGCGCCGGCGGACAGCAGGACTTTGTGCTGGGCGCGTATCTGTCCAAGGGCGGTAAGAGCTTTATCTGTCTCAGCTCCACTCACGCAGACAAGGACGGCACGCTGCATTCCCGCATACGGCCTACCCTGCAGAACGGTTCCGTGGTGACGGATACCCGCGTGAACACCATGTACGTGGTGACGGAGTACGGCTGCGTGTGCCTGAAGGGACTGACGGTGTGGGAGCGCGCGGAGAAGCTGATCTCCATCGCGCACCCGGACTTCCGGGAGGAACTGATCCGCGAGGCGGAGAAGCAGAAGATCTGGTATCCCCACAACAGAAGATAACGAATAACGAAAAAGAGCGCCGGGAGGCGCTCTTTTTGCATGAAAGAGGCGGTATCCGCGCAAGCTACGGCAAAAAGGAGGCGCGGATATGAGCAACGACGAAAACCGGGAAAAGAACGAGGAAAAAGCGGCGGTGCCGGTACAGCCGATCATTGATATGGGCAGCACTGTGGTGAAAAACAGCCGGGGGACGATACACTGCCTGACCATCGTGGGGCAGGTGGAGGGACACACGCTGCTGCCGGACAATCTGAAGAGCACGAAGTACGAGCACGTGCTGCCGCTGCTGGCGGCGCTGGAGCAGAACGAACAGGTGGACGGGGTGCTGCTGCTTCTGAACACCGTGGGCGGCGACATCGAGGCGGGACTGGCCATCGCGGAACTGGCGGCGGGCATGACGAAGCCGGTGGTGACGCTGGTGCTGGGCGGCGGGCACTCCATCGGCGTACCGCTGGCGGTGTGCGGGAAGGAGACGTTCATCGCGCCCACGGCGTCCATGACGGTGCACCCGGTGCGGATGTCCGGGACGGTCATTGCCGCGCCGGAGACGTACAGGTATTTTGAACGCCTCCAGGAGCGCATTATTCAGTTCGTGGCGGCCAACAGCCGCGTGACCGCGGAACGGTTCCGGGAGCTGATGCTCTCCAGCGGCGACATGGCCAACGACGTGGGGACGGTGCTGTACGGCGAGCAGGCGGTGGCAGAGGGAATCATCGATCGGATCGGTACACTGGGCGATGCGCTGGAGGCACTGTACGGACAGATCGAACGGCGGCATGGATAGACATTGGCGGAGGGCGGGGGCTCTCCGCTTTTTTCATGCCGGCGCGTGGGTTTTTCTTGAAAAACGGGGACTTCCATAGTATACTATCTTAGTTAAGGTATGCCAAAGTATAAGAGGTGACGCAGTTGTACTTAAAAGCACTTGAGATACAGGGGTTCAAAAGCTTCCCCGACAAGACGGTATTGAATTTCGGCGAGGACATCACCGCTATCGTGGGACCAAACGGGTCCGGCAAGTCCAACATCTCCGACGCCATACGCTGGGTCATGGGCGAGCAGAACAGCCGCCAGCTCCGCGGCGCCAAGATGGAGGACGTGATCTTCGGCGGTACGGAGAAGCGGAACCAGATGGGTTTTGCCCAGGTGACGCTGGTCATCGACAACACCGAGCATATCTTCCCTACCCGGGAGGAGGCAGAGGTGGCCGTGACACGGCGGTATTACCGCAGCGGTGAGTCGGAGTACTATATCAATAAGCAGTCCGTGCGGCTGAAGGACGTGAACGAGCTGTTCATGGACACCGGTATGGGCCGGGAGGGCTATTCCATCATCGGACAGGGCAAGATCGACGAGATACTGTCCGTGAAAAGCGGCGAGCGCCGGGAGATCTTCGAGGAGGCCGCCGGTATCAGCAAATACCGGCACCGCAAGGAGGAGTCCGAGCGCAAGCTGGAGCGCACCGAGGAAAACCTGGTGCGTATCAACGACAAGATCGCCGAGCTGGAATTGCAGGTGGAGCCGCTGCGGGCGCAGGCGGAGACGGCGAAGAAGTATCTGGTGCTGCGGGATGAGCTGCGGGTGCTGGAGATCTCCGTGTGGCTGGAGCAGCTGCAAAACCTGCGGACTGCCAAGCTGAAGCTGGAGAGCGATACGGCTCAGGCCAAGGAGGCCTGTGACCAGGCCCAGGCGGCGCTGGACGAGGCCTACGCCCAGGGAGAGCGTTTTACCGAGGAGATGCGGCAGAACGACGTGGCGGCTGACGCGCTGCGCGGTCAGGTGACCGAGGCGGAGTCCGCCGCCGGCGAGGAGTCTGCGGCCATCGCGGTGCTGCAGACCTCTGTGGAGCACAACAACGAGTCTCTGCGCCGGCTGGAACAGGAACTGACCAGCACAGACCAGCGGCGGGAGAATTTACAGGGACAGATCGACGGACAGCTGGCGCGTATCGCGGACATCGACCGCGACGCGGCGGTATTGGAGACGGCGCTGAGTGAGCTGCTCTCTCGGGCGCAGGCGCTGGCTGACAGCGCAAAGGGCGCGGCGGACGAGGCCGAGGCCCTGCGGGCGCAGGAGGCCATTGCTGTGGCCGAGGCCGCAGACGGGCGCGCCGCGCTGTCCGCCCTGCAGGCGGGCCTGGACGAGGCCGGACAGCGGCGGATTACGGTGCGGCAGGAGCTGTCCGAGGCACAGCGTAAGCTGGAGGAGAGCGAAAAGGACGCAAAGACCAATCGCCGGGCGCTGAACGATGCCAGGGAGGAGGCCCAGGCGGCGGAGAATATCATTCAGGGTCACAGCCTGCGAATGGACAGCCGCCGCCAGAAGGCGCAGAGCACCCAGGACGCAAAACAGGAGCTGACCCGGCAGGTGAACGCCCAGGAGGACCGCATCCGTCTGCTGACGGAGATGGAGAAGGAGTACGAGGGCTTCAACAAGGCGGTAAAGACCGTGATGCAGGCAGCGGAGAAGAACACACTGCGGGGCATTCACGGGCCGGTGGCCGGACTGATGACCACAGAGCAGACCTATGCCGTGGCGCTGGAGACGGCACTGGGCGCGGCGCTGCAGAACATCGTGGTGGAACGGGAGGAGGACGCAAAGGCGGCCATCCAGTTCCTGAAGCAGCGGGACGGCGGCCGCGCCACCTTCCTGCCGCTGACGGCCATCCGGGGCGACGAGCTGCGGGAGAACGCTGCGGGAGAGTATGGTTTTGTAGGCATCGCCAGCCGTCTGGTGCGGTACGACGCGCGATACGACCATATTTTTAAAAATCTGCTGGGCCGGACGGTGGTAGTGGAGGACCTGGACAGCGGTATCGCCATGGCGCGTAAGTTCCGCAATGCCTTCCGCATCGTGACGCTGGACGGACAGATCATCAACCGGGGCGGCTCCATGACCGGCGGCTCCGCCAGCCGATCCTCCGGCGTGCTGTCCCGGGCCAATGAGCTGGAACGGCTGAAGGCGGCACAGGGCGCCCTGCACGGTAAGCTGAACGAGGCCGCGCAGCAGGCCGAGGCGGCCCAGAGGGAGCTGCAGAAGGCTGAGTATGAATTGCAGGTGGCCAAGGACCAGCAGCGCAAGGCGGCGGACGAGGTGTTGACCTTACAGGGACGGCAGGACCACTATGACCTCCTGTTGGAAAGCCTGCGCCTGAGCTGCGAGACTATGGAGCAGGAGTTGTCCGGCCTGGACCGCCGGGAGACGGACGGCTGCGGGCGCATGGCCGGGATACAGGCGGACATCACTGCGGCAGAGGACCGCGCGGCGGCGCTGCGGCAGGAGATGCGGGACAAGCTGGCCGGCCAGACCGATCTGACGGAGCAGACCAACCAACTGGCCCAGGCCGTCAGCGACAAGAAGGCCGATCAGGCGGCACTGAGCGCGGAGAAGGACAGCGTTCTGCGGAGCGTGGAGGACCTGCGGGGCTTGCAGGCGGATATGGTATCCGACCGCGCTGAGCGCGACCGGCGGGTGCAGGAGTACCGGCAGGCCAACGAGAAGGCGCTGGCCGATATGGCGGGCCATCAGGCGGCGCTGGAGGAGAAGAACGCCCGTGTGATACAGCTGCGGCAGCGGCTGGAGGATCTGGCCCAGGCCAAACTGGCGCTGGAGCAGCAGCGTGACCAGAACGGCCGCGACAGCCGTGCCTGCAACGATACGCTTTTGCAGACCATGCAGGCGTACAACAAATTGCAGCAGAAGCTGGAAAACAGCGGCATGGAGGAGAGCCAGATCCTGGAGAAACTGTGGGAGCGCTACGAGCTGAGCCACAGCGACGCCATGGAGCAGCGTATCGAGCTGGAGAGCGTACCCAAGGCTACCCGGCGTATTGCCGAGCTGAACCGGGAGATCAAGGCGCTGGGTACGCCCAACATCGGCGCCATCGAGGAGTTCGACCGGGTGAACACCCGATATACCTACCTGTCCGAACAGCGCAGCGATGTGGAGCAGGCCAAGGAGGAGCTGCTGGGCATTATCGACCAGATCACCCAGCAGATGACCAGCATTTTTGCCGAGCAGTTCCAGCTGCTGAACGAGAGCTTCCAGGAGACGTTTCTGGAGCTGTTCGGCGGCGGCAAGGCCCGGTTGGAGCTGGAGGACGAGAGCGATATCCTCAACTGCGGCATCGAGATCAAGGTACAGCCCCCTGGCAAGCAGCTGAAGACCATCACGCTGCTGTCCGGCGGCGAGAAGGCCTTTGTGGCCATTGCGCTGTACTTCGCCATTCTGAAGGTACATCCCACGCCGTTCTGCGTGATGGACGAGATCGAGGCGGCGCTGGACGAGGCCAATGTGGTGCGCTACGCCCGGTATATGCGGCGGATCGCCGGAAAGACGCAGTTTATCGTCATCACCCACCGGCGGGGCACCATGGAGGAGGCGGACGTGCTGTATGGCGTGACCATGCAGGAAAAGGGCGTCAGCCGGATACTGACCATCAATCTCAACGATATGGCCAAGGAGCTGCATATCAAATAAGGAGGGCTTGTTATGGCAATGGGCTTATTTCAAATACTGAAGGAGGCGTTCACCGCCGTCCCAACCTTCGACGACCTGAACGACGAGTTCTACGACGGACTGGAGGAAGCGCTGATCCTGGCCGATGTAGGCGCTGATACCGCCGCTGATACCGTGGCCCAGCTGCGGAAGCGGGTGAAGGAACGCTTTATCGGCCGGATGGACGAGGTAAAGGACGCCCTGCGGGACATCCTGAAGAGCAAGCTGGAGGTGGGTGACAGCGCGTTGGTGCTGGAGGGCAAGCCCGCCGTGGTGCTGGTCATCGGCGTCAACGGCGTGGGCAAGACCACGTCTATCGGCAAGCTGGCCAAGCAGCTGAAGGACCAGGGCAAGAAGGTCCTGCTGTGCGCCGGCGATACGTTCCGTGCGGCGGCCGCCGACCAGCTGGAGATCTGGGCGGGCCGCGCCGGTGTGGATATCGTGCGGCAGCATGAGGGCGCGGATCCCGGCGCGGTACTGTTTGATGCTTTGCAGGCGGCCAAGGCACGGAGCGTGGACGTGGTGCTGTGCGACACCGCCGGACGGCTGCACAACAAACAGAACCTGATGAACGAGCTGGCCAAGCTGCGGAAGATCATCGACCGGGAATGCCCCAATTCCAGCTGCGAGACGCTGCTGGTGCTGGACGCCACCACCGGGCAGAACGGACTGATCCAGGCACGGACCTTCAAGGAGACGGCAGGGTTGACGGGTATTATCCTGACGAAGCTGGATGGTACCGCCAAGGGCGGCATCGTCATCGCCATCGCCCAGGAGCTGGGTGTGCCGGTGAAGTTCGTGGGTGTGGGCGAGGGCATCGACGACCTGAAGCCCTTTGACCCGACTGCCTTCGTGCGGGACATGATATAAGGAGGGCGCAGCATGACGAGAGCAGACGGACGGGCATTTGACCAGCTGCGCCCGGTGGAGATGACACCCGGCTTTACGAAATTCGCCGAGGGCAGCGTGCTGATCCGCTGCGGCGAGACGGTGGTGCTGTGCAACGCCTCGGTGGAGGAGAAGACGCCGCCCCATGTGGCGGAGGGCTGTGGCTGGGTGACGGCGGAGTATTCCATGCTGCCCCGGGCCAACCGAGAGCGCAGCCGCCGGGACGTGGACAAGCTGAAGCTGTCTGGCCGCAGCGCAGAGATACAGCGGCTCATCGGCCGCAGCCTGCGTGCGGCGGTGGATATGGCGGCCCTGGGGCCCCGGACCATCACCGTGGACTGCGACGTATTGCAGGGCGACGGCGGGACGCGGACGGCATCCGTGACCGGCGGGTTCGCGGCGCTGGCGCTGGCCTGCAAAAAGCTGGTGACCGACGGCGTGATCGAGAGGCTGCCGCTGCTGCACTATGTCACCGGTGTGTCGGCGGGCATCGTGGATGACACACCCCTGCTGGATCTGCAGTACAGCGAGGACAGCCGGGCGCAGGTGGACCTGAACTGCATGATGACGGAGCAGGGACAGCTGATCGAGATACAGGGCACCGGCGAGGGGCGGCCCTTTACCGTGGCCGAGCAGCAGGCACTGGTGGCGCTGTGCGCCAAGGGGTGCGGCGAGCTGCTGGCGAAGCAGAAGGAGATACTGGGAGAGATACTATGAGATTTGTACTGGCATCCCATAACAAGGGAAAGCTGGCCGAGATGCAGGCCATTCTGGGCGAGCTGGGCGTGGAGGTGGTCATGCCCTCCGATGTGGGCGTGGACGTCGACGTGGAGGAGACGGGGGTCACATTCGAGGAGAACGCGGCGCTGAAGGCCAACGCCATCATGGCGGCCAGCGGCCTGCCGGCTATCGCGGATGACTCGGGACTGTGCGTGGACTGGCTTCAGGGCGCGCCGGGGGTGTATTCCGCCCGGTACGGCGGGCTGGACAGCGACCCGGAGCGCTGCCGCCTGCTGCTGAGCAATATGCGCGGCGCTACGAACCGGGCGGCGCATTTCCACACGTCCATCGTCTGCGCCTTCCCCAACGGGGACACGCTGACGGCGGAGGGGGACTGCGCCGGGACAATTGCCTTTGCGCCTATGGGCGACGGCGGGTTTGGGTACGACCCTGTGTTCTTCGTGCCGTCCCTGCGAAAGACCTTCGCCCAGCTGACGGCGGAGGAGAAGAACGCCATTTCCCACCGGGGCAGTGCCCTGCGGGCCTTTGCCGCGGAACTGAAAACGTATTTGGAGAAGCAATGATATGGAACTGACAAGCAAGCAACGCGCGCAGCTGCGGTCCCTGGCCACCAATCTGGACACCATCGTCCACGTGGGCAAGGACGGCATCGGCGACAATCTGATCAAGCAGGTCAACGACGCGCTGGAGGCCCGGGAGCTCATCAAGGGCCGGGTGCTGGAGAACTCGCTGCTGACCGCCCGGGAGGCGGCGGAGGAGCTGGCGGTGGCCGCCCGCTGCGAGGTGGTGCAGGTCATCGGCAGCAAGTTCGTGCTCTACCGGATGCAGCACGACAAGAGCAAGCGGAAGATCGAACTGGTCAAGGCGAAGAGAAGCGTATGAACATCGGTATTTACGGCGGCACCTTTGATCCGCCCCATATCGGCCATGTGACGGCGGCCAGGGCCGCCATGGAGGTCCTGGGGCTGGACAAGCTGGTGCTGGTCCCGGACGCGCAGCCGCCCCACAAGGTGCTGCCGGAGGGCAGTGCTGCGCCGCGGCAGCGGTATGACATGGCGGTGCTGGCCACAGCGGCGCTGGGGAAGCGGGCGGAGGTCAGTGACATGGAGCTGCGCCGCAGCGGCGTCAGCTATACCGCGGACACGCTGGCGGCGCTGCGGGAGCAGTATCCGGATGACACGCTGTATCTGCTGATGGGTTCGGATATGTTTCTGAGCCTGCACAACTGGCGCAGGCCGGAGGCGATCATGGCCATGGCCCACATCGCGCCCTTCAGCCGGGAGGCGGAGGATGAGTCCGCCGCCTTTGCCGCGCAGAGCGCGCGCCTGGAACGGGAGTTCGGCGCGCAGGTGACCGTGGTGCCCAATCCGCAGGTGGTGGAGCTTTCCTCCACCGAGGTCCGCGCCGCGCTGGCACAGGGCGGGGGAGAGGACCTGCTGCCGCCGCCGGTGTGGGGCTACATCCGGCGGGAGCACCTGTACGGTACCCATACGGACCTGACGCACCTGACGCCGGAGGAGCTGCGGCCCATCGCGCTGAGCTATCTCAAGCCCAAGCGTATGCCCCATGTGCTGGGCACGGAACAGGAGGCGGTGCGTTTGGCGGAGCGTTACGGCGCGGACGTGACAAAGGCGCGTATCGCCGCGCTGCTGCACGACTGCACCAAAAAGCTGGATATGGACGAGCAGCTGGCGCTGTGCAGACACTATGGCATCCCGCTGGATGAGCTGGAGCAGAAGGCACTGAAGCTGCTGCACAGCAAGACCGGCGCGGCCATCGCACGGGATGTGTTTGCCGTGGACGACGATGTGTATAGCGCGATTCTGTACCACACCACCGGCAAGCCGGATATGACGCTGCTGGAGAAGATCATCTATCTGGCGGATTATATCGAGCCCTCCCGGGATTTTCCCGGTGTAAACGATTTACGGGCATGTGTGTATGAGAATCTGGATCGAGGGATGTTGATGGGACTGGAAATGACCATCGACGAGATGACGGAAATGGGAAATCCCGTCCACCACGCTACAGTGGAGGCGCGCGACTGGCTGAAAGGAAAGAGATAAACCTATGGCAGAAAATGTTGGAAAGCGTTTAGAACAGAAGGAATCCAAACAGAAGAAAACAAAGAAGCCCAGCCGTCTGACAAAGAGGCAGAAGTGGCTGCTGGCGGTGGCCATCGTATTGGCAGTGGTGCTGGTGGCCGTGGTGGCACTGGACGGCTTGTTCGTCAAGCCGGAA
>ERZ827522.2695-NODE-2695-length-11626-cov-12.590182_pt1 | contig 11626 bp, 9 predicted proteins | sample MGYA00519580_ERZ827522 | MGnify/ENA primary metagenome ERZ827522 (study PRJEB31778, sample SAMEA3449340) | human gut metagenome | biome: human gut; feature: human-associated habitat; material: faeces | place: United Kingdom | collected 2010/2012 ... | reverse complement strand
ATTCGGGACTTCAACCCGTTAGAAACGTGCGCCGCTAGGCGCACAAGCAAAAAAGACTGTTGTCCGGTGCAAATGCCAGCAACAGTCTTTTTGAATCCATATAAATTATAAAATTAAAAATTAGATTTTATTGCATTTTTATTTTTCTTCTGCAACTTCTTCCTTACGGATTTCCTTTGTACGAATCTCTTCGCAGATTGCATCAATGAATTCTCCTAAAGGTTTTACGCCTTCATCTCCTGCAAAACGGCTTCTTACGGATACAGTTCCGTTCTCTGCCTCCTGCTGACCAACTACCAGCATGTACGGCAGCTTATCTAGTCTTGCTTCACGAATCTTGAATCCGATTTTCTCAGAACGGTTATCAACCGTTACATCTACATCATGAGCTGCTAATTCTTTTCTTACCTGCTCTGCATAGTCTGCATATTTTTCAGAAATCGGCAATACTCTTACCTGTTCCGGGCAAAGCCAAGTCGGGAATTTTCCTGCATAATGTTCAATCAGCCATGCAAGGGTACGCTCATAACATCCCATGGATGTACGATGGATAATCCAAGGAAGTACTTTCTCACCCTTCTCATCGATATAGTACATACCAAACTTCTCTGCACTTGCACAGTCAAGCTGGATGGTAACCATGGTATCTTCTTTTCCATATACATTCTTTGCCTGAATATCAATCTTTGGTCCGTAGAATGCAGCTTCCCCATCTGCTTCTGTATACTTGATGCCATTCTTATCCATAACATCACGCAGATACTGCTGGGTGCTGTTCCAATATGCTTCGTCGCCCAGATATTTTTCTTTGTTGTTCGGATCCCATTTGGACAGACGGTAAGTAACATCTCCATCGATGCCAAGTGTAGTCATTACATAATGGCAAAGTTCAGTACATCTGGTAAGTTCTTCTTCTGCCTGTTCCGGGCAAAGAATAATATGTGCCTCTGTAATAGTAAACTGTCTGACACGGGTAAGTCCATGCATCTCTCCGGAGTCCTCATTCCGGAACAATGTAGAAGTCTCTGACATCCGATATGGCAGATCTCTGTAAGAGTGCTGTTCATTCATGTATACATAATACTGGAATGGACAGGTCATCGGACGCAGTGCCATTGTCTCTTTGTCGTCGCTGTCCTTATTTAAAATGAACATTCCATCCATGTAATGATCCCAGTGTCCGGAAATCTTATAGAGGTCACTCTTTGCCATCAGCGGAGTTCTGGTACGTACATAACCCCACTCTTTATCCTCTAAGTCTTCTATCCAACGCTGCAGTTTCATAATCATCTTGGTTCCCTTTGGTGTAAATAAAGGAAGTCCCTGTCCGATAACATCAACAGTGGTAAATAATCCCATTTCACGGCCAAGTTTGTTATGGTCACGGCGTTTGGCATCTTCTAATTTCTCTAAGTATTCTTTTAACTCTTCCTTCTTATTAAAAGCAGTACCATAAATTCTCTGTAATCTTGCTTTGTCAGAATTACCTCTCCAATATGCCATGGAAGATGATGTCAGCTTAAATGCCTTTACGCCCTTGGTTGTCATCAGATGTGGGCCAGCACATAAATCTACGAAGCCGCCCTGGTCATAGAAAGAAATTTCTTCTCCCTCTGGTAATTCTTCAATCAGTTCTACTTTGTATGGCTCATTACGTTCCTGCATGAATTTGATTGCTTCCTCTCTTGGAAGTGTGAATCGTTTTAATTCATGACCTTCCTTGATAATCTTCTTCATCTCTGCTTCCAGATTATCGAGGTCTTCTCTTGAAAATGGGGCATGATCAAAATCATAATAGAATCCATCTTCAATTGCCGGTCCAATCGTAATCTTTGCATCCGGGAATAATTTCTTTACCGCCTGAGCCAGTACATGGGATGCAGTATGGCGGATTACCTTTAATCCTTCTTCATCACTTGCTGTTATAATATTTAAATTGCAGTCCTTGTCAAGAACGGTTCGTAAATCCACCACTTCTCCGTCTACTTCACCGGCGCATGCAACTCTTGCAAGGCCTTCGCTGATATCTGCTGCAATATCATAGACTGATTTTGCTTCACTGTACTCTTTTACTGAGCCATCTTTTAATGTGATTTTCATGTTCAAGTCTCCTTTTCTTATTATATTGGTATTAAAATAAAAAATCCCTGATGCATAAAATTTATGCATCAGGGACGATACTCTATCGTGGTTCCACCCTGCTTGCTGTACTTATCGTACAACCGCTCATTCTGATGATAACGGAATCACCGGACCGGATTGGGGTCACTCAGAGCTGGTCTTCACATTACACTCCATCAGAATACTCTCACCAAATGTATTCCTCTCTTTGACTTCCTGTCATGCTACTCGTCTCTTCTTTGTTTTGTCCTTTTGACAAAAGCTATTGTATACTCTTTTTTCTGCTATGTAAAGAGTTTTTCTGTGAAATATTTTCCAAATGTTTTCCAAAATATTTTATTCTTATCTTCCGCAGCAGAATTTATATTTCTTTCCACTTCCACAAGGACACGGATCATTTCTTCCGACTTTCTTTCCAACTACAACAGTGCCGGATTTCTTCTGCTCTAAATAAAGCTTTCTCTTGGTATCTGCATCAAAAATTTCATCCCACTGTGGTAATTCATAGAGCCAGTCAGCTTTGGCATCTACCATGTTCTTGTATAATTTTTCTTTATCGAATGCAAGGCTTACCTTGGTATCCTCTTCCATAGTATCTATTGGGTTTGGTGTTACCAAGCTGTCATTGATTCCATCTAAGAATCCAGTCATATCCATAATGCTGAGGTCGTATTTCTCTGCCAGCTCTTTTACAGTTCCTTCTACCTTCTCATCCGGGTTTGTTAAAAGCTTCTCATATACACCCTTCTCTAACATAAAATATCTCTGCCAGAACTTCTGTAATTTTCCTCTATCTGCCTGCTGATCATAAGCAATCTTCTGCCATTCTTCTAATAATGCCATTGTTCATATCCATCCTTTAATCCATATTTAGTCGTATAACGCTTGTTTCAGTATAGCATATTTTGTGCTTTTTTCAAGTATTTATCCTCTGCAACTTTACATTTTCTGATTGACTATCCGCTGTCAAATGTTAAAATAATGTATATTGCTTTTTTTCTAAAAACAGGTCATCAAAGAAAGTTGAGGTCATATATGAAAAAGACAAAACAGATTCTTGCAATTATCGGTGTTGTACTCTTAGTTGCCCTCTATGTTTCCACTCTTGTTTTTGCATTGATTGGAAGCGATTTTGCCACAAACTGTCTTAAGGCTTCCATCTATGCCACTGTGGTTGTCCCGGTTCTCATCTGGGCTTATACCATGGTATACCGCTTACTTAAGAATCATTACTCTTTAAGAGACGATTTGGATTCCATCAAAAAAGAAGCTTCCGGGCAGGATGCTTCCGCAAAAACTTCAAATGAACCAAACATCAAAAAAGAGGATTGCGAATAACCACAATCCTCTTTTATAACTTGTCCACTTCTTAAAACTAAGCAAGTTTTGTTTTTGCAAGCTCTGCTAATGTTGCAAATCCTTCTGCATCATTTACAGCCATCTCAGCTAACATTTTACGGTTCATATCAACACCAGCTAATTTTAAACCATACATAAATTTGCTGTAAGATAATCCATTCATTCTTGCTGCTGCGTTAATACGGGCAATCCATAACTGTCTGAACTGTCTCTTTCTCTGTTTTCTTCCTGCATAAGAACTTGTTAAGGCTCTCATGACAGACTGTTTTGCTACTCTATACTGTTTGGAGCGTGCTCCTCTGTAACCTTTAGCTAATTTTAATGTTCTATTATGTTTCTTTTTAGCGTTTAAGCCGCCTTTAATTCTTGCCATGTTCTATTCCTCCTTAACCAATTCTTATAAATATGGTAAAATCTTCTTCATATTCTTAACATTTGTTGCATCTGTCATTGCAGGTTTTCTAAGATTTCTCTTAGTCTTAGTTGTTTTCTTTGTTAAGATATGTCTCTTATAAGCCTTGTTTCTCTTTAATTTTCCTGTTCCTGTTAATTTGAAACGTTTTGCTGCTGCTCTGCTTGTTTTCTGTTTTGGCATAATTTATTCCTCCTTAAAATCATTATCTTTTCTCTGCCAGCACCATACCCATGCTTCTGCCTTCCAGCTTTGGTGCTTTCTCCACTACTGCAATATCTGCAAGTGCTTCTGCAAAATCATCCAGAATATGTTTGCTTGCCTGTACATGTGCCATTTCTCTACCACGGAAACGAAGTGTAACTTTTACTTTATTTCCTTTGGAAATGAACTTTCTTGCGGCATTCATTTTGGTATTCAAATCATTGGTATCGATATTTGGAGAAAGACGAACTTCTTTTAGTTCAACCGTTTTCTGTTTCTTACGTGCTTCCTTCTCTTTTCTTGCAAGCTCATATCTGTATTTACCGTAATCGATAATCTTACATACAGGTGGCTTTGCTCCAGGAGCAATCTTTACTAAATCAAGTTCTGCTTCCTGTGCCAGCTTATATGCTTCTCTTGCTGACATGATACCTAACTGTTCACCATCCGCGCCAATCAGGCGGACTTCCTTATCTCTGATTTGTTCATTGATCATTAACTCGCTAATGGTCGTACACCTCCAAAATTAAATTCACCACAGCTTTGCCAGACAACTTTCCGTTTATTTCCGCAAAAAAAGTGGATAGACAGACTATCCACTTCAAAATGATTCGCTCATTGCATACTCATTATAAACACTTAGTCACTTGATTGTGCTAAGGTGAGAGTGGATACTCTACTTTCTTCAACTTGCTTATAGTACCATATGTCATTTCGTTCGTCAAGCATTATTTTTACCGATATTCGCTTCTGATATTTTCCGCCCTCTCAATAATCGTTTCCGGGAACCCGGTAAAGGAAAGCAGGCGGATTGCATTCTGGGAATTTGCCGGTCCCTTCTGCAATTTATAATCAAATACAATATCCTCTTCTCCAAACTCTTCGGAAAAATGATAATTGTCATAACCAGTTTTTTCAAGCTCCGTCAATTCCTTATCATGGGATGCCACAATTGCAATGCAGTTATGATGTGCCAGATATTCCATGATTGCTTTTGAAGCTGCAATACGCTCCTGGGTATTGGTTCCTCTTAAGATTTCATCAATAACACAGATAACCAGTTCATCCTCCGACAAAGCATCCAGGATACGTTTTAAATATTTAATCTCTTTGATAAAATAACTGTCACCGGATAAAATATCGTCTCTTACCGCCATGGAAGTAATCATTTTTGCATGAGGCAGGTGCATTCTTTTTGCGGTGCAGGTATGAATGCTCTGTGCCAGTATCACATTGACAGCTATGGTCTTGATAAAGGTTGACTTACCGGAAGCATTGGAGCCTGTGATAATGCAGTTATGCTGAAGTTCCATAGAATTGGTCACTGCTCCATGAAGCAGCGGATGATAAATTTCTTCCATCTCAAGCTGCTTTGTTTCCTCATATTCCGGTACTGTCACAAGAGGCAGACTCTTTCGGAAAGAGCCTGTGCTGATTGCTGCATCCAGTTCTCCTACCACCCGGTAAATCTTAAGATAAGCCTCCTGGTTATCCATAAACTGATTCAATACTTTCATATAAGTAAGGATATGCCACTGGGTTACTCCCAGCAGGAAATCCTGCAGCATTTCAAACACATCTCCCATGGCATTTCTGCTCTGGATATTTAGCAGAAATGCCTTCTTATCCATTTTAGCAAATACCGGAAGCAGCGGTGCCAGTTCCTCACAAATTTTGTCTTTCCGGTATTCCTGCTCCAGTTCTCGTGCTACCGTAATCAGGTATGCCGCCGTTCCCATCATATGAATCTCCTGGTCAAACTTCAGCCGGACCGTAAAGATATACACCGACAAATTCACAAGAAATACTACCACCAAAGCTGACAGAGCATATATATTATGAAATACGACTGCCGCCACAACAACTACCACCAGCAATATCCGGAGCATCTGATAAACCCAGAGATTTGAAATTGCAAAATCCTCTACTGTCTGGATAAAGGATGGAATATAGTAAGCCTCGTCTCTCTTTCCAAGCTTTGACAAAGTTTCTTCCAGATGATAGCGTTTTTCATCATCTGCTTCACAAAAAGCTATTCTTTTTTCTAAAAGCTCCTCTTCTTCCTTCGTCTGCTTCGCATAATGAAGCTTTGCATATAAAATTTCTTCTCCCATGGTGGAATCACAGTTGTTGATTCTCTGGTACACATCATCCATATTAAGGTCATTCCATGTGACCTCATCCACCTGCTGTGTTCCACCCACAGTATCCAGATAATTTCTTATCAGTTCTCTTTTGAATTCCTTTTTCTCAGGTTCTTTTCCATATTTTTCTTTCAGTGTCCGTTTGCAGCGGTTCTTCCAACTCTCTTTTGTTTTAATTGCTGAATAAGTAAATCCTGCAATCATAATTACTACAAGGATTGCTGCTTCCATTTCTTCGCCTTCCTACTGCATGATCCCAATGGTATCTATCCAGTAAATATTATCTTTATCCATAATTCCATTTACAGTAACGGTATCTCCCTCATGCAGGAAAATCAATTGTTCATTATCAGAAAACTTCTGCCAGTATACCATACCGTCATCTCCTGCCAGATAAACATAGGTCTCTCCTGCAATCTCAACATACTGCATTTCACTGATTACAAAACTTCTTGTCTCTGTCTCACCTTCCGGAATTGTTTTTCCTTTGGCTGCTGTCTGTGCATTACCTGCAGTGCTGTTGCTGTCCCCGGAAGAATTTTCTGTCTCTTCCGGATTCCCAGTGTTTTCTGTACCATCACTGCCTGTCATCTTACGATACTTTGCAAAGCACTCATCGAGACTGGCTGCTGTTGTTACCATATTATAAGATTCTACATTTACCATGCCATAAAGCTTCACTATGCCGCTGGCATCTTTTAATACCATAATATAAGTCGGCTGACCATCTACATTAATCAAAGACGGGAAAGATGCACGGTATCCTTTCTCCTGCACTTCTCCTTCTGCAGCAGCCATTGCAGAGCTTTCATCTGCTCCTGCAATACTGTAATAATGTGCTTCTGAAGTCCGCTCATTTACCAGTATAAACCCGATATTGGAGGCATCATCATTGACGGAAGTAACTCCGGTATAAATCCAGATATCCCCATCTTTGGCAACATAGCCGAAGTTTGCTTCGTAAGATTCCTCATCTCCGTCTTCATCCTCTACTACCGTTTCCGTACATTTCTTACAGCCTTTTTTGCCGAAGATGCTGTTCATAAATCCATTAGATAATTCTCCATACCAGTTATACTGTTCCACCAGAAGCTCCCCATCAAAGACATCATCCATCCAGTTCGGCACTTCTGATGCATCATAATACTGACAGTCTCCGCTAATTGGGTCACAGCTGATTGCACCCTCGACGGTTTCTCCACCAAATAAACCGATGGTGTATTTGTATACACTGGCAATATAGTATGGGTTTCCATCTTCGTCCACTTCAAAATGAAGATTTCCGAAAAGTTTATCCGGGTAATTCATACGGATATGCCTTCTTAAATCCTTGCCAAAGTAAGCAGACGGAACATAAATCATTCCTTCCTTTACCGGAACATACTGTGCCTTCTGTCCTACCGGATCAACAGTTATATAACCCGGAACACCATTTTCCTTATTTCCCATATATTTAAAGAAGCCGGCATACTCTAATGCAGATACTTTCGTTGGTGCCCCCTGATAATCAATCTGTGTGTAGTCTTCCGATACATTATACTGGCTCACCACTTCTGAAAGGCTTCCGATTTCACGATTACCCAGCAATACTGCACTGTCCGTATCCATTAACGCAATCTTTGATACAGAAGATGCTGTATTGATATCGCTGTTAAAATCACTGTCTTCGATGGTCAGGATATCTGCATATGCCTGTGCATGGAACATTTTGCTGCCATAAAATAAAAGAAGCAGGAACAGAATTCCGATTACTCCAACTGCTGCAAAAATACCGTTTACCGGCTTTTCCAGCTTTCCTGCGGACTTACCTTCCGCCTTCCTGGCTGCCGATACCAACGCACCTATTATTCCTAACGGGAATAATATAACGCCTAATACAAACAGCCATAAACCTCTGGAATGAATATTCAGTGCCGGAAGCAGGAGATAATACATCACTGCTACCCATAAAATATAAATAACCGGAAGCACAATGGACAGCCCCTTTACATGAGGCAGCTTTACCGGCATTGTTTCAAACTCCATTTTCTTCTTTTTCTTTGCCATACCTAATCTTCCTTTTCTTCTTTGCAATTATCATTGTATTATTTAATTAATACAATAACTCAATTTCAAAATAATGTCAAGTGAAAGCTTTCTTCAAATGGCTGGCAACTAAAAACAGCAGGACGACAAAATGTATTTTCATTTTCTATCGTCCTGCCTGCAATACTTATTTATATTATTTTTTAAGCTCTTGCTGCTTTGCCGTCACGCTTTTTATTCTGGATAACCATACATGCTACTGCAGCTGCGGTAACAGCCAGTGCCAGAATTCCCATTGGAAGATCTTTCTCACAGTCTCTCAAGAAAAACAGCACTGCCATAGCAATTACATATATAACAGCAATGATTCCATCTACTATCTTCATACTTTCTGCCTCCTGCTTTTATGCATTTTTCTTCTGACGAAGCACTGCCCTTACTACATTATATCCTGCAAATACAATCGTAAGAATCATCATAATCCAATGGATGATACAGTTATCTTCTCCCGCCGGATTTGCCGCCAGAGGAACTGCTTCATCTTCTAATGCAGTTACTTCCTGTTTTGCATTATCGTCCGTTACATTCGCCAGCGGAACCTCTTCATCTTCTAAAACCACCGGTTCTTCTGCGTCCTGTGGCTGTTGTGCTGCCTGCTGCTGTCTGACTGGTGTCTGTGCCACCTGGGCCTGTGTAACCGGGGTCTGTGCCGGGGTTACCGGTGTCTGTGCTGCTGTCTCCGGCTGTGTATTATCATCTGCCGGAGTTACCGTTGTTTCTGATGATGCTGGCTGGGTTGATTCGGCTGGCTGGGTTGGTTCGGTCGGCTGGGTTGGTTCGGTCGGCTCAGTCGGTTCGGTTGGCTCAGTCGGTTCAGTCGGCTGGGTTGGTTCGGTTGGCCCAGTCGGTCCAACTGGCTCGGTCGGCTCAGTTTCTTTCTCCTTTTCATCAAAAGAAGCATACACTACGGTACTATCATTTAAATCTGCAACATTTACTTTACTGCCATCTTCTAAAGTCCAGCCGGTAAATTCATAGGTTGTTGTCTCTGTCTCTGCCTTTACAGGATCTGTTACAGAAACTTCCGTTCCCTTTACTTCGCGTACTTCCTGATATACATTTCCGTCTACCATAAAAGTAACGGTATAACTGTTATCAACAATTTCTCCATCAATATGCCAGGAATTCGGATTAATCATCCGGTACCATTCGATGCGGTAGAATCTTGCATCATCCCCTGCAATGCCACTGTTTGCTGCATATGCATCTAAAACAGATGCAAGGGTTACCGGCATCTTTCCATCATAATTCTTTTCTGCATCAAAAGACACTGGTGCAGTAAAACCGGACATATCAGTTGTCACTTTCAGCTGATTTAAAGAAACTGCTGCTCTTCCCACATAATCATAATTTGCTGTTGCATCACCAACTGTTCCTTCCGGACGGACAGTTCCTGCTTTCCGGATGTAGAACTCTGCCTTCTGTGTAAATGTATCTGCTACCTTTACATATACGTTATAACCCTCTGTATTGCGGAAAAGTTTTGTATATGTTGTCACTACACCTGCATTTTCATCCTCTAAGATGAATCCACGGATTACGCTTTCCTCTGTGGTTGCATAATCTGCTGCTTCTTCTAATACAGCCGGGTCTAAAATACAGTTTCCGCTTAACAGCAGCAGTTTTCCATTTCCATATTTGGCATATACTTTTGCACGAATCTTACTGATTCCAAAGCTTACATTTACAGTTCCACTATAGTTACCGGTAAAGGTTACGGTTGCCAGCGCAGTTCCCTCTTCTACATTATCTTTGTAATTACCAACAGTATAATCGATTCCTGCTGTTAATACTTTCCCATTATAAGTTACAGTTACATCTTCTTCACTGAGTGTTACTGCTTTTCCGGTATAATATTTTTCCTTTGCAGTTGCAATCACGCTGTCATTTTCCACTTCTTTCGGAAGAATGGTATAGGTTGTATTTACCGTTCCTTTATAGTTACCGATTCCGGTAATTGCTGCTGATGTCTCTCCTGCATTTGGATTACTTCCACTGTATATTACAGTATAATCTTTTCCTTCTACTAATGTTTTGTCTCCATCCTTTACCACAACTGCAACTGTGTTTCCGGTATACTCAGTATCCTTTGCAGTTACCATTTCATTAGTCAACGTTTTCTGCCGGATAGTAAAGGTTGCTTCATTACTGTCTGCGGATTCAAATTTCTTTGCACTGGCTGTTGCAATTACCGTATAAGTTCCTGCATCCACCGGTGCCTTGCTTAATTTGTTTCCCGTCTCATCATAATAAGTATAAGTAATGGAAATGCTTGGATTTTTTTCAATTCCCCAGCTGTATGCATTCGCATCACAGCTTAAGTTTTTCTCATCATTACTGCCATTATATTCAAAATCACTGGCTGTAAGATTTGCATACAATGCTTTTAAATAGGTTCTTACCGGTACAATAAATACAGTCTCTTTATAATTCTCTGCTGCATCTCCTTCCGGCACAAATACTACATGATGGTCTACATCTTCAAAGATTGCAGTTCCGGTAGTATTAAACCACAGTGTCTCATCCGGGCTCTGCCACTCAAAATGGCCTTCCAGTTCCTGGTTCTCATCATTGACCGCTACTGCCATTCCGCCATTCAGATGGGACTCTCTCAGTTTTCCGGACATATGATTGATTGTTGCAGATGGTTTTTCCTTAATTACTGCCTCTGCCTTATTTACAGTTACCGTATAAGTCCTGCTTCCTGCCTCATATACATCTGTTGCCGGTGTTGTAATCGTATAAGTATAAGTTCCTGCATTTAAAATCTCTTTGTCACAGGTTCCAACAATACCACTCTTTGGACCATCCTTTACAAAGTTCTTTGCATTCAGTGTCTGGACTTTTCCGTTATAAGTCAGATTTGAAATGCTCTCTTCAAATACCGGAGTTCTCTTACTGATTTTAATGGTATATTTTTCTGTTTTCCATTGAAAGAGATAATTCTTATACTTGCACTTCAAGGTAACTGTTCCTGTCTTATCCGCAGTTACAGATACCTCTTTCTTATTTGTATTTTTTAATGTTACCTTATCTTTTCCACTGGTAACACTCCATTTGGTTTCGTAAGCAATCCATGCAGAACACTCGATTTTCTTCGTATCCTGCAGCTGCATCGTAATTGTATCATCCTTTTCGGCAGCTTTTACTGTCATCCCGGTTATTCCGGATAAGGACAATACCATCAATGCCGCCATTACAAAAGCTGTAATTCTTTTTCCCAACATTTTGGCTACTCTCATGTTTTTTCTCCTCGTATTATATAGTAGTAGTGTTTAGAGACCCTCTCCAAGGTCTTTAT
>ERZ827522.2681-NODE-2681-length-11713-cov-6.045891_pt1 | contig 11713 bp, 6 predicted proteins | sample MGYA00519580_ERZ827522 | MGnify/ENA primary metagenome ERZ827522 (study PRJEB31778, sample SAMEA3449340) | human gut metagenome | biome: human gut; feature: human-associated habitat; material: faeces | place: United Kingdom | collected 2010/2012 ... | reverse complement strand
TCTTGGTGCCGGCCACCTTGAAGTCCATCTCGCCGTGGAAGTCCTCCACGCCCTGGATGTCGATGAAGGTGGTGAAGGAGCCGTCATCGTCCTGGATCAGGCCGCAGGAGATGCCGGCCACAGGGGCCTTGATGGGCACGCCGGCGTCCATGAGGGCCAGGGTGCTGCCGCAGATGGAGCCCTGGGACGTGGAGCCGTTGGAGGACACGACCTCGCTGACCACGCGGATGGCGTAGGGGAACTCCTCCACGGGAGGAATGACGGGCAGCAGGGCACGCTCGGCCAGCGCACCGTGGCCGATCTCGCGGCGGCCGGGGCTGCGGGCAGGCTTGGCCTCACCGACGGAGTAGCCGGGGAAGTTGTAGTGGTGCATATAGCGCTTCTCGGTCTCCTCCCAGATGGTGTCCAGCTTCTGGTTGGCGGACAGAGTATCCAGCGTGCAAACGGACAGGACCTGGGTCTGACCGCGGGTGAACAGGCCGGAGCCGTGGACACGGGGCAGCACGCCCACCTCGGCGTCCAGGGGACGGATCTCGTTCTTCTGGCGGCCATCCACACGGTGACCCTCCAGCAGCCACTTCTTGACGATCATCTTCTGGAACTTGTAGGTGATCTCCTCCAGGTACTGGTCCATGTTGGGGTACTCTTCCAGGTACTTTTCGTGCCACTTCTCGATCATGGCGTTCCAGCGCTGCTCGCGGACGTTCTTGTCGTCGGTGTCCATGGCGGCCTTGGCCTCGTCCATGAAGTCGGCGGTGATCTTGTTGAACAGCTCGTAGTTGAAGTCGGCGTGGGGATAGTCGAACTTGGGCTTGCCGATCTCGGTCACCATCTGATTGATGAGGGCGATCTGCTTCTGGTTCTCCTCGTGGGCCTGCTTGATGGCCTCGAACATGACATCGTTGGGGACCTCGTTGGCGCCGGCCTCGATCATGACGACCTTCTTGCCGGTGGAGACCACGGTCACGTCCAGGTCGCTGACCTTGCGCTGCTCGGCGTCGGGGTTGAAGACCAGCTTGCCGTCCACCAGGCCCACCTTCAGGGCGGCCACGGGGCCGTTCCAGGGAATGTCGGAGATGGCCAGGGCGGCGGAGGTGCCGATCAGCGCGGCGATCTCGGGGGAGCAGTCGTGGTCCACGGCCATGACGGTGCACATGACGGACACATCGTTGCGGAAGTCATAGGGGAACAGGGGGCGGATGGGGCGGTCGATGACGCGGGAGGTCAGGATGCCCTTCTCACCGGGACGGCCCTCGCGGCGGTTGAAGCTGCCGGGGATACGGCCCACGGCGTACATCTTCTCCTCGAAGTCCACGGACAGGGGGAAGAAGTCGATGCCGTCCCGGGGACGGGGGGCGGCGGTGACGCAGCAGAGGACGCGGGTGTCGCCATAGCCCACCATGACGGCGGCGTTGGCAAGCTCGGCCAGCTTGCCGACCTCCAGCGTCAGGGGACGGCCGGCCAGGTCCATGGTGTATTTGTGATAGTGGGGGAACTGGCGCTTGGTGATGATCGTTGACATATCGTTTCTCCTTTTTTGTGAAATGGCATTCTGCCCGCGACCTATCGCCGTTAGCACTTGAAAACGCTCCGAAACCCTGAATTTCGGCGCATTTTCAACTGCTAATGGTCAATTTGTACACGGCGCAGAATGTGAAAGAAGGGTGATGCGCAAGCGCACATCACCCTGTTTCAACTTACTTACGCAGACCCAGTTTGGCGATCAGGGCACGATAACGCTCGATGTCCTTCTTGGCCAGGTAGTCCAGCAGACGACGGCGCTTACCGATCATCATCTGCATACCGCGGCGGCTGTGGAAGTCATGGGGATGGACCTTCAGGTGCGCGGTCAGCTGGTTGATACGCTCGGTGAGAATGGCCACCTGGACCTCGGGGGAGCCGGTGTCGGTCTCGTGGGTGCGATTGGCCTCGATGATAGAGGTCTTCTGGTCTTTCAGCATCATGGTTGTGTTTCCACCTTTCTTGAAATACGCCCGCAGCCTGGGCCGTGGGAGAGATGGAACGCTCCGCAGGGCTAAGGCAGGGGTCGGACGCGCTTAGCGCGTACTTTGAGATGATACCACAGAAAATCACCGTTGTAAAGTGGTTTTTGCGGCATTTCCGGGGATTTTTACGCCGTTACCTGAATGGCGGCCACGGGACAGCTGTCCGCCGCCTCCTGCACGCCGATCTTCTGCGCGTCCGGGATAGGGTCCACCGTCACCCGGGCGGGCTCGCCGCTGTTCAGCGCAAACACCTCCGGGCACAGCCCCGCGCACAGTCCGCACTGGATGCACGCCTTCTCCAACACCATTGCCTGCATGGAACACACCTCCTTTTGATTGATGGAAGTATTTTCCCCGGTTTGCGGCGGGGTTATTCAGCTCTCCGCGATGTGCCGGGCGAAGGCCGCCGCCTGCGCCTCGATGCCCGGCAGCTTCACAAGGCTGCCGCGCTCATTGGCCGTTTCCAGCAGGGAGAAGCGGGGCGGGAGATAGAAGGACTTGTTCATATTCAGGGCGGAGATCAGCTGGCGGGCCAGCAGGTCGCCGCCGGAGTAGCCGGAGACGATCAGGCCGAAGATCCGCTTGTCGTACATACGGGTCTGGCGGAACAGGGCCGTGAGCCGGTTGACACAGGCGGTCAGGTTGGCAGCCAGGGCGTCGTTGTAGTTGGCGCAGAGCATGACCAGGGCGTCGCATTTCCGCACGGCGGGATAGACCTCGTCCACCATGGGGCCGCCGTAGAAGCAGCCGCCCTGCTCGCCGAAGTGGAGACAGGCGGTATAGCTGCACCCGTTGCAGTCGGCCATGGTGCCGTTGCGGAGGCAGATCTCCTGCACGCCGAGGTCCGACGGAAGACCGGCCTTCACCAGCTCCCACAGGGCCAGGGTGTTGGACGTGGCGCGCTGGGAGGCGTGGAGAGCCAGCACATGGCGGATGGGGGCGGGCTTTTCCCAGTCGTTCAGGCGGGAGAGCAGCTCCGCCACAGCGGCATGGAAGGCCGTGACCTCGTCGGTGCCGCCGATCTGGGCCTGGGTGCGGAAATTCCGCAGGGAACCGGTGGCCTCCACCAGCGGGCGGCCGAGGAAGCCGCAGCCCGCCTGGTTGGCGGCGAAGACCATATCCCTGGCCACATCCTTGGTGTAGAACTCGCCCACGCCGGTGACGATGCACGCGCCGATACTGTCGGAGAGCAGGTCTGTGCTGCGGCGCAGGCGGGAGAGCATACGGTAATAGGCCATATTGCAGCCGCCCTCGTCCAGCGCCACGGCGAACAGCAAACGGCGGCCGGCCAGGTCCTCCAGCCCGTCATCGGGGTCGCGGATATCGCTGCCCGGGGGCAGCAGGGGCGCCAGCAGGTCCCGCAGGGCGGGGCTGCGGTCGTTTTCGGGGAGCAGAACGGTGAGCATGGCGGATACCTCCGTTTCCGTTATTCTATGGCGTTCAGCTTTGCCCGCGTCTCATCCAGACGCTTTTGCAGGGCGGGCGGCAGGGTCAGCGGCTCCGTCTCGATGCCGGCGGGGGTCAGACGATTGCGGCATCCCATGAACACCTGGCCGTCATAGACGGAGGAATAATGCCACTGCCCCCGCAGCAGGGCCAGCAGGCTCAGCGCGCCGGAGGACAGGGCCGGGGCCACATAGGGCTTGTAGCCCAGCTTACGCATCTCCAGATTGGCGTGGGCCACCTTCTCCGTCAACTCACGGGAGAGGGCGTCGTCGTAGTGCGCAATGGAGTTGGCCAGCACCAGGTCCTCGCCGTGGGGGCCGAAGGCGCGGCCCTCGGTGAGGTAGGACGCGAAGCGAGGGTCCCTCCGGGCGTAGTACAGGGCGCGGGCGTGCATAACGCCCAGGCCGAAGCCCCGGACCTGGGCCGGGGACAGGCCGCTTTCACGCAGGACGGCACGGCAGAGTGGGTCCACCGGATCGCTGACCACGCAGAACAGGCCGCGGTAGTCCTTCGCCCGGGCCATGCGGGCGTAGATGGACACCAGCTCCCGGTTCAGGCCGTACTGGGCCATGCGGACATCCCCCGCCGTAACGGAGGTATCCGGGATCATCCGGGAGGCGCAGAACAGGAACACGTCGCCGTCGAACAGCTGCTCCGGCGCGATGATGTCCACCGGGGGCAGCGCCGCACCGTCCGGGGACTGTATCTGGTTCAGCTCGAACTCCCAGCGCTCGGAGACGCCGGGGCGCACGTCGCAGATGCCGACGGAGCCTATCACGTCGCCGCCCATGAGCCGCAGGCCCATCAGCAGCGTGCTGCCCACATCGCCCAGGGCCAGCAGGGTGACGCGGCACTTAGACGGGATGCGCGGCAGGGCGGTATCGTTGAGATCGATCATAGTGGTTTCTCCTTTTATCTGTGCCGATGGCGAGGCGGCGCCGCACAGTCTTGATAAAGGTTCAGATTTTGTGTCAAGACGAGGCGCGGCGGCGCAGGCCCCCCCTTGAGGAATAGAGAATGTGCCGGATTTTTCGTCCTGCGATAGCGGGACGGCACACGTCATACCCGTAAAAGCGATGGATTTTGCGTCCTGCCGATGACGAGGCGACGCTGCTGTACTTTGTGTACAGCAAGCCGACTCGGCGATGGCAGGGCGCAAAAGGCGCGCTTTTACCTGGGGCGCATACGTTTCAGGAGCTCTATATCTCCCTCCAAATACGTGCTGGCGGCGCGGGAGAGATCGTAGGTCATGCAGCCGCCCTTGTCGGGACAGAGGGGCAGGATGACCGCTTCGCCGAGACGGCTGAGGGTGAGGTTGCGGGCGTAGAGGGAACGGAACTCGGTCTCGAGGGCCAGAAGAATGTCGCGGGCGTTTTCGAGGCAGCAGAGGGAGAGCTCCCAGGCGGTCTCGTCGTCCATGCCGGTGTATTCGGGGGCGGCGTAGGGCAGGATGCGGTTGACGGCGGGCTGAAGGCCGCCGGGCAGGGCCTCGCTGCGGCGGACGGTATCGCCGCCGATGAAGGGATAGAGCGTGGACTCGACGAAGCGCAGGCGCAGGTTGGGCAGGTAGTAGATGGCGTCCACGTCGTAGCCCAGCTGCTCCATGAGGTCGCGGCCCATGCCGGTGAGGTAGCCCACCAGCACCTGGTCCACGGGGGTGTTCGTCTCGGCGAGCAGCGGGGCCAGGCGGCGGATGCGCTTGCCGTCGTGGAGCATATCGTCCACGAGAATGACGGGGCGGGCAAAGGCGTGGATGGTGCGGACCTGGTCGGGCAGGGGCGAGTAGTCGGGGTAGGCTTCGATGGAATAGGTGCTGAGGTCCGGCTCGTAGACCTTGTCGGTACGCAGGGTCTTGGTGACGGTGTTGGGCACGGCCACGCCGCGGAGGATCTTGCCGTAGGGAACGCAGATATCCGGGCCGAGGACGCGGGGCGTGGTGGGCTCCGCGGGGACGCCGTTGCGGCCGGTGATACGCTGGAGCAGCCGGTGGTAGATGACGCCGGCGGACAGGCTGAGCACCAGAGATCCGGGCTGCAGCTTTGTCAGCGCCGCCTGCAGGCGGCGGTGGGCGGCGGCGATGGCGGCAAGCACACGGGGCGAGGAGCTGAAGGGTGCCTTCACCGCGGTGTCCACGTTGCGGCTGAGGACGATGGGGCAGCGCATATCCACGGCCAGGGCGTCCGTGCTGTCACCAGCCGGGACGAAGCCCTGAAGCGTCAGCAGCTGGCGGCCGTAGCCGGAGACGGCGCCCTCCAGGGGAAGGTAGAGGGCATAGGTGAACTCACGGCTGAGAGCCAGGGTCAGCACCTCGGTGATGAGCAGCTGGCAGAGGTCGCTCTGGCGCTCGCCCCGGGGCACGAACAGCCCGCTGATGAGCAGGGTGCGGCCGCCGGCGTTCTGGCGGACAAGACCGGAGAGGGCCGGGTCGCCCAGGCGGGCAAAGAGGCGGGCGGAGTCCAGGCAGGCGTAGCTGGCCGCGCCCAGAATGGTGCCGTCGGTGTCCCGGCAGACCATCACGTCGTCGCCGCGGCTCTCGATCTGCGTCCGCAGCGCCGCGGCGGTGGGCACGGAGAGCATGGTGCGGAGGAATTTCTCCGCCGTCTCCGGCGAGGCGGGCAGGAAGCTCAGGTCCTCGGTGCGGAGAACGGGCTTGTCCTGGGGCTCGCGGAGGTACAGGCCGCGGCGATAGATGAACTCCTGCACCGTGGGATCGATGAGGTTGGAGATGTCGCGGTTGGCATCCACCGCCTCGCGGATGCGGGTGGAGCTGATCTCCTCCAGCTGGGGCGGGAGCGTCAGCTCCAGCACCTTGCCGGTGATGCAGCTGTAATCCGCCGGCTCGGCATCCGGCTCGGTGCGGCGGAAGACCACGTGGTCGAAGGTGTGGATGGAGTCCGGCGTGACGGACTTTTTGTAGGACGAGGCGTGGAGCACCACGTCGCTGCCCACCACGATGGACACGCTGCGGCCCGGGAAGGCGGCGCGCAGCTCGTGGAGGTTCTCCGGGTTGGCGATGTTCACCGGGAAGTCCTCCGGGAAAATGCTGACGTGGAACACGTCGGCCACGGCCATGGCGGCGATGCGCCGGCGCAGGCGGTAGGGCTGGGTCTTTTTGGACCAGGAGAACTCGTCAATGGCCAGCAGGACCTCGAAGCCCTGGTCGCGGATGGCCCGGACGATGCCCTTGTGGGACAGGGTGAAGGGGTCAAAGGTGCCGGGGAAGAAGGCCACGGGGCGGGGCGCGCCGAAGTCAAAGCCCTTGTGGAACAGGCGCTCCTCGGTGATGAAGCGGTAGAGCTTGCCCAGCATGGCGGCCCGGTAGTAGAACGTCAGGCCCTCGCCGGGGAATTCGTCCTGGGCGGAGAGCAGCTTGCGCTGGGTGAGCATAAAGGCGCGGCGCTTTTCGTGGCGGCCCAGCTCTCCGGAGCCGAAGACCCGGCGGCCCAACACGAACAGGGCCTCCTGCCGGGTGGCACCGTCAATGCCGCTGAGGCCCCGCATCAGCAGGCCCAGCAGCCGTTCACGGCGGCGGCGGTAGGCGTCGTCCGTCTCCGGGAAGCGGGAGCGATAGGCATCGTACGCCTCATAGATGACGCCCACGGTATCCAGCACGGAGGCGGTAACGCGGCTGTCGGAGGAGCTGAGGTTCACGCGAAGGTCGTCCAGCACCTCATCCAGCTCCGCCGGGGGCAGCCACAGGGCAAAACGGCCCAGGTAGTCGGGGATATACTTGGTGAACTCCTGCTGGCCCAGCTCCAGGCCGCGGCACAGCTCCACCGCCACCTCGTTGCGCTGGTCGGCCGTCAGGCGGGGCGCCAGGGCCAGCAGGGCGTTGCCGGCGCTGTGGCGGACGGTGACGCGGTCGCTGACCTTGATGAGATTGGACAGGTGGGTGGCGATATGGAGGGCGGGGCTTTTGCCGCTGCGGGCAAAGTCCGTCAGCAGGCGCAGGTTGCCCTGCTTGGTGATCCACGGGGTGGCGGTCTTCAGGTTGTCCAGGAAGATCTCGGAGACCACGTCCTCCGGCAGAAGAAGGGGCGCGCCCTGAGAGAGCACATCCTGCTTGAGATAGCGCAGGGTGCCGCTGTCGCCGTCGGGGACGGCGGTCACGGCCTCCAGCGCGCGGCCGTCCTCCGGGTACAGGCGGGCGAGACGGTCCAGCAGCAGCACGGCGGCCATGCGGATGGTCAGGTCCTTACGCAGGGACAGGGCGGCGGCAAAGTCCGTCATCTGCCGGGCGCGGCTGGCCGTATAGGCCGTGTCCGGCAGGGCGGCGGCGGTATCCAGCAGCTGGAAGGCGGTGTAGTCGTCCAGATCCTCCGGCCTGCGGTAGTAGGCGAACACCGGGGCCAGGAAGCGCTCCTCCCGGCCGGGGCAGTGGCTCAGCAGGGAGCCGACGGCGAATTTCAGGGTATAGCCGATCCAGCGGCGGTGCTGGGGCATGAGCTTATGGTCGGGATACAGTATCTTGTCCAGATAGAGCCTCCACTGGTCCACGTCGGTGATGGCCCGGGGGTCCGGACGGATGTCGGCGGGGCGCTCCTTGGCGTAGCCGGCGTGGAAGCCGGCGATGATCTCGCCCAGCAGTGCCGCCGCCTGACGGCGGATATCGCCCTCGCGGTGCATCAGCAGCTCGTAGAGGAACGTCAGGGTCTGGACCTTCTGTGGGATATGCAGATAGAGGGAGTAGGACTCCATCACCGCCAGATAAGCGCGGAGACGGCGCCAATCCGTCTCGCCGCGGGCCTCCTCCAGCAGACGGGCGAAGCTGCGCTGATCGGTGAGGCGGTGCATCAGCTCCATATTGTGGCCCACGCAGCGGAGCGTCAGGGCGCGGAGGGCCTCGTCGTCGGTCATAAGGGCGGTGTGCTTCTCCGGCAGAGGGGGCGTATCGCCGCCGGACATGGTGACATCCACGCCGCAGCTGACCATGAACTGCTCAAAGTCCTCCAGCCGGGCGTAGACCCGGGTATAGCGCTTCTGCTTCTCGCCGTCCACGTCATCCAGCTTATCCAGGATCACCTGAAAGGCCTGAGCCAGGGTGGAGATACGTGTGATCTCCCGACCCTGCGCATCGTGGAGCTGCTTGACGCGGAAGTCGGCGTAGATCAGCAGCAGCGCCTCCACGGAGAGGTAGTCGGGCTCCAGGTCCCAGACGGAGTGGTTGGCGGCCACGTGGCCGATATCGGTCATCCGGCGGCGGCGGAACCACTGGTCGGTGTAGAAATAGTGCAGGTAGGGCACGCGCTCGCCGGGGCGGCAGCCGAACTTGCCCAGATCGTGGCCGGCGGCGGCGCCGGAGACCAGGGCCACGTCCACGGCCACGCCGCTTTTCCGCAGGGCGCGGGCGGCGGTGACGGCGAGGTGGTGGACACCGGCGATATGCTCAAGGGTGCGGTAGGGCGTGACCTCCAGGCCCAAACGCATCAGCTCATAGACGAACTCCCGCCTCCACAGGCGCAGGAAGCGCTGATAGGACGGGGCACAGGGACTGCCGGCCAGCTCATCATCGGTCAGGAAATCGAAGGTCCAGGCCGGGTCGTGGGGCAGCAGCTCCGCCTCGGCGGCAAACAGCACCTGCAGCACCGACAGCAGGAACACCGCACCGGGGGCGAAGGGCTCCGCATCGGTCTTTTCCGGGTAGAGCAGGCGGCGGGCATAGTCGTAGGCATAGGCCAGCCAGCCCTCGGACGGTTCGCCGGGGCACAGCGTCTCCAGCTCCGGGCGGCAGAGGGCCAGCACGTCGGCGCAGCGGAGGCGCGCGCCGCTGAACAGCCCGGCAAAGCGCTGCATATAGCCCTCGGTCTCAATGGCGCGGAGCAGGGCGTTCCCGGGGGCAAAATAGTCCGCGGCGGGACGGTCGGAAAGGCGGCGGCGCAGGGCCAGGTCCATCTGGCGGATACGTTTTTTGTTCATGGCAAAACCTCCTGCCGGTGGTATCGTACGCGGGCCGTGTCCGCCGAAAAGGCACCCGTACACCGGTAAGATGTCCGGGATGGACACGGCACACCATAATAATAGGACACTCCCCCGCACGCTGTCAATATTCCGCGGGGCGTTTTGCCACCGTTTTGATACGGAACCTTAGTAAGGTCTTAAGCGTGTGTTCACGATTTATTCACATTTTGAGGGGCAGGCGCATGATATGATATTGTCGGGGGCAGCGGCGGAACGGAATGACAATTTCTGCCGTCTAAGTAAATAGGAAAATCATCCCGCGGGCGCGCGGGAAGGAAAAAGGAGAACACGACATGAAAAAAGCGGCTTTTGTACTGGCGCTGGTGATGCTGCTGGGCTGTGTGTCCGGCTGCGGCGCAGCGGAGGGCGAGGCCTCCGTGCAGTCGGTGTCTATGATCTGCGGGCTGGGGTCCGTAGGTCTGGCGGACCGGTTCGCGGGCATCGTCAGCCCGCTGGGCGAGACGACCATCAAGAAAAACGACGCCATGACCATCGACACCATCAAGGTGAAGGTGGGCGACAGCGTGAAAAAGGGCGATGTGCTGCTGACCTATGACCTCAGCCAGATCCGCACCGACCTGGAGATGGCCCAGCTGGAGCTGGAGCAGCTGAACGCCACGCTGGAGGACCAGCAGGCGGAGCTGGAAAAGATACAGAAGCTGATGGACAGCACCTATGACGACGCCACCAAGCGGCAGTACGCCCTGGATCTGCGGGAGCAGAACGTGAAGGTGCTGGAGACGAAGGCCAACATCGCCACCAAGAAAAAGGACATCGAGAAGCTGAAGGCCAACACCAAGAACGGCACGGTGACCGCGCCGGTGGACGGCGAGATCAAGTCGCTGAACCCGGACGGCGGTACGGACAACTCCGGCAACGCCCTGCCGTTCATGACCATCGTGGAGACGGGCGGCTTCCGCATCAAGGGCTATGTCAACGAGAACAACGCCTCCGTTCTCACCCAGGGCACCCAGGTGGTGATCCGCTCCCGGGTCAGCGACCAGACCTGGAAGGGCAGCATCAGCTCCATCGACTGGAACAACGCCCAGCAGAGCCGCAGCGACTTTGGCGACGGCGACACGGCCATGTCCAGCAAGTACCCCTTCTATGTCACCCTGGAGGGCAGCGGCGAAGGACTCTTGATGGGCCAGCACGTGTACATAGAGCCGGACTACGGTCAGGAGGACACCCAAGACGAGAACCTGATCAACCTGCCCAGCTACTTCATCAACGACGCCGAGGGCAAGCCCTGGGTGTGGGCTCAGAACAGCAAGGGCAAGCTGGAAAAGCGGAGCATCACCCTGGGAGAGTACAACACGGAGACGGACACCTATCCCGTGACGGACGGCCTGACGGCGGAGGACTACATCGCCTATCCCGACGACAGCCTGAAGGCGGGCATGACGTGCATCACCTATGACGACGCCACCTTTGACCCCAGCGCCAGCGGCGGCGAGGTATACCCCGAGGGCGGCGGTGAAAAAATCGACGAAAACGTGCCCATGGACGGCATGGACGGCGGCGATATGCCCGCTGAGAACGACACCGTCACGGACGACGGCAGCACCGCAGCCGTGATTCCCGGCGGCGAGGCCGCCTCCGCGTCAGCGGTCATTCCGCCGATGGAGGGCTGAGCATGATTTTGGAAATGCGCGATATATGCAAGGACTACCCCATGGGAAAGTCCGTGGCACATATCCTGAAAAACGTGAACCTTGACGTGGAGGAGGGGGAATACCTGGCTATCATGGGTCCCTCCGGCAGCGGCAAGACCACGCTGATGAACCTGATCGGGTGTCTGGACGTGCCCACCAGCGGCAGCTATCTGCTGGGCGGGCGGGACGTGACCACCTGCAACAACAAGCAGCTGGCGGAGGTGCGGAACAAAGAGCTGGGCTTCGTGTTCCAGAGCTTTAATCTGCTGCCGAAGCTGACGGCGCTTGAAAACGTGGCGCTGCCCCTGCTGTACGGCGGGGTGAAGAAGGCGGAACGGCTGGAACGGGCCCGGGCCGCGCTGGAGACGGTGGGGCTTTCCGACCGGGTGGAGCACCGGCCGGACCAGCTGTCCGGCGGACAGTGCCAGCGGGTAGCCATCGCCCGGGCGCTGATGCGGCATCCCGCGCTGCTGTTGGCGGACGAGCCGGTAGCGTCCTTGGACCCCGTCACCGGACGGCAGATTTTAGAATTGCTCCGGGACATTCAGCAGGACCAAAAGCTGACCGTTCTCATGAACAGCCACAATCTGGAGCTGTCACAAGAATTTTCCAGCCGTCTCATCGGCCTGAACCAAGGAACCGTGGTGC
>ERZ827522.2678-NODE-2678-length-11721-cov-33.003172_pt1 | contig 11721 bp, 9 predicted proteins | sample MGYA00519580_ERZ827522 | MGnify/ENA primary metagenome ERZ827522 (study PRJEB31778, sample SAMEA3449340) | human gut metagenome | biome: human gut; feature: human-associated habitat; material: faeces | place: United Kingdom | collected 2010/2012 ... | reverse complement strand
GCTGCCGGAGCGGTGCTTAAGCCGCAAGGCGGGAATTGTGCGGTGTTGCCTTAGCATAGAAACCAGACAAGGCCCCGGCGGGCTCAGGTGACCCCGCTCTACCTCAAATTCCTCATTCCTAATTTCTAATTCCCAATCAAAGCACTCCCTGCTCCATCTTTGCCTTTACCTCAAACAGGTCCTTGCAGCAATCGTCATACAGGCTGCGCATTTCGTCGGTTACGGGCAAAAGGTCGGGCACCATCACGGTTTCGGCACCGCTGGCGTGGCCGGCGCGGATGCCGTTGTGGCTGTCCTCCAGCACCATGCAGTCATGGATGTCCACCTTAATGCGGCGGGCGGCTTCCAGAAAGATATCCGGCGCGGGTTTGCAGAGCTTGACCTCGTTGCCGCACACGATATCATGGAAATAGCGGGCGGTGCCGGTGGTCTGCAAATTCAGCTCGACCATGGTGCGCGGGCTGGAACTTGCCACAATGCGGGGCATGCCCAGATCTTCCAGGTAGGACAGCAGTTCTTTCAGGCCGGGCTTGCAGGGCACGCCCTTTTTGATCTGCTCGCCGCCGTATGCCCACACGGCATGCAGCAGTTCCTCGGCTTTGTCGCCGTAATAGCCGGCAATGTACTGGAGCTGGTGCTCCCCGGCCAGGCCGCGGCCATTGGAATAAAACTCCGGCGGCGGGTCCGGCAGGCTCATCTTGCGGCAGCAGGGGCTCCAGAACTGGTCCCAGATGCGCTCCGTGTCAAACATCAGGCCGTCCATATCAAAAATAACGCCTTTTACTTTCGGTGCCATAGTGTGTGATCCCTCTTCTTGTCTTTGCAAATGCTGCCCGGCGCTGTGGCCGGGCGCGACTTATGCTATTATTGTACCCTATAAAATGGGGTGGTGCAATCAAAAAGTAGTCAAATTTTGCATAAAAGCTGCAAATGTGTGCAGAAAGCGGAAAAATAGCTCTTGTATTTGCCACTTTAGAGCGTTATAATAATTACAATTTCGCACCACAATCAGGTTTGTGCGAACCTTCATGCGGTGCTGAATAAGGAGAGTAGGAAATAATGTTGGATATCAAAATTGTTCGTACTACTGAACCGAAGGCAAAGCCGCAGGACGAAAGCAAGCTTGGCTTCGGCAAGATTTTTACCGACCATATGTTCCTGATGGACTATACCGCCGGTGAAGGCTGGCATGACGCCCGCGTTGTGCCGTATGCCTCCCTGCCGCTGGACCCCGCTACCGTGGTGTTCCATTACGCACAGGAAATTTTTGAGGGCATGAAAGCCTACCGCACTGCTGACGGCAGTGTGCAGCTGTTCCGCCCCGATTGCAATGCAAAGCGTTTCCAGGATTCTGCTGACCGTCTCTGCATCCCCAAGATCCCGGTTGAGGATTTTGTTCAGGCTGTTGAGACCCTGGTTGACGTTGACCGTGACTGGGTTCCCCACAGCGACGGCGCAAGCCTGTACATCCGCCCGTTCGTGTTTGCAAACGATGTCGGCCTGGGCGTGCATGCTTCCAAGCATTACCTGTTCTGCATCATCTGCTCACCTTCCGGCGCTTACTATGCCGAGGGCCTGGATCCCGTCCGCATTTATGTTGAGGACGAGTACATCCGTGCAGCCCCGGGCCTGACCGGCTTTACCAAGTGCGGCGGCAACTACGCTGCTTCCATCAAGGCTGGCGAGCTTGCCGAGGAAAAGGGCTTCAGCCAGGTTCTGTGGCTGGATGGCGTTGAGAAGAAGTATGTGGAAGAAGTCGGCTCTATGAACATCATGTTCAAGATCGACGGCAAGATCTACACCGCTGCCTGCACCGGCACTGTTCTGCCCGGCGTTACCCGCCGCTCCATCATTGAGCTGCTCAAGGATTGGGGTTACGAGGTTATCGAGGGCAAACTGGCCATTGCTGATGTGATGAAGGCTGCCGAGGAAGGCAAGCTGGAAGAAGTGTTCGGCACCGGCACCGCAGCTGTTGTCAGCCCCGTTAAGGAGCTGGATTGGGAAGGCAAGGTTGCCAACATCAGCGGCGGCAAGATCGGCCCCCTGACCCAGAAGCTGTACGATACCCTGACCGGTATCCAGTGGGGGAAGCTGCCTGATACCAAGGGCTGGACCGTCAAGGTTGAACCGAAGGTCTGATTCGGCCCGGAAGCTATGCTATTTAGCTGAGGCAACACCGCACAATTCCCGCCTTGCGGCTTAAGCACCGCTCCGGCAGCTGCGGCACGGCATCTGCGTTGCCAAAATGCTCGATAAGACATCCAGTATTATCTGCGCTTTTGGCTTGGCATCTGCCGCACCTCGCTCGCCGTATCGGCACTTAGAATTATGCGGTATTGCCCTGAATAAAAACAACAGCGCACGGAACGGCACAAATTGCAGCTCCGTGCGCTGTTTTGCTTTGTACACCACGCGAAAACACATGGTAAAACTGCACAAAAATACAGTGCATAATTTTTGCAGGTTGTACATTGAACCCCTTGCATTTTGTGCGGGGATATTGTATTATACTAGCAAGAAGCAAAGGCGCTTTGGAATAGCAGATCCGCTGCTTCCAAGGTGCATTTTGTTTTTTAATTAAATATTTCCCTAAAAAGAAGAGGTTTGCCAGAGCGCCCCGGATTGAGCTTACGAGCTCATCAGTAGAGGGGTGGGTTATCGTTTTAAGGCAAAAATCGGGGACGCTCTGTTTTTCTCCTTCTTTTTAGTAAAACCCGAACGGGGCAGTGGCCGTTCGGGTTTTATTTTTTGCCTTTTTTATTGTGCGGTATATTGGATCACCATGGCCGCGCGGGTTGGCGTGCTGCCGGGGTTATGGTAGGTGTGGCACTGGTCGGCATGGTAATACGCGCAGCTGGGGCTTGAAAAGCCCAGCGCATCCTTTGCCACCCCCACAGTGGAACAGCTTGCCGCGTGGTGCAGAATGGCGAAAAATGAGTACCACATCAAAGTGGTATCTTACCAGTAAAAAAACAAAAGCACCGCCAACCCCAGGGGGGCGGGCGGTGCAAAGGGTTGTGCGTTATTTGCCGGCCAGCAAAATGCCCAGCACGGCTTTTTCTACATGCAGGCGGTTTTCGGCTTCATCAAAAATCTCGTCTGCGTGGGTTTCAAAAACGTCGGGGGTGATCTCCTCGCCGCGGTGGGCGGGCAGGGGATGCTGCACGATACAGTCCGGCTTGGCCAGCGCCATGCGGGCTGCATCCAGGCAGAAGCCGTTGAAATCCCGGCGGCGGCGCTCGGTTTCGCGCTCCATGCCCATGCTGGTCCACACATCGGTGAACAGCACATCGGCACCGCGGGCGGCTTCGTCCGGGGCGGTGGTCAGCTTAAAGTGGTCGCCATATTCCCGCGCAAAGAAGAGCACGTCGGCGGAGGGACGGTAGCCGTTCGGGCAGGCAATGGTAAAGTCCATGCCCATCATCAGGCAGCCCACGATCAGGCTGTTGGCCATGTTGTAGCCATCGCCCACAAAACCGGCTTTCAGCCCGGCCAGTTTGCCCTTGTACTCCCGCACCGTCATCAGGTCAGTCAACACCTGCAGGGGATGGGCGTAATCGGTCATGCCGGAAACTACCGGCACGCCGCTGTACCTGGCCAGGGCGTCCACATCACTCTGCTTAAAGGTGCGGTACACAATAGCATCGTAATAGCGGCCCAGCACGCGGGCGGTATCCTGGATCGGCTCGCCGCGGGCGATCTGCATGTCAGCGGCGCTCAGATAGGTGCCAAGGCCGCCCATCTGGTAGATGCCGACCTCTAGGCTGGTGCGGGTGCGGGTGGAATGCTTGCCAAACATCAGGGCAACGGCCTTGCCCTGCAGATCCTTGGGGTCAGTGCCTGCTTTGTGCAGGCGCTTGTATTCATCGGCGACATCCAGAATGTGGATGATCTCATCGGGGGTCAGGCTGCTTAACTTGAGTAAATGCTCCATGAAAACCCTCCTGATCAGTTACATGGATGAAAGCACGTCATCCAGAATAGCCAGTGCCTTGGCAACGTCTGCTTCGCTCAAAATCAGCGGGGGCAGCAGGCGCAGGCGGGTCTTGGCGGTCAGCACCAGAAGGCCCTTGCGCTCGCAGGCAGCACGCACATCGGCGGCTTTTACGTCATCGGCAAAGGCAATGCCGACCATCAGGCCCATGCCGCTGACAGATGCGACATGCGGCAGAGAGGCAAGACCCTCCCGCAGCTGGGCGGCGCGGGCGTTGACGTTGCGCATGAACGCATCATCCATGGCATCCAGCACAGCGCAGCCGCCTGCACAGACGACCGGGTTGCCGCCAAAGGTGGAACCGTGAGAGCTGGGGCCCATGGTATCGGCAACCTTTTTGCTTGCCAGCACGGCACCGATGGGCAGGCCGCCGCCCAGCCCCTTGGCCAGGGTGACGAGATCCGGCTTCAGGCCGAACTGCTCGCAGGCCAAGAAAGTGCCGGTGCGGCCCACGCCGGTCTGTACTTCGTCCACAATAATCAAAATATCGTGGGCGTGGCAGTAGTCGGCAACGCTCTGCACATAGTCGGCGTCCAGCGCAACCACGCCGCCTTCGCCCTGTACCATCTCCATCATAACAGCGCAGACAGAATCATCCACAGCGGCCTTGAATGTGTCAAAATCGTTGGCGGGGATGTAGCCGAAGTTAGCGGGGAAGGGACCGAAATCCTTGTGGAAAACATCCTGGCCGGTGGCGGTCAAGGTGGCAAGGGTGCGGCCATGGAACGAGTTGACCAGCGTCAGAACTTTGTTGCGGTCGGGACCATAGGTGGTCACACTGTATTTGCGGGCGCACTTGATGGCGCCTTCGTTGGCTTCGGCACCAGAGTTGCCGAAAAACACTTGGTCAAGCCCGGTGCGGGCGCACAGCCGCTTGGCCAGCTTGCCGCAGGGGGCGGTGTAATACAGGTTGGAAGAATGCTGCAAACGGGTGGCCTGCATGGTAACGGCCTGTACCCAGGCCGGGTGGCAGTAGCCCAGCGCGTTTACGCCAATGCCGGAGGTAAAGTCCAGATAGGCTTTGCCGTCTGCATCATAGGCATACATGCCCTCGCCGTGCTCCAGCACCAGCGGGCTGCGGGCATAGGTGTGCATGATGTATTTCTGGTCACGTTTGATGACTTTTTCGGTATTCATGGTATTCCCTCCTTGGGAGGTCTGGAATGGTTGGCAGCCGGATTATTCGGGAATAAACCTAAAAAATAGGCGAATGAATAACTGTGCCGTAAGTACATGCTATGTACCCACGGCCAGCTTGCACTATTCTTATATTATAATATATTGGAAGTTTTTTCGGTACCTTTTTTTCAAAAAAGGTACAAAATCCCCCGTGAATCCCCGTAAAATTAAATCATCGGTTGCCGCGGCGGTAGAACAGGGTGCCGGAACCACGGTCAGAGAACATTTCCAGCAGAACAGAATGAGGAACACGGCCATCAATGATAACAGCCTCATGCACACCCTCATAAATGGCATCGGCCATGCCCTCGATTTTGGGGATCATGCCGCCGGAGATGACGCCATGTGCCTTGTAGCCCTCTATCTCGGAAATCTCCACTTCGGGGATCAGGGTGGATTCATCGTCCTTGTCATACAGCAGGCCGACAATATCCGTCATGGAAACGAACTTTTCGGCGTGCAGGGCAATAGCAATGGCGGCTGCAGCAGTATCGGCGTTGATGTTGTAGGCAATGCCGTTTTCATCCATGCCAACCGTGGCAATGACCGGGATAAAGCCATCGTTGAGCAGGTGCTCAATCAGGGTGGTGTCCACTTTTTCCACGTTGCCCACATAGCCCAGGTCTACATCACTCTTGCGGGAGCAGGTGATGGTGTGGCCGTCCAGACCACACAGGCCAACGCCGCGGCCCTTGAGCAGCGCAACCAGATCCTTGTTGACCTGACCGGCCAGAACCTGCTGCACAATGCTCATGGTTTCTTTATCGGTATAACGCAGGCCATTGACAAACTTGGATTCCTTGCCCACGCGGTTCAGCATCTGGTTGATGGCCGGGCCGCCGCCGTGTACCAGCACAACGCGCACACCCAGCAGGGTCAGGGTGACAAGGTCGTTCATAACGGCCAGTTTCAATTCCTCGTTTACCATGGCATTGCCGCCGTATTTGATCACCAGGGTTTTGCCGTGATATTTCTGGATGTAGGGCGTGGCTTCCGAAAAAAGCAGCGCCATTTCCTCGTTTTTCATAAATCGCTCCCCAAACGTAAAAATAGCAAGATAAGTTAGGAGTTAGGAGGGAGGAGTTAGGAGTTGGCGGTGTGCGCACAAATTAAAAGCTACAAGCCTAAACGAGCCGTTCATTCCTCATTCCTAATTTCTAATTGCAAAATCAGGTCCGGTAATCGCCGTTGATCTTAACATAGTCATAGGTCAGATCGCAGCCCCAGGCTTTGCCGCTGGCTTCGCCGGTGCCCATATCGACTTTGACCAGGATGTCGTGCTCGCCCAGAACCGCATAGGCTTCATCCTCGCTGAACGGATGGTAGGCGGCATTTTCGCACACAAACACCTCGCCGGCCTTGCTGGCAATGCGCACGCTGACCTTGTCGATGGAAAAATCCCCCGGCGTATAGCCGATGGCGCACAGGATGCGGCCCCAGTTGGCGTCGCGGCCAAACACGGCGGCCTTGAACAGGTTGGAGCAGACAACGCTCTTTGCCACGGCGCGGGCAATCTCGTGGGTGGGGGCGTGGGTCACTTCGCAGGTGATCAGGTGGGTGGCACCCTCGCCGTCAGAAGCATGCAGGGCGCACATATGCTCTGCCACAGCGCCCAGGGCAGCCAGAAATTTGTCATACTCCGGGCCTTCGGTCACAACAGGCTCGTTGCCCGCCAGGCCGGAAGCCAGCAGCAGCAAGGTATCGTTGGTGGAGGTATCCAGGTCAACGCTCATCTGGTTGTAGGTAGTGGGCACAACGGCGCGCAGTGCCTTTTGCAGCAGCTCCGGGCTGACGGCAGCATCGGTGGTGTAGAACGCCAGCATGGTGGCCATGTTGGGGGCAATCATGCCGCTGCCCTTGCCGATCGCGCCAAGGCGGCAGGTTTTGCCGGCCAGCTCAAATTCAATGGCATATTCTTTCTCGTAGGTATCGGTGGTCATAATGGCCTTGGCGGCTTCGCTGCTGCCCTCGGCGCTGGCCTGCAGCCTGGCCGCTGCGGCGGGAATACCGCGGGCGAACGGGTCAATCGTCATGGGCTGGCCGATAACGCCGGTGGAAGCCGGCAGAACATCCTCGGCTGCAATGCCCAGCTGCTGGGCCACCAGGGCGCAGCACTCATTGGCCAGATCCACACCGTTGGCGGCACAGGTGTTGGCGTTGCCACTGTTCACCAGAACAGCCTGTGCGTGGCCGTCCACCAGGTGGGCGCGGTCAACCTTGATGGGGGCGCCATACACCTTGTTGGTGGTGTAAACACCGGCAGCGGCACAGCGTACATCCGCCTTGATGATGGCCAGATCCAGCTTGTTGGGATTGGCCCGGAACCCGGCATGTACGCCGGAAGCAGAAAAACCCTTGGCAGCACAAACGCCGCCGGAAATGACCTTATACTTTGCCATGTTACTTTTCCTCTTTCCCACAAATAACATCAAAAATCAGAAGAAACGGAACCCACCCGGTAAAGACAGCTGCGGAACAGTCAAGACCGTTCCCTACAAACCACACCAAAGCGGTGCCATGCGGCCAGCAGGCCAACATACCGGAAAACTCCTAACTCCTAAGGCAACACCGCACAATTCCCGCCTTGCGGCTTAAGCACCGCTCCGGCAGCTGCGGCACGGCATCTGCGTTGCCAAAATGCTCGATAAGACATCCAGTATTATCTGCGCTTTTGGCTTAGCATCTGCCGCACCTCGCTCGCCGTATCGGCACTTAGAATTATGCGGTATTGCCCTAACTTACAATTCCAGCCCTTTCGTTTCCTCCAGCCCCAGCATGATGTTCATGCACTGCACGGCGGCACCGGAGCTGCCTTTGCCAAGGTTGTCCAGCAGGCTGATGAGCAGCATCCGCTTGCCGTCGGGGGAAACAGTGGGGTAAATTTCCAAGGTGTCCTTGCCGGCCAGCGTATTGGCGGGCAGGAACTTGGGGGCAGTGCCCAAAGCGTGCACCTTGATCATGGTTTCGCCTGCGTAATACTCCTGCAAAGCGGTGGCCAGCTCCTCAGCGCTGTGGCCCACAAGGTCCAGACGCAGGGGAACGGTAACTTCCATGCCGCAGTAGTAGTCATCCACAATGGGACAGAACACCGGCGGCTCCGCAAGGCCGCAGATCTTCTGCATTTCCGGCAGGTGCTTGTGATCCAGCGTTAAGCCGTAGGGGCGCGGGCTTTCAAAGGCAATGTCGCGCTCCGGGTCGCGGTACTGGGCAATGCCGCTTTTGCCTGCGCCGGAATAACCGGAAAGCCCGTGGCAGGTCAGCGGATAATCTGCAGCCAGCAGGCCAAGCTCCACCAGCGGGGCCACCAGCGTGATAAAGCCGGTGGCATAGCAGCCCGGAACAGCCACGCGGTTGGCGGTGCGCAGAGCATCCCGTTTGCCATGCAGCTCCGGCAGGCCATACACCCAATCCGGCGCGGTGCGGTGTGCGGTAGAAGTGTCCAGAATACGCACATCGGGGCGCAGCAGGGGCACAACCTCCCTGGCTGCAGCATCCGGCAGGCACAAAAAGCTCAGATCGCTCTGGTTAATCACGGCAGCGCGGGCGTTTACATCCTTGCGGTCGGCTTCGGAAATGTGCAGGATCTCAAATTCATCCCGTGCGGCCAGGCGGTCCGCAATGCGCAGGCCGGTTGTGCCGGAAGAACCATCCACAAAAATTTTATACTTAGCCATCCCAAACAAACCCCTATCTATTACAGCGTTCAGCAGTTGATTTTGCTTTTTACATCCGCGATCTGTTTCAGCACGCTGGCCTGAGTGGGGCCGCCGTAACTGGTGCGGCCCTCGCAGCAGTGCGTCAGGTCAATGGCGTCATAGATGTCCGCCTCAAACAGATCACTGTACTGTTTAAACTCGTCCAGCGTCAGCTCTTCCAGCGTTTTGTCTGCCCGGATGCAGGCACCAACCATGGTGCCGGTGCATTTGTAAGCATCGCGGAACGGCATGCCTTTCTTGGTCAGGTAGTCGGCGCAGTCCGTTGCGTTGATAAAGCCCTTGGCGGCGGCGCGGCGCATGTTGGCGGGCAGCGGCGTCATGGTGGCCAGCATCGGGGTGATGGTTTTTAAGCACAGCTCCAAAGTGTCCACCGCGTCAAATACGGCTTCCTTGTCCTCCTGCATGTCCTTGTCGTAGGCGAGGGGGATGCCCTTCATCATAACCAGCAGGGTGTTCAGGTCGCCGTAAACGCGGCCAGTCTTGCCGCGGATCAGCTCGGTCACGTCCGGGTTTTTCTTCTGCGGCATAATGGAAGAACCGGTGGTGAAAGCGTCGTCCAGCTCAATGAACTTGAACTCCCAGCTGCACCACAGGATGATCTCTTCCGACAGGCGGGACAGATGCATCATGCAGGTGGCCATGGCGCTGGTCAGCTCAATGCAGAAATCGCGGTCAGATACGCCATCGATCGAGTTGCCGCAGGGAGCAGCAAAGCCCAGCTCCTGTGCCGTATAAAAACGGTCCAGCGGGTAGGTGGTGCCAGCCAGAGCGCCGGAACCCAACGGGCACTCAGCGTCCATGCGGGCGGTGGCGTCCTGCATGCGGCCCAGGTCGCGCAGCAGCATCCAGGCGTAAGCCATCAGCTGGTGGCCAAAGGTGACCGGCTGGGCACGCTGCAGATGGGTGTAACCGGGCATAACATAGGAAGAAGATTTTTCTGCCTGGTCGCAGATGGTCAGGATCAATTCCTTGATCTGCCCCTGCAAGCGGAGCGATGCTTCCCGCAGGTTCAGGCGGATATCCAGCGCAACCTGGTCGTTGCGGCTGCGGCCGGTGTGCAGCCGCTTGCCAGCATCGCCCACGCGGGCGGTCAGAGTCTGCTCCACAAAGGTGTGCACATCCTCGGCATTGGGGTCAATCTCCAACGCGCCGCTGTGCAGATCGTTCAAAATGGATTGCAGGCCCTTGTGAATATCGTCCACATCCTGCTGGGAGATGATGCCCTGCTTGCCCAGCATAGCAGAGTGTACCATGCTGCCGTGGATATCCTGTTCGATCATCCGCGCATCAAAGCGGATGGAAGAGTTAAAGTCGTTCACGCGGCTGTCCACCGCTTTGCTGGAACGTCCCTGCCAAAGTTGGGGCATAAGAAAACCTCCGGTGTTATTGTAATGAATAGTGAATAAAGAATAATGAAACATGTTGGTGTGCGCGCCGCGCGCGCAAATAAAATAGATACAGCCTTTTAATGGGGGCTCAGTCTGATGTTTGCTGCGACCTTGGCTTTTTTTGAGCTGTGCCGCAGGCACGGCGGTCCACCATCATTATTCTTTTTTCTTTTTATAGTATATACTGGAACGCCAAAGCCGCCAAGGGGGTCAATGCCTCCCTGGCGGCAGTTTTGTTAATGGAAAAATACGATTACTTTACTTCCGGCCAGTTCTTTGCCAGCTTGGCGCGCTCAGCAATGGGCAGGCCAAACAGGTTGATAAAGCCGTTTGCATCAAACTGATCGTAATCCTCATCCTCGCCGAAGGAAGCAGTCTGCTCATCGTACAGGGTGAACGGGCTGGTAACACCAGCGTTGATCAGGTTGCCCTTGTACAGCTTCAGTTTCACATCACCGGTAACGGTCTTCTGCAGGTCGTCGGTGAATGCGCTCAGGGCTTCACGCAGCGGGGTGAACCACTTGCCATCGTAAACCAGCTCGCCCATCTTCTGAGCAACGGACTCCTTGAAGTGGAAAGCATCCTTGTCGATGGTGATGGTTTCCAGAACGTTGTGAGCCTTGTACAGGATGGTGCCGGCGGGGGTTTCGTACACGCCGCGGCTCTTCATGCCGACAAGACGGTTCTCAACGATATCCAGCTGGCCAATGCCATTCTCGCCGCCGATCTTGTTCAGGTACTCAATCAGGGCAACACCGTCCATCTCCTTGCCGTCCACAGCGGTGGGAATGCCCTTCTCAAAGTGGATGGTAACATAGGACGGGGTATCCGGTGCCTGCTCCGGGGAAACACCCAGCTCCAGGAAACCGGGCTTGTTGTACTGCGGCTCCAGAGAGGGCTTTTCGAGGTCCAGACCCTCGTGGCTCAGATGCCACAGGTTCTTGTCCTTGGAGTAGTTGGTCTCACGGTTGATACGCAGGGGAATGTTGTGTGCCTCGGCGTAATCGATCTCTTCGTCACGGCTCTTGATGTCCCACTCACGCCACGGGGCGATGATGGCCATTTCGGGGGCCAGTGCTTTTAGGGCCAGCTCAAAACGAACCTGGTCGTTGCCCTTGCCGGTGCAGCCATGGCAGATGGCATCGGCATTCTCTTTCTTGGCAATCTCAGCCAGTGCCTTTGCGATGCACGGACGAGCATGAGAGGTGCCCAGCAGGTACTCTTCGTACTTGGCATCGGCTTTCAGGCAGGGCCAGATGTAGTTCTCAACGTAATCTTTCTTCAGGTCCAGAACGTACAGCTTGGAAGCGCCGGTCTTGAGGGCCTTTTCTTCCAGGCCGTCCAGCTCAGTGCCCTGGCCAACGTCGCCGGAAACAGCAACAACTTCGCAGTTGTTGTAGTTCTCTTTCAGCCAGGGAATGATGATGGAGGTATCCAGACCGCC
>ERZ827522.2675-NODE-2675-length-11730-cov-2.297901_pt1 | contig 11730 bp, 10 predicted proteins | sample MGYA00519580_ERZ827522 | MGnify/ENA primary metagenome ERZ827522 (study PRJEB31778, sample SAMEA3449340) | human gut metagenome | biome: human gut; feature: human-associated habitat; material: faeces | place: United Kingdom | collected 2010/2012 ... | reverse complement strand
AAGTCCTAAATGCTCAGCAATAGTATTTGTTTTTGATTCTCCATTTTCTTGAAGATATTTTTCTATTTTTAACATATTTGTTCTTGTTTTATTACCAATTTTATCTTCTTTGCTTGTTTTTTTTATAAATTCGAGTGTTAATGTTGTTCTATCAGGATCAAATCTTTCTTCAATAACAGGTTCTTTCCATCCTTGATCATTCCACGTATTAAAGATATTAGGAACACCACTTCCTGAACGTTCCCCAATATTTATTAAATTAAACATTTTCATGAGTGTTTTGTTTCGAGAATCAGATCCCCCCTCTTCTCATTTGTTCTTTATCTGTTCTTATATATCCAGGATTTTCAAAAATAATTCTATCTTGATCTTTTTTTTATAACAACGCCTCTTGTGCCATAATAATCAGCATTGATTAAACAGTTGGCTAATGCCTCACGAAGTGCCTTATGAACAGGAGTATCATCTATACGATTTCCACCTTCCATAACAAAAGGAATCTTTACATTTTTAATAATTTTCATTATAAACTCTAAAATAAAAATCCAACGAAATTGTTGGATCTCTATTTATTTTTAAATACAATTAATTTACTTAAAATATAATTCAAAATAACAACTATAACATTCACGACTATCTTAAATAAAACATAGTTTAATAAATTAAAGTTAACAAAGAAGCACATAAAAAATATATCTCATAACCCTGTAACTAATCTTGAACTAAAGAATGATAAAGCTTCTTTAAATATTTATGCACTACTACTATTAAACACATATTTTCTATTTGTAATATAGGCAAATAATCCCGATAAAAACCATGCTACAGCATTCGAAAATAAATAGTTCATATGTATAATATTTGAAAATAAATAATAGACAACAATATTTACAGCTGTTGTTAATGTTCCAAAGATAAAATACATAATGATTTCTTTAAGCGATTATCTTTATAATGGAAGCAAGAGCTGTAATAAACACTATAAATCTAACAGTATCCATTTTAATAATCATCCCAATTTTCTTAGGTATACTTCTAACAATTCTGATATTGCGAAATGAATCAATCATTTCATTTGTCATATCCATTAAACCTTTTGCACAATAAGGAATCAATAAAACAAAATATGTAATAGTATATTGAGATTTAGCTTCCCAAAATAAATGAAATAAAAATCCACCAATAAAAATAGTTGGTAACAATAATCTATGTAATTTCATATGTCTTCCAGTAAAGTAAATATAAGCTAATGTTCCTAATAAAATAACTGTTTCATAGACATTATATATTTGATACCATAACTCACTTTGAATATAAAAACTACTATGCCTCGTTACCCAAGTTCCTTGAAAGTCAGGATTACACCATTGTGAAACTGTCTTTCGATATAAAAAGTTAATAAATTCTCCAGGGTGTGTTATGTAATAAGATAACGTATTACCTAAATCGCTTTTTGCTTGTGAATTTGCTAAATCATAATCTCCGTTATTATTTTCATATACGCTCCAATTGTAGCCATTATACCATCCTGGCGCTACATCACTATCTTGTAATCCCATTTCTACATATGCTATCATCGGTATACCTTTACCAAGTTCAATACCTGTAATATTTTTGATAATTGTATTAGGAATCATTGAAGATGCAAAATAGGCAGGTACAAATAAAATCAATAAAATAATAGATGTATATTTTTTATTTAAAATAATATCAAATAAAATAAAGATAACCATTGCAACAAAAACAATCATATAATTAGATTTAAACATCATTGCAAAAATAATTGAAACAATCGATAAAACTATATATTTTATTTTACTTGTTTCAAAATATTGGTATCCCGCTAATATCGCAAGTAATGAAAAAGTATGTCCAAAGATATTCCCATATACAAATGCAACATAAAAAGTTAAAGGGAAAAATATAAATAATAAAATAAGTGTCCAGTTTTTTAACTCATCATTATGAAAACTAATTTGTGATATTTTGCATAAACAATAATAACTAACTAATAACCCTATAATATTAAGTACTTGAAATGCTTGATAATTATTTTCTCCAAAGATAAATGATAAATAATAAAGAATAACAACAATTCCCGCTTGATTAGAACACTTTCCTACATATCCCATTGGTGTAAAATAACTATAATTGCCATTCTTTAATCCAGCTGCTGCTTCTAAAATAGATGCCTGATCAGCTACAGGAACAAAATCAAATTTGAAAATCATAAAAATACCAACAATCAATAATATCAAGCTTAATATAATAAATATTTTATTAAAATAATAAGTATCCTGTGTTCTATAATGTTTTCTAACAAAATAAACAAAAAACAATACTATGATAAACCATAATAATAAATAAAATGGTTTATCAGCGACAATTGTTGTATGCTCATCCCAACTTAAATAAGCATTATTAAATAAACATAACAATGTAAGTAATAATGTTATAGCAGCAAAAAATCCTAATACAACATTTTTACCTAATTTCTTTAATTTTGAATCAAACACATAATCACCTTCAATTTAAATTATTGTACTTCCGAAACAAACAGCTATATAACTTGAATAACAAATAACGAATAATAAAATATAGATCCCTATCATTGATAATTCTATATATCTTGCTTTTATTTGTATTTTATTTTCAATAAATTCACTAAAATATTCATAACCAATACTCATAAATAAAGCAATTGGAATTAAAATAGACATAATATACCTTCCTTGAGGTTGATAATCTATAGAATAAGAATATTTTATTGATAAAATAATTGGAATCAAAACACATAAAATTAAACATATTATAAAATAATTTTCAAATTTAAATTTGAATTGATATTTTCTTTTTAAAGCAATAAGCATCATAATCATACCAAACAAAATTATTATTAAATATAAATAAAAACGTTTTCCACTAATCATATATTGCATATATCCTGTGGTACAAATAAAACTTTTTATAGTTGTTATTATCCAATTTGTATCAAAAATCATAGAAAACACACTAATTCCTTGATTTTGATAAGTATCTCTTTGTGATAATTGATCCATTGCCTTACACATGTTGATTTCATTTCCTTCTGGTAAGTCTTCTTCTTTAATGTCCGTATGTGTCAAGATGGATGCCATCTTATAATTTTCTACACTGATCATACGGTTTGTCCTTAACTTTTCATAGTCTCCTTCAAGCATGCTTTGACGGATCTCTACCACTTCTTTTAATCGTTTACTTTTAAGAATTTGAGGATCCATTTTTTTTAGTTATAAGACTGGTAGTTTCCAGTCATTGATATACTCTTCCATCTCAGGTGGTATTTTTAAGCTTTCTTTTAAAGATTTTGGATAGGTCCATTCCTTATCTCCCGTATAAAAGACAAATGTTCCTACAGGATATACTTCTTTTCCTCTTTCTACCTGATTGATATAAAGCTGGGCATCATAGTTGAGTATACGAATAATCATATTCTTATCCAAGGTACTTTGATGCTCTACACCAATGATTATATAATCCCCATTGATACTTGCTTTTCTGACGATATCTCGATATCTTTTCGTTTCCATTGGTAAGGGTTCTTTACCTATCAATGTGGAAACATCATTTTCCTGTGATATCAGATCTTCTGGTTTGATGACCTATCTACCATGAAAATAGAGAGCATTGCATAGATCTGCAAAACATTCCCCGTCTCTTAATAACTGTTTACAAGTTGTATCACTTGCATTTCTTATTTGACTCATTTTTTTACCTCCTTACATGAGTGTTTTATAGTTAGACATCATCGCTTTTTATCTCTTTTTTTAATATTGATGTAAGGAGCTTTCTTGATTTAATTGCATCATATGTTAAAGATAATTCGTCTCAAATTTGTCTCACATTTAATTCACAAATATTTCTTTTTTATTATTTTATCTTTCTCTTTTCCTTCTTTCAATGGACGGATATTCAAAAAAAAGAAGTCCCTTAGGACTTCTTGAAATACGTTTATCAAGTTTTACTTTTTTAACAATCTTTCTACTAAATCATCATTCACGATTTCATATCCATCAAAATGATAATCATACAATCCTTGACCTTGAGTAATAGAACGTAAATCAATCGCAAATTCTAATATTTCTACTTGAGGAATACGACAAACAAGTTTGATTAAACCATCGTCTAAACTATCAGTTTCAAGGACTTTACCACGTTTTTTATTAACATGTGACATCAAATCACCTAAATATTCTTCATCAATATAAATATTTAAAATGACATAAGGTTCTAATAAACATGGATCAAGATGTTTCATCGCTTCTTTAAAACACATCATAGTTGCTGTTTTAAAAGCTTGTTCACTTGAATCTACACTATGATAAGAACCATCTAATAAAGTAGCTTGTATACCTAAAACAGGATAATGACCAATAACTCCTTCTTTAACACTTTCAATCAATCCTTTTTCAACAGCAGGGAAATAAGCTTTTGGGACAGCCCCACCAAATACTTTTTCTTTAAATGTATAAGATTGACTATAATCTTTTGTTGGTTCAAAAAGAATTTCTACTTCACCATATTGACCATGACCACCTGATTGTTTTTTAAACTTTGTACGTTGAGTATAACTTTTACGAATTGTTTCACGATAAGAAACTTTCATATTACTTAATTTAACATCGATTTTAAATTTAGATTTTAATTTAGCAACAACACTTTCTAAATGAATATCTCCAATACCATAAATACATTGTTGTTTTGTTTCATGATTATTTTCAAATTTTAGAGTTTGGTCTTCTTCTAATAATCTTGTAATACCACTAGCAATCTTTTCTTCATTTGCTTTACCAATAGGTTGAATAGCTTTACCATAATATGGTTTAGAAAAATGAATAGGTTGGTATTTCATACGATAATCTAATGTACATAAAGTATCATTTGTTGAAGAATGAGAAAGCTTTGTCATACATCCAATATCACCAGCACATAATTCATCAACTTCAATAAGTTCTTTTCCTCTTTTTATGTAAAGTTTATTCACTTTTTCAACTTCATTTTTATTGACATTTAATAAAGACATTCCTGTTTGAATACGACCTGTACAAACTTTAAAAAGTGATTCTCTTCCTACAAAAGGATCAACAATTGTTTTAAAAATAAATAAAGAAGGTGGTAGACTTTCGTTAAAACCGATGATATCTTCTTCATGTGTATCAATATTTTCTACAATGATAGAATTACATGTATCACCTGCAGCAGGGAAGAAAGCAACCATTGAATTTAATAAAATTTGAATACCAATATTACTTGTTCCACATAAAACAGGAATCAATGTTTGATTCATAACTCCTTGACGTAAAGCCCAAGAAATTTCTTCTTTAGTAAAAGGTTCTTCATTTAGAAATTTTTCTAATAAATCATCATTTGTATTAGCGACAGCTTCATCAATCATTTCTTTGATAGGCATAACTTCATCCATCATATCTTCAGGAATAGGGAAAGGTTCTGTATGTTCTCCTTTAAAAATACGACCTTCCATTTTAGCTACGTTAATATAACCTATCATTTTATCATGATCCATGATAGGAACTTGAATTGGTGCAATTCCTTTACCATAGGCTTTTTTCAATTGATTTAATTTTTCTTTATAATTGGCATCTGGATTATCTAAGCCATTAATATAAATAATTTTAGCTTTATCTTTTGCTCTAAACATGGCTTGCTTTGTACCAATACTGATATCCCTATAAGAAGGAACAACAATGACAGCTGATTCTGCAACGTGTAAAGCAGCTTCTACTTCTCCTACATAATCAAAATTACCAGGAGTATCTAATAAATTAATTTTACAATAATCCCATTCTAAGGGAATAAGTGATAAATTAATTGAAGATTGACGTTTAATTTCTTCAACGTCATAGTCAGAAATAGTTGTTCCTTGACTAATAGTTCCTATTTGTTGAGAAATTCCTGCACGTTTTGCCATGGCTTCAATAACGCTTGTTTTTCCTGAACCAAGATGTCCTAAAACAGCTACATTTCCAATATTATTTGAGTGATATAAATTCATAGACATTCCCCTTTCTTATATAACTATTTATATTATACAATGATTTCTTTATATAAGAAAGCGGTTACAATAAAAAAGAATAACCTTAGTTATTCTCTAAAATATCTTGTATTGTTTTTTGATTTCCTTTGATTTGCCCTTGAACCATATTTGCTTTACCGCCGCCTTTGATTTCAAAGTGACCTTTTAACTTATTTAAAAGCTCTCTAGAGTCATTGTTACTTGCAATTATAAAACGATAATTTTCATCTTTTCCTACAAAAATAGCTACATAATTAGAACACAATGGAAATAATTGATTTAAATAATATTGTTGTAAAGAACGATCTAGATTATTAGTAAAAATTAAATAATGATCTTGCTGAGGTAATGATTGTACTTGTTGATTAATTATTTGTTTTTTTAAGCTTGAAAGTTCTTGTTTTAATTGATTGTTTTCGTTTAAAAGTTGATCAATACCTTTTACAAGGTCATCAGGTGGTAATGAAAGCTTTTGAGAAATATTTATTGCTTGTAGGTGCTTAGCTTGATAATCTACAAAAGCACGATGGCCACATACAAAATAGAGACGAATTCCATTTTTATGTTTCATGGCTTTTAATATTTTAATCATGCCAATTTCACTTGTTGAACGTACATGAGGGGCACAACAAGCGCAACAATCTACACCTTCGATTTCTACCAAACGAATTGCTTCATTGATTTCTTTTTTGCTTCGATAATCATAAAGATCAGCATCCTCTGGATAGAAACAATGAATGACTTTGTTATTTAAAATCACTTCATTGGCCTTAGCTTCTAATATTTGTAACTGTTGTTCATTTAAAAAGCCGTTATAATCCGTTGTAATTTCATGGTCACTTAAATGAAAACCACTATTATCAAAACCAAACATACTTTTTACAAGTCCTGATAAAACATGTTCACCACTATGATTTTGCATATTATTATAACGATAATTGAAATCAATCTTTCCTTTAACACTTCCCGAAAGAGGAGCATTGGTATAATGATGAATTTCTTGATTGATGATTTGTACATCAATGACTTCAACATCATTTAAAGTACCATGATCACAAGTTTGACCACCTTCTTCAGGAAAAAATAAAGTTTGATCTAGTACAATATCATAATCATTTTCTCTTTTTGTACATGTTATGACTTGAGCTTCAAAAATTGTCTGATAAGCATCTTTGTCATAAAGTTTAATTGTCATATTATCACATCCATTCTTTCAAATCATACCATATTTAAATAGATTTGATAATATTATACATAATACCGATTTCAATCAAAGTAACAAGTAAAGAAGTCCCTCCATAAGACATTAAAGGTAAAGTTACACCTGTAACAGGAAATAATCCAACAACGACCCCTAAGTTAATGATAGTTTGTATTCCAATCATGGAAGTCATACCGATCATTAAAAAACTTCCAAAGAGATCGTCTACTTTTTTTGCATAATTGAAACAAGTAATAAATAAGTAAGCATATAAAAGAATTAATAAAATCCCTCCTATAAAACCAAATTCTTCTAAATAAATAGCAAAAATAAAGTCTGTTTGTGGTTCTGGTAAATAAAAATGTTTTTGAATGCTTTGATCAAAACCACTTCCTAAAATTCCTCCAGGACCAATAGCATAGAGTGATTGAATCATTTGAAATCCTGATCCTAATGGATCTTGAAAAGGATCTAAAAAAGCAAAAATTCTTTTCATTCGATAAGGAGCAGAAATAATCATTAAAATAATCATTAAAATTCCAGATAGTCCTAAAAAAATAATATATCGAAACGGGAAAGGGGTAATAATAATCATTAAAAGAATACTGCAACACATGACAAAGCCACTTCCAAAATCAGGTTGTAACATAATAAGAAAAAAGCCGATTCCCATAACAATAAGTGGTTTTAAACAATAACGTAGTTTTTTCATTTGATAATAATTTTTCTCAATAAAAACTGCTGCAAAAATAATCATACCAATTTTAAACAACTCACTAGGCTGCAGAGCAAAAATACCAAAATTAAACCAGCTACGACTTCCACCTCTAACAACTCCAAGTCCAGGAATCAATACCAAAATAAGCAACAAGAAACAAACACCTATAATTTGTTTGTAGTACTTTTTATAAAGATGATAATCAATGCGAGAAGTCACAAACATGGCAATGACACCAATACATGCAAAAATAGCTTGACGCTTAATATAGTAAAAAGAATCATCATATTTATAGAGTGCCCATATATGAGATGAACTATAAACACAAATCAATCCAAAAATAACAATTGTTAAAGTTAAAGTAATAATCCGTTTTGTTTTCATGTTATGACCTCCATCATCTTATTTATATGTCAAAGGTCATCAAAAAAGAAGATATCTTTATATCTTCCCATAAAAACTATAAATTTAAATAATGCACGAAATCATTTATTCAATGAATTATTGTGTACAGGTATATAACAGCCAATTTTAGAAAAAAGATTGAAATATGTCCTTCATATCTCAATCTTACCTATCATTTTTTAATATATAACATTACTCTTTCATCATCTGTCGACTTGTCAAATAAGTCAGCAACATATATCCACCATAAATAATAACAATGAAAACGGTTGTCATCATAATGGATGGTAAAAGATTTTCTTCTCCAAATGACTGTAAGAAAAACTTACAAAACTCAATGCCAAATATAGAATGGATAACAGCTAAAATAAGAGGTGCTATAAAGAAGAGTGAAATTTGTGTGAATAACGCTTTATTTAACATCCTTTCATCAGTTCCAATTTTCCTTAACATCATATATCTTTCTTTATTATCAGCACTTTCACTTAATTCCTTTAATGCTAGAATTGCTGCACTTGATATCAAGAATATAACACCAATATAGATACCTATAAATGTCACCATTGTTCCAACACCAACACTTCCTTCATAGATACTTATTTTCGTTGAAGCATTGAGTTGAGTTAATCCTTTAGCATAAGGATGTTGAGCAAGTGATTGAACTTTTTCTTCAATCTTTTGTTTTTCAACTTCATCAGTAGCCTTATAATCAGCAATTAACACATTTTTCTCCTTATAATTTTCATTTATTGCCTGATCTGGAACAACAATAATTCCACTATTACTTTGGTTTGCACTAGGAGTTAAAAAACCATCCTGACATTCTTTATGTGCAGGTAAATACATTTTTCCTAAGAGTTCGATTTGAGTTCCTCTTTTCAATGCTTCATTACGTATTTCAATCATTCCACCAAAGTTAGCAATCACGATATACTCATTGTCCTGTAATTGATATGTTTGTTTCCCATATCTTTTTGCGACTTGATTATATTCGCTTAATCGCATGATTTTTTCTGCTGCATTTAATCTTAAATAAGGCATTTGAGAATGAACACTTGTTGCATAACTTCCTAATGTATCACCAAAAGTCAAATCATTTGTTGCATAGACATTAACAGTGATAACATCTTTCAAATTTTCATGAATAGAAAAATCAAGATTTACTAAAGTTTCGCTCACTGAAAGATGAGAATCAGCAATATCTTTTTGGCTATAAGGCTTCCCATTGGCTTTATTCCCTTTCAAATTCCAAGTCTTTTCAACATAAATATCAGTAGGTGATAATTCCTTTAAATTGGCTGTTGTGGCATTCTTCAAAGAAATTCCAGTTGAAAGCACACAGATCGTTACAAACAACATTAAACAAATCATCCCCATAGAGAAAACAGTTGTATTCATTTGACTGCTAAATTGTCTTAATGTAAATGTATTCAAGCCTTTATAATATGTTTTCTTTTTCGCCATAAAGATTTTTAATACAAAGATACTGACCAAAATATCAGAAATGTTGAAACAATTCCTAGTCCAATTGGAACAAAGATTTTTTCGGCTGTATCTAATTTTGTAATTCCAGCAGTCACAAGATAATAGGCATATCCCAGCATAATCATCCCAATGATAAAAACACCACTACACAACCACATGTTTTTCATTTTCACTTTTTCATTTTTGCGATGTGCTAACAGCAAATCAATTAACTCCTGTTTTCCAATAAAGAAAACATTAAAAATCATCACAACAATATAAATAACACCAAAATACAATATGGTCTTCAACATTGCTGATGAAGAAAAAACAAATGCAAAACGTGTCATATCAGCTTCAAACATACTGGCTACAAAAATACTCATCAATTGTGACAAAGCAACACCAATAACCAAACCAACTGCCAATGAAATAATACCAATAAAGAATGTTTCACATAAAAGAATACTTGAGATTTGACGTTTTCCCATACCTAAAGTCATATATATACCAAACTCTTTATTTCGTCTTTTCATTAAGAAACGACTCGCATAAACAATTAAGAAACCAAGAATAAAAGACACTAGCACGCTAACACCTGAAAGAATATTGACCATCATTCCAATAATCTCACGAGTCGAAGAAGAAACATTCAACATAACCGTTTGACTTTCAATTGAATTAAATAAATAAAAGATGGCAACACCCAAAATCAAGGTCATAAAATAAATGGTATAATCCTTAAAACTTCGTTTTATATTCCTTAAAGAGAGTTTCAATAACATATTATTCTCCTCCAAGCAATGTCACAACATCAATAATTTGATCAAAAAATTGTTTTCGTTCCTGATTCCCTCTTCTGAGTTCATTAAAGATTTGACCATCTTTAATAAAGATAACACGTGATGCATAACTCGCACTAAAAGCATCATGAGTAACCATTAAGATTGTTGTTTGAAGTTGTTCATTCAGTTTTTTTAGACTTGCCAGTAACATTTGTGATGAATGAGAGTCTAATGCTCCTGTTGGTTCATCTGCTAAAATCAGTTTTGGATCAGTAATTAAAGCTCTTGCTGAAGCCACTCTTTGTTTTTGTCCACCACTCATTTGATAAGGATATTTGTCAAGAACATCAGTGATATTTAAAGCTTGCGCAATGGCTTGGACACGTTTTTCAATCTCTTTAACTGAGACTTTTTGAATCGAAAGAGCCAGTGCAATATTTTCATAAGCAGTCAATGTATCAAGAAGATTAAAATCCTGAAAGATGAATCCAAGTTCCTCTCTTCTAAAACGATTCAAATGATTGCCTTTTAATTTTGTAATATCAGTTTTGCCAACATAAATATGTCCTGCTGTGACTCTATCAATCGTGGATACACAATTAAGCAAAGTCGTCTTTCCTGAACCGCTGGCTCCCATGATAGCCACAAATTCACCTTTATCAATGTTTAATGAAAGATGACTTAAGGCTTTTGTTAAATTAGATTTGTTTCCATAATATTTATCTATATTTTCAATTCTTAAAATAGGTTCCATTATACCTTCCTCCTTTGTCATCCTTATTATCTATTATTTTCTCGTTTTCAACCATCGATTTATATAACATAACCTTACAGATTTGTCATCTTATTTCACCACATCGTAATAATGATCTTTATGAAAAATAATCATCACTTTTGTATATTCATTTTGAACAGATTCAATATGTATTTGATGTCCTAAACGCTGACATAACCGTTGACATATATATAGTCCCATGCCAGTTGATTTCTTTTGAATTCTTCCATTATATCCTGTGAAACTCTTTTCAAAAACGCGCGGAAGATCACTTGGACAAATGCCAATACCATTATCCATAATCGTTAA
>ERZ827522.2673-NODE-2673-length-11742-cov-53.052794_pt1 | contig 11742 bp, 7 predicted proteins | sample MGYA00519580_ERZ827522 | MGnify/ENA primary metagenome ERZ827522 (study PRJEB31778, sample SAMEA3449340) | human gut metagenome | biome: human gut; feature: human-associated habitat; material: faeces | place: United Kingdom | collected 2010/2012 ... | reverse complement strand
AATCATAATAATCTTTCATAAACTGAATATCCATCTAATCCCTCCTGAACTCAAACTGTCAAAACATCCTCTACACGCTCGCACAGCCGTTCCATCAGTTCCATGATGCCGCCCGCACCAACCGCAGCTGCGAACAGTCCCATCTCAATCAGGGTCAGCAGGAACGCATCCGTCCAGCTCGCCCGAACCACCGAATAGATGCCGCAGCCAAGAACGAACAACATAACCGGCGAAAGCACCCACAGGGATAGCTGCATCAGCAGATTCCCGATAAAGCACAGAAATCGCAGCAGAAACGCAACCGGCAGCAACAGGATTTTCAGCACCAGTTTCAACAAAAAACTTACGATCTTCATGGATTTCACCCCTTCATTTTTCTTTTCATCTTCATTTTACCGTACCCGCTTGCCAAACACCACGATGTCAACAGGGAAACCTCCAAAAATATGTAACGGCACAGACAGTTTCATCTGTGCCGTGTGCTGTAGAAATCCCGCACATTTGCGCCCGTCAGCGAATACCAGAAAGCCTCTTCAGGATCAGCTTCTGCATCTCCCAGAGTTCATCCAGTCGCTTCTGCAAATCCCGGATATCCTCCGCATAGATGCTTCCGGATTCATTGGCTCGTTTTGCGTACTGGTTCAGGTTGTTGCTGCATCGGCGAAGAAGGGTGGATACCTGCACCACATCCGACAAATCAAGATTTACGCAGTACCCGTCCATCGCCATCTTTCTCATATAGGCACCGGTATTGCGGATGCCTAATTCTTTCTGCTTTTCACGAATCCTCGCCAGCTCTTCCGGATTTACCCGGACGTTGATCCAGTGTTCCCGAACACTCATAGTGCCACCTCCTCATCATCTCGATGTGCCATCGGCGGAATGCGACCGGCACGGTCACGCAATTCTGCCAGGACAGACGGTTTTTCCGTTGTTTTCTCACGGTCAGGATCATCATTTCCACGGTCATCCATATTCAGCAGTGCGTCCAGTTCCGCCAGTCTTGCACTCTTTTCCGCCAGTTCTGCCTCCTGGGGGAACGGCTTTCCAAGCTCGGCCTGCGCCGCTTCCTGCTGGCTCCTGAGATTGTCCAACTGTTGTTCCGCCTTTTCCAGTCTTGCAGGAATCCCGGCAAGAGCATTGTCCAGACGCTGGATATTGCCCGCAGCACTGGTGCCGATGGGCACTCGGTGGGTCATCTCACCTTTCAGCAGCACCTGATACTCTTTCTGGAAGCTGTCAAACGTCAGCTCCATCTTGAAACCACGGTAGCTGCCAAGCGGCACCGGCTCCAGACTCTGATTGGCTTTACAGACCGCGAGGATTGCTTCACCGGCCTCAGCTTTTTCAGTAAATTGTGTGCCATTCACCTCCATACCGCAGAACCCCTCTTCCGGCAGCGGATGTGCCGCCACCGTCCGAATATCCGACTGAAAGCCCTTGATGAACCCCTGCGTTTTCTCAATCTCCGCAGGGAAATATTTCATCAATTTATCTTCCAATCGGTACTGCTGGCTCTGATGATCCGCCTTCAATACTTTCAGCCTTGCAACATCTACATCCAAGTCCATTTTCTCCTTGATTTGCGGGTCTCCGGCACAAAGTGCCTTGATCTCTGCATAGGAAAGAGCCTGCTCATCTACATCATCACAGGAACGTACCGGAGATTTGCTGGTCATGATCTGGCTGATAAATTTCTGCTTATTCTCCAGTGTCTGATAGAGGTAGGCATCAAAAGTTCCTTCCGTCACATACTGATAAACCTGCACTTCTTTGTTTCGGTTTCCCTGACGGATGATACGACCATTTCGCTGGGTCATGTCCGCAGGCCGCCAGCCCACATCCAGATGATGCACGGCCACCAGCCTGTCCTGCACGTTCGTGCCTGCGCCCATCTTCTGTGTCGAACCTAACAACACCCGCACCTGCCCAGTACGGACTTTGGCAAACAGATCTTTCTTTTTTGCCTCGGTATCAGCATCATGGATAAATGCGATTTCTTCCTCCGGTACACCTGACTGGATGAGTTTGGCGCGGATATCCTCATACACATTAAAGGTTCCATCGTTCTTCGGTGTGCTGAGGTCGCAGAACAGCAGCTGGGTCAGCTTATCCGACTGTCCTTCCTCATAAATCCGAAGCACATTCCGCACACAGGCATTGAGCTTGCTGTTGGGGTCATCCGGTAGAAGCGGATTCATCAGCCGCTGATCCAGCCCCAGCTTTCTGCCATCCGATGTGATTTTCAACATGTTATCGACCGACGGGTCTACCACACCGGAATGCACAGCCGCCGCCCGTTCCGAAAGCTCCGCCACCATCGCCTGCTGATGCTCCGAAGGCTGCACCACCACAGTTTCAAACTTTGCCTCCGGCACCGGCAGATGCAGCTGATCGGAAGTCTTGATATCTGCCACTTCCTTGAACATATTCATCAGCTCCGGCAGGTTGAAGAATTTTGCAAATCTTGTTCTTGCCCGGTATCCGGTTCCTTCTGGTGCCAGCTCAATGGCCGTGGTGGTCTCACCAAAGGTAGAAGCCCAGCTGTCGAAATGGGTCAGCCCTTTCTGCTGCAACGTGCCGTACTGGAGATACCGCATCATGGTGTAAAGCTCCGTCATGCTGTTGCTGACCGGGGTGCCGGTCGCAAAAATGATGCCGCGCCCGCCTGTCAACTCGTCCATATATTGGCACTTCATAAACATATCCGAAGATTTCTGCGCTTCCGATGTGGACAAGCCCGCAACATTGCGCATTTTTGTGTAGAGGAACAGGTTCTTGAACGCGTGTGCCTCGTCTACGAACAGCCGGTCTACGCCCAGCTGCTCAAAGGTAATCACATCGTCTTTTCGGTCGGTTGCCCGGAGTTTCTCCAATCTCGCCTCCAATCCTTTCCGGGTCTTTTCCATCTGTTTGATGGAGAAACGCTCGCCATTCTGGGATTTCATCTCAGCAATAGCATTTTCGATTTCATCAATCTGGGCAGTCAAAATCCGCTCCTGCCGTTCTGCGGACACCGGGATTTTCTCAAACTGAGAATGCCCGATGATAACTGCATCGTAATCGCCAGTGGCAATTCGTGCGCAGAACTTTTTTCTGCGGGCAGTCTCAAAGTCCTTTTTGCTTGCCACCAGCAGTTTTGCACTCGGATACAGGCGTAGAAACTCGTTTGCCCACTGAAGGGTCAAATGATTCGGAACGACAAACATGGATTTCTGGCACAGTCCCAGCCGTTTTGCCTCCATAGCAGAAGCGGCCATCTCGAAAGTCTTACCGGCACCCACTTCGTGGGCCAGCAGCGTATTGCCGCCGTACAGCACATGAGCAATGGCATTCTGCTGGTGTTCCCGCAGCCGGATTTCCGGATTCATGCCGCCAAAGCGGATATGAGAACCATCGTACTCACGAGGACGGGTACTGTTGAACAGCTCGTTATACTTTTCCACCAGTTCCGCACGGCGATAAGGGTCTTTCCACACCCAGTTCTGGAACGCATCCTTAATGGCCTGCTGTTTCTGCTGGGCGAGGGTGGTCTCCTTTTTATTCAGAACCCGCTTCTGCTTGCCGTCTGCATCCTCCACGGTATCGTAGATACGGATATCCCGCAGATTCAGCGTATCCTCCAGAATCCGGTAGGCATTGGCACGGCTGGTGCCGTAGGTCATATAGGCATGGACATCATTCCGGCTCGGTGTACTCTTACCGGTGATCTGCCATTCTGCCGTCATGGGAGAGAATTTCACTTCAATATTTCGGCGCAGATAGAACGGCGGTTCAAAGGTTTCTTCCATAAACTGCTGGATATAATCCCGATTGACCCATGTGGCACCAAGGCGCACATCAATCTCCGATGCATCCAGGTCTTTCGGCTGCGCCTTTCTCAGATACTCCATGTTCACCGCAAAAGCAGGGTCAGAAGCCGCAGCCAGTTCTGCCACGCGGAGCTTTTCCCGGACATTGCCGGACAGATATTCATCAGCCGTCACCCAGCCTGTTTCTTCACTGCCCTGCGTCATCGGGTCTTTGAAAATGACACCATGCAGTTCCTGCTGGATTTTTTCATATTCCCCCGGTGTACCTAAAAGCTCCGACATATAGGGCAAATCCACTCTGCCGCGCTCTCCGATGGAGATTGCCAGAGCCTCTGCCGGAGTATCTACGCTGGTAACAGCCCGTTCCGGTCGAATCGTCCGTTTGGTGAACATATCCGCCTTGGATTCCAGCCTGCCGTTTTCATCTACATTTTCCAGAGAGCAGAGCAGATAATAAGACGAATCTTCCGAAAAAGCCTGTGCATTTGCACGGGAATTGATAAGCCCATACTGATCGGCGAATCGGTCATAGGCTACATTCAGTTCCCGCTGTTTCTGGGCAATCGCGTCCTCTGGGTAATCGTTCAGCTGGTAGTCGATCAGTTCCTGCACAATGGCACGAAGCTCCACCATGCCCTTGATCCTGCCGGTGGCTGTCGCAGAAAGGTCAGCCTTTCGCATGATGCTGTTCTCACGGAAGTAGACATCCCCATCCACCACCGCATAGGAGAAGTTCTTTACATTGGGGTCTGCCGGAATGGTTTCGCCCTGCAAGGACAGTTCTTCCTCCGGTGCCAGCTCCTGCGCTTCATAGTGACCGCCGATATGCTGCACAGCCTCATGCAGCTGGTCTCCCAGATCCTCATCCGGAATCGGAATGACCGTACATTCTTCCTTGCCGTACTGGGTACTTTCCGTTGTAATCTCACCCAGCACCATTTCCGGGTGGTCAACAAAGTAGCTGTTGAGGGTTATTCCCTCCGATGTCAGCCCCAGATGCACCCAATCCGGTTCGATATCAATGGGATGGTCTCTCTTTTGCAGGAAAATGATATCCGACACCACATCCGTACCGGCATTGGCACGGAATACGTTGTTGGGAAGTCGGATAGCTCCCAGCAATTCTGCCCGCTGCGCCAGATACTTTCGTGCGTCCGGATTTTTGGAATCCATCGTATAGCGGCTGGTAACAAAGGCCACGATGCCACCGGGACGAACCTGATCCAGTGCCTTGGCAAAGAAATAGTTGTGGATAGAAAATCCGAGTTTATCATAGGGCTTATCGCTGACACGATAGTTGCCAAAAGGCACATTGCCCACGGCCAGATCATAGAAGTCGCGGCGGTCGGTGGTTTCAAAGCCTGCCACCTTGATTTCTGCCTGCGGATACAATTTCTGCGCAATGCGCCCGGTGATGGAATCCAGTTCCACACCATACAGTCTGCTTCCCAGCATGGAATCCGGCAGCATACCGAAGAAGTTGCCGACACCCATCGACGGTTCCAGAATATTGCCTTTCTCAAATCCCATACCGTCCAATGCCTCATAGATTGCACGGATCACGGTAGGGCTGGTGTAATGCGCATTCAGAGTCGAAGCCCTGGCTGCGGCATATTCTTCTTCCGTAAGAGCTGCTTTCAGCTCCTTATATTCGCCGGTCCAGGCAGTTTTCTCTGCGTCAAAGGCATCTGCCAGCCCACCCCAGCCGACATAATTGGCCAGCGTTTCCTGTTCCTCCGGTGTCGCATCCCTATGCTGATTTTCTAAGGCTTTCAGCGTGTAGATGGCATCCATGTTGGCACGGAATTTCTGCTTAGGACTGCCTTCGCCGAGGTGAAAGCTGTTGATGCGGTAGTTCTCCGCATGTTTTGCTTCATGCCCTGCCCGGAACGCTTCTTCTTTTCCAGAATTCAGATCAACCACCAGATTGTGCAGGTGAACATTTTCCTCATGCCCCAAAATTCTTGCCAGATTTTCCTTGCTTTCCGAGCGGAAGATCGGATACACGGAATCCGGGTCCCGAAGTTCCACATCGAAAAGCCCGACTTTTTCAATCGTAAATGCCTTTCCGTCCAGATACAGCGTATCGCCAACGCGATAATCCGGCTGCACCGGAGCTGCGGGTTCTGGCTGCACAGTTGCAGGCTCTTTTTCAGCCTCCATGTTCCTGCCGCGAATCTCCTGCAACGCCTCTGATGCACTCACATAATCGGCAAATGTCTGTACTTTTCCGTCTGAATATCCGTAATACTCTTCTTTGACATAATCCCAGATGGCAAACGCATCCTTAGAATCCGGGAAGTTCTCGCCGGTCATCGTGACTACAAACCGTTCATCCGGCGCATAGCCAGACTCTTTGGCAAGTTCTCTGGCGTGTTCCTGCATTTCCAGTACCAGAGGATCTGTCTCTGCGTGAGCCGATTCCTGTATTTCTTCGGATTCCACATCTGGGAATGGAATGTCCTGCTGCAAATTCTGCTTGCTCTGTTCAACATAGAGCCAGTCTTTTGCTTCCCGTTCCTGAACTTTTTCAATCAGCTGCTGGCGGTAGGTCTCTGCCTCCCATTCGCTGGTAAACTCCTCGCTGACACCATCCGGCTCTACATGAATGCCGTCCTGAATATCATCCCAGACCGCATAGCCAGCGTCTGTCTCCATCACGGTAAACCGCTGGGGTGCTGCCAGTTCACTCCGGGCATATACATCCGCAGCCGTATTCAGCAAGTTGTCCACATGCTCATTTCCGGTATCGTAGTGTTCCGGTGGTGTTGGCGGAAATACATGGGCGGCAGTCGGCATAGGAAGCGGTGCACCATATTCCTGCTCCAGCTTCCGATACTCTTCCATTTCCAGTGCGGTAAGATATTGACCATTTACCACAAGCCGGTCTAACCGCTTATCCACCGCCGACCATGTAAGTCGCACTTCCCGATCATGGCCATAATTGCGAAGCAGAATACCTTTTCCGTCATAATCTGCAAAACCACGACTGCCATCCATAAAGGTATAGCTGTGACCGCCAAGACCGTATTCCGCTTTCAGAAATGCAGCTCGTTCTTTCGCGTCCCCTTGCTGCTGATACAGCGCATAAATACGGATTTTTCCGCCCTCAAAATTAGAACCTGCTCGCAACATCCGGTCGATTTCATCCTCAGAAATGACAAAAGCGGAGGGCTTTTCGCTCTCCGCTTCTCTGGCTGCATTTTCTGCCGCCGCATCAATTTTCTGAATCTGCTCTGCCTCGGACTGAAACAGGCTCATAAAGTTTAGCTGTTGATAAGTTCCGTCAGAATGACTTCCTCTGCCTGCGCTTTCAGCATGTTCATGTGCTGCACCCAGGCCATTTGGTTCGATTTCTTGTCCGGTGCCGGATTCGCTTTCAGAAGCTCCGCCATCATCTGCTCCATCCGTGCGGTCGCGGTCTCCTGAATCTCCCACAGGTGCGGATACAGCTTCTCGGTCAGGATCAGGTGATTGTACAGCAGCGTGTTGTTCTCCTGCAGGAACGCTCTGCGCATCCTCCCGTACTTGCCCAGAGGCTTCTGTTCCTGCACCGACAACTGGATATCCGGAATCAGGTAATCGCCGTTCTTCGTGTAATTCAGCTCCATCATAGTTTTGGCTCCTTTCTGCCTGCTTGTCTTTTTCATAGGTTCGGATCGTGCGTTCAATTTCCCGGAAGATCTGGCTGGACATTTCGCTGACCGCAGTTCCCAGCACATTGGCGGCAGCCTGCGTATTAAAATCAAAAATGTCCAGAAAATCCTCGTGCTCAAAATAGTCATCTGCATTGCCCACCGTCCGGGTAAAGACGGAATATGCGATGCTGACAGCGGCAGCTCTCTTAAAGGAAGCTCCGATGTTGAGTTCATCATATCCTTCCAGATAGGAATCTGCAACGATGTCACTGATCTGCCTGCGATTTTCCTCCCAGTAATCCCTTGCAAGGCGTTCTGCCGCTTCCATGATATGATTTTCCAGAGACCCAGCACCGGCAGGAACATCAAATGCTACATCCAGTGCGCGAATGATTGGCTGCTCATGCTCCGCATTCATTTTCCAGAGCTGTACCGGTCGGGAATTCTTCCGTTCTCCGGTATCTGCCACATCAAATACATACCGCAGTTTCGGCTGCTCGCCGCGCATGTCCAAAAGAGCAATGCCCTTGGAGCCACGCTTCACATAGCGGTTCATCCGATCATTCCAGAGATCGTACTCTGCACAGGCCGTCGCTTCTGGCCTCTGCTTATAGATCATCAGCTGCTCCGCAAAGGGATACTTATAAAGCCGCGCGGATGTGGTCAGAAACGCTGTCCACTGTTCTTTGCTGCCAGTGATCTGTGCCGCAGCTTCCTGCGCCATCTGCATATAATAAGCCGTTTTCGTCATCATCTGTCTTTTTCCTCCTCTCCTTTATTCGTCCGGATACAAATCCAGTGCCTCATATTCTGCATCCGTCATCTCTGCCAGTTTTGCAAGCAGCGAGGCCGTCCACCTGCGCAGGTTTCTGTCTCTGCCCGTCAGACTTTTTTGCATCTTTTGAAGCTCTTCGATCAGCCCTGTCCGTGTGCCAGGGCTGTAAAGCATCATGAGCATCCATTCGTCATCCGTAAAACGCATTTATAACTCCTTTTCTTCGCAGCACCTACGAGGCGGCGCAGGCGGCACCGCCTCCTGCTTTTCCTTCAGCTGATCCAGAACCGATGCTTTCTCCGCCGGTTCTTCCTTCTTTCCGTTATTGATTACGCCGTCAATCATACCGTAATCGTCTTCCATTGCCATTTCTGCGGCTTTCAGATAATTCTCCGGTTTCAAAAATCCGGGCAGCTCTTGGAAGCCGATGGAATCCACATAGTGACAGCTTACAACACCATTCTGTCGTAAAGCCACGATGTCAGACACAGAAAGACTATGCCCAGTAAAATCATCAGGGCGGGAAACATTGAATTTCGCATACAGTTCCTCCAACATCGTATTCTGATCCTTGTAGGGAAGCAGCGGAGCCGTATAAACCACTTCATAATGGTCAATATCCGGTTCCAGCCCCATCCGTTCCAGTTCGCGCATAGACGAAAAGCGTTCATATACCGTATCCTCGCTGCGGCGAAGCTGCAAAATTGCATACTGGTCGGTAGTACTGTCGAGAAATGCCATCATCTTCTCTTCTAATGCCTGATTTCCATGCACTTCATCCCATTTTTCAATTCTTGCCATCGTTCATTTCTCCCTTCTCCATAAACGGCAGGCCGTTTTCCTTTGCTTCCTGTCGCTGCTGTTCCCGCCGCTTTTCACTGTACGGCGGTCGGATACCAACACAGCGTTTCGGAATCGTATAAGTGACCGACCCATGCTCCCGGTGCTCCAAAATAAACTGCTCCGGATACTGTTTTCGCAGTTCCCGAAGCTTCTTAATCAGGCGGCTGTCATGGGTATAAATGCTGGCGGTATCCAGTTCATTATCAAAATTGATGACGGTTTCCTGCTCTGCCTTCGTAAGCTTGTATTTCATCGCTCTGCCTCCTTCGCCTTGGCAGCTTTCACCGGCGTATCCGTTCTGGAAGACAAATCCGAGAGTTTACCCAGCACAGATTCCCGTCTGCTGATTTCCGCTTCCTCTGCACGATCACAAAGTTCATCATAGTCAATCCGCGTCATGGTGCGGCCACCGAACCCATAATCCGAAAGAATCTGGTCTCTGGCTGCATTCATGCTGATTTCCGGGTTGTCGATCTGTCCGCCGTCAATTTCCGTAAAGTCCTTATGATATAAGGTATAGTCGTAACCGTCCTCACAGGTCTGAATGGCAAGAAAGCCCTTGCTTCCCAAATCCCATGCACTGCGTTCTTCCGTAATCAGCGGCTCCGGGCGGCATGTACCACCGCCGCGTTCCAGCATTTCTGCCAGCTGACAGATGTGCAAAACATCATACCCCAGGCGCAAATGATATTCGTCCATATATTCGCAGCGAGCTGAGAACTTCCGGTTCGGATACTCGATCTCCACTGCACTGCCATCCGGAATTTTGAACCGATCCTCGTAGTTGCTGGTGATAAACCGGATATTTTTTGCATTCTCCAGCTCAGGATCAGCCTTTTTCATCTGCCAGAGAACCTTTCTGCCGCCGCGTACCTGCTCCAGCATCTCCGGAGCTACCGGCGCAACGGCAAGACCGTCAAGCTGGGGAATCTTCTGAAGTGCTACCACCCTTGTGCTTTCTTCCAGCGTAGAAGACGGCTGTTTATCCAACACATCCCAGCCAATGTGTCCCTCGGCAATCTGCACCTTGCTGTCCATATCAAAGCAGTGGAATTCCACGCCGTCCTGCTTTTCCTGCAAGGAAAGCAGCGCAGCATTATCCACCAAATAAGCTGCATTCATCATTTTCATGCTCATTTTTTACCTCCAAACTCCAGCTTAAATGCTGCTGCACCGTCCTCGCCAGTCTCTACATGAACGGTTGTGTCATAGTAACGTCCAGACTTCTTGGAATAGCAGTGGGTAAGCCGTGCTTTTCCCTGATTTACCAGTTGCTTTGCCAGTTCCTCTGTCATCTGCTTTCCCAGTGTCTGAAAGAACCTGTTTTCCTTCCAGAGCGCAAATTTACAGCTCTTATCCCTGCAAAACCATCCATTTGCCGTTTCACAAACATCACTGCCGCAGGCGGGGCAGGAACCAATGACTTTGCATTCCGGCTGCATCAGGACATTGGCACCTTTCACAGCCTCGTAGGTTTTTACAAGTCCGCTGACCATGCTGCTGATTTCTCCCATAAAGGCATCGCTGTCATACTCGCCGTGTTCTATTTTCAGCAGTTTTTCCTCCCAGTCTGCCGTCATGGATGGAGACTGAATCTGTTCCGGCACCACCGTCACCAGCGCATTTCCCTTGTCCGTAGAACAAAGGTATTTCGTTTTCTTATCGCCCCTGCGCTCGATAAAGCCTTTCTGTACCAGTTTTTCGATGATGGCAGCGCGTGTAGCTGGTGTGCCGATGCCTTTTCGCTCTACACCAGCCGGAAATTCATCCGAGCTGGCACTTTCCATCGCTGAAAGCAGAAGATCTTCGGTAAACCTCTTGGGTGGGCTGGTCTTGCCTTCTTTCAGATCGACACCGGCAAGTTCCAATGTCATGCCTTCCGAAAGCTCCGGAAGATCACCCGCCTCCGCATTCTTCTCAGCATCTTCAACCGGCTTTCCTGCATATTGCCTCCAGCCCATATCCGTGACTGTTTTGCCTTTTGTACGGAACTTCTGACCGGCGCATTCTGTTTCCACTATGGTTTCTGCATAGCGATAAGGTGTTCCGACTGCACAAATCAGCCGCACCGCCAGCATGGTAAGAATCGCCTGTTCTCCACTGGGAAGAGAGGAAATGTCATAACCCGCCGCTGTTTTTGTAGGGATAATAGCATGGTGATCGGTAACTTTCTTAGAATTGATGACCTGCGCTGCATTCACCGGTGCCGGTACATCCGCCTGAATCTGAAAGCTCTGCTGGATCACAGAAACAAGTTCCGGCACCAGCGGTGCCATATCATCCGTCAGATACCGGCTGTCGGTACGGGGATATGTCACGAGTTTCTTCTCGTACAGAGCCTGTGTGTAATCCAGGGTCTGCTGGGCAGTGAATCCCAGCTGCCGGTTTGCTTCTCTCTGAAGCGATGTCAGATCAAACAAGGCCGGGGGCTTCTCTGATTTTTCTTTCTGCTCCACCTTGGTAATGATGGCACTACCCGCCTGACAGCACTCTGCCACCAGTTTTTCTGCATCTGCTTTTGCTTTCATCCGCTCACCACCCGCTTGAAAATCCCGGAATTTCAATTCTGCCGAGTAGAATGGTTCCGGCTTGAACGCCCGAATAGCTGCATCCCGCATGACCACCATCGCAAGCGTTGGTGTCATCACGCGCCCCACATTCAGGGTCTGCCCAT